>Ga0209210_1002495_pt1 | contig 13341 bp, 15 predicted proteins | sample RifGroA1_FD_183991 | JGI IMG/M metagenome (GOLD analysis project Ga0209210, IMG submission 183991) | Contaminated groundwater microbial communities from Rifle, Colorado, USA - Rifle Groundwater A1 (SPAdes) (version 2) | ecosystem: Environmental > Aquatic > Deep subsurface > Groundwater >...
CTTGCCTTTCAAAGCACCGTGTTTCTTTGTGAAATTATAATACACTTTCATTCCGTCAAGTATGAGCGTATCCATTCTTTTAAGACCCCTGAACACCTTTTCCCTGTCTCTTATCTCACCGTTCATCAGGCTAAAAGAAAGGCTTTGGAAACGGAACTGGAATATCTAAAAAAACAGAAAGGCATACTTTTACAGAGAATCAATGAAATTGAATTAAAACTGAGCAATCTAGTCAAGAAGTCATAAATCAAACTAACCCAAAATCATTCTATTGGGTAACGTAGGAAAATTATTTGTTGGCGGTGTCATAGCAGGCTCTATTTTTGGTTTGGTAATGTTTTTCTTGATGTTTATAATATACGACTATCCATTCAAAACCCAAATTCAACAATTTGGATATTATCTTTTTGTTGGAACGTTACTGTTGTCCACTTTTATTGGTATTAGGAGTGTTATATCAAGTAATCCAATAACATTCAATGAAACCGTGGATGGTTTTATTTATGGTCTTGTTGTATGTCTTGACATTTTCGGCATTCTTCATGGGATTTGGCAAGGACATTTTGAACTATTTTAAATCATGATTAATTTTCAACATGTAGAAAAACCCCAAAATCATCATTAAAAAAGAAATTATCAATAATCCATAGTCCAGATTAGTAAGCGGTTTAACTGCTGAACTGTTAATTATACCGAGTGTGCCAATAGCACCAATCGCAATTATTCCAAATATGACTACAAACTTAACGAATGTTAGATTATCTGTTTTCACATATTAAAATAGGAAAAATACCACCGATTCTAAGGATCAGTATTTAGGTCTCGACAATGCAACAGAACCTGATTCTTTCATGATTTTAGACGGTTAGCCTCACTTTTATTAATTACTGTTAATGGTTCTGATGTATCGGCTGTCAAGAGTGACCACATATTGTTGATTTTGATGATTCAGGTTGATAATCTGCAATACTTGTAACACATGAATATGTGTATAATATAGTATGATCATACGGGGTCTGTATCTCCCAAGATAATAATGGCTCTGCAATACTAATAGAACTTATTGTAGCCCACACATAATTAGGGTCATCACAGGTTATACCATATGGAAAATCATTTACATTTGGCGTTGCAGAAAGATCTATTGTGATAAATGAAGGTGTTACTGCTATACCAAATGCATTATTGGTCGTTTGGAATACAAGTGTGATTGACAGAACTATTAATAGAACGATCATTACAGCCTTATCTTGCATGATTTTACAAAGATAAACAGGCTTTTAACAATTATGGCTCTCGGATTTTGACAATTTTACTCATGGATGACCACATGATACACCATTTGATGTACCTACACACTGATAATCATATGTAATGGTAGAGTCTTCCGGTGTATTTATAAAATAATCTAGGTTTTGGCTGGCAATAATAACATGATATTGCTCATTTCTAAACAATGGAATAGTTACACTAGTTCCTGTCAAGTCTGGCCTGTTTAATATTAAATTATTATCTGAATCAAACACCTTAACGTTGGTTAACAGTGGTGCCGGATACCTGGAACCACTATCATAAGACCCACCCCAAACTGCACAATTCCATGTACCTCTGTAGAAAGATTGACAATAAGTATTGTAAATTATACCAGCACTAGATCCTAAAGTTAAACTTGAATCCTTTGGATAAATTTTTGCCTTAACTCCTGATTCAGTCAAGACTATGATCTTATTTGCAGAATAATCAAAATCAGATTCGTAAAGAATAATATTATTCTTATTCAGATTTTTTGTGCCGATAACACCACTCACACTTTCAATTTTGACAACAACTTTATTATTTCCCTCAATGAAGTACTGTTTTAGTGAGTTCAGAGGAATTTCATATGAATCTAAACTTCCGATCCGTATCTTCTTTGTTTTTAATTGGCCTGAATCACCAGTTATAGTCAATGTCTTTACTTCGTAATCAAAATCATTAACAATAGTTTTGATTGTACCAGATAATGATAATGATACTCCTGAATTTTTGGTCTGGATCTCAATGCCTATTTTTAATTTCCAGCCAGAAAGATCAGTAAAACTATCTTTTGCTGTTACAATATCAAATAAATCTGGAATATTGGAATTTACCCTATCTGTTATAGTTCCATCATTATTGATCTTTTCAACTGTTAAAACAACTACAGATTCATCTACAGGATCTTGTGTTGTGGTTGATAATAATTGATTTTGAATTGTTTCCTGTATCGCCTGAGTCTGGTTTGGTGCAAAATAAGAACTGATTACTTGTTGCTGAGTAAGAATAATATTCTGTTGTGATATATTGGATGGCGAACTTACGATTATGGTTGATGGTTGAGAATTAGCAATATTTTTTACTGCGTTACCTCCACCAATCAGGACAAATATTATAATAATTCCTACAGATCCAAAAATAATCCGTGTTTTTTGCATTTACTTACGTTTTAAAATGATGTTTAATCATTTAATGACTCTTTGGTATATGTTTTGGATTGGAATTGTGAATTATTTGGAATAACCTACATTGCTAGAACAGTGATATTCTGGTCTGAATTCTATTGGTCGTGTATCACCATATCTAGTTTCAAATACGGTTCCAATCATGTTATTGTGGCATTCCAGTGAAAAATTTGCCTGTGATTTTGGCGTAAAAAACTTATAATCAGTTCCCACTATGTTAATTGTGATTTCAGAGTTTCTTGGCAAGTTTACTTTTTTGCATATAGCAGGACTGACATATTGACCGCTTACAATATGTTGATTTAGAAATTCCTGAGAAAATGGCGTTGTAATTCCAATCAAAGACGGGATTGTATCATAATAGATACCATTTACAGTGATTTTTATTATTGGTGTTGTTGTAGGTGGTGGTGATGAATTTCCAAACCCAACTCCTGTCGCACCACTAGATGCGCATGATGTAAATACATTATCCTTTTTGAATATGGAAACCGCTTGGTTCAAGTCCTTATCAAACACTACTGACTTTTGATCATCAACTGTCATGGCTAGTTCGTAAACAATTTCATCACCAAAAAAAGACCATACCTCGTTTGTCACCAAGTCGGTAAATGTAATGTCACTTAGTATGATTCTATAGTAATGGGTTGAGCCATTAGTCCAATTTTCTCCCTCATCTGCTATTGTGAATGTATAGTCAAATTTCTTTGAGAACAATGATTGTGGCTGAAAGTTATCAACAAAATACAGTTTCAACTGGTTTTTTATTGTGGTTCCCTTTGCGTATAGTTTCTTTTCATCGCATTTTGTATCAAGGCAGAATTTTACTGTTGCCTTTACTTCCAAATTGGCATAGTTTTTTGTTCCAATCCCTGTAAAGCCTGATTGGAACGAATCAAGGTCAATTATCTCACCCGTGTTTGTGTACAACGATAATTGTTTTACAAGTTCTGATTCTGTTACATTTGAAACCTTCAATGTTTTGCCGTCTGGATTTAATATTATGATACTTGACTGTATTGCGAATTTTGGCGTTGGTGTATAACCATCTGGTGCATACTTGTCCAAGAACTGTGTAATTCCATCCTGATCAGAATTAACGAAAACTGATTCTGCATCTATAACTGATCCCTGTGATATGGTTCCCTGGGGCTTGTTTACATCTATGTTTATGTCATTAATGTTTGAATTGCTTACCTTAGATACTAGGGAATTAATCGGGAAAAAAACAATTGTAAGAATAATTACTGAAACTGCAAGTATGATTCCAATTAACTGCCTGTCTGAAAAACCAAGAAAACCATTATTTGCCAATTATCTTCGCCTTGACCGTATGATCAATGCGATGATTATTATCATTGTGATTATGACAATTAAAGCGACAACGAAAGTTGTATTTACAACAAAAGATGTTCCGCTTCCAATTAATGATTTTAGATAATTAATACAATCATCTGGTGTTGTGGAATCACCACAGAATCCAACCGTTCCACCAGTACCGCTTGGATTGCCATATGTTTGATTATTTTTATTTGTTAGCGCATCAAGTAATGCCTTGTAGAAATCATATGATTGACTTTGTGGGTATAATGCTATACATTCGGCAGATGTCAAGCCTTCACATTCACCACTAGATGATCTTGGATCAACACAGGCATATTCGTTGTCACGTATGAATTTTGCAATTAATGGTGCTTCGCATTGGGAAGGCTCTGGAACTGTTTTCCCTTTACAATCTATTGCAGGCTGGCCTGATAATCCCTTACATGGATCATCATCAATGTTTTCAATATTGATCATGTCATATGAATATGTCATGCCAGATATACCAATAGTAGACTCTTTCCCATTCACATCTATATCCATTGAACCACTGATTTTCATCAAGAATGTCACGGTATCGCCATCATTTAATACGAATACTGGTTCATTTTCCTGAATTTTCTTTATCATTTCTATAGGATTAATGGAAATATATGATATTTGATAATATTTTGTTGTGGTCATTATGTTTGACAATGAAAGTTGCCTTGAAGTGAACTTGGAATCCTTTATTTTTTCAACACCGTTTACCAACAAATCATATGTATGATCAAACTTTGCGTTCGATGGTATTATTTTTTGTGATACTGATGTAAAGTCAATCTGCGGTCTTAACTGCAATTCAACAACTCTTTTATCAGTTCCCTGCAATTCGCCTGTAAGTGTCGCCTTTGGAATAATTGATACATCAAACAGTTCAACCTTTGGCAATACACCAGAAATCGAACCTCCTTCCAGGTTTATTTCATATGCAATAAATGACTTTAATGATATGTCTGGATCTGATGCTGGAATAAGAGGGTCAGGAGTTGTCGGTGATAGTGGTATTGGGCTGGTGTTTTTTACAAGAAATGTTCGTATGTCTGCACTTGGATTTCCCAATTGATTCTTTCTGACATCGTTGTTTGAGTGCATTATTATCTGCCAAGTTCCAAGTTGCGCATTCTCTGGAATGTTTATGGAAATGGCCCTGAATTCCCAAATGCTTGTTGTTGGTGAAATTAATTTCTTAATATTCAATGGGATCTTTGCAAACAGACTTCTGTCCGGCTGGTAAATCTCTGCAAATGGAACCCCCTCTGATTCTCTCCATTGCTCCAAAGTTCCTGTTATGTCTATTGTTATTCTTCCTTTGTTTGTGTAATCATTTATGTTTATTACAGAAGGACTTATTGATGAAAGTTTAACAACCTGATTTAATGGTTTTTCAGGAATAAATTTTTCGTTAAACAGTTTTTCTGGAATCGAAATACTGATTGTCTGCTTTGTAGTTTGGATTTTGTTTACCGTGCCAGAACCCCTGAATTTTAACTCATAATCTGTGTATGCGGTTATTTTTGTAATGTATGTAGATTTTGACGATGTGATTTTGGCGTTTATTTCTGATGCAGATAAAGAATTCTGTGGCAATGTGACTTTGGTTAATGCTGATCTTTCTGTTGATGGAATATCCTGAATGACGGTTTTGATTAGTTTTTGCTCACCGTTGCCATCTATACCATACCAGAATGTTGTTGCCCTACCACCGACTAGATTCATTGTCAGTGTTTTTGGTACACCTGTAACTGCACTACATTGAAGGTTCCCGTTTGTATTAAGCAGTTTCAATTCATTGCCAGACTGCATTGATATTATTGAAAATGTTATGCTTGGCTTGAAATTTACGGTTTGCTGTCCATACGTTGTTTTCTGGTTTTTTACATCAATGTCATCAACACTACCCCATATCTTACAGTTAAATCCCTGATTATCGACTGTTACTGCAAATGGTATTGTGTCATCAAGTCCTACAAAGTAAAAATATCCAATTATTACTGTAATAACTGGTAAAATTAACCACTTGTATGAAAGTCTGGATTTTCCTGCCAAGTTAACTTAACCTGATTTTCTACTAATAACTGCAAGAATTATCATAAAAATAAAAATTCCTACAACCACCAAGCCAAGGTTATTCATTATCAATTCAACCAATGGACTGTCTGGCGCACATATTATGACACCTGCTATATCATATTCTTTTTGATCTGCATCACAACCTTCTGGCTCTGGTTCGGTTTCTTCATCGTTCCCCTCAGTACCGCCAGTAACAGTTTTCTCTTTTACAATTTTCACTGTTCTCTGTTCTGTATCTCTTCCTTGCTGGCTTACTTCAAGTGTGAATTCCCCTTCTATCGCTGGTAGTAAAATATCCTTTGTAAATACACCTGACTCACCATCAGATTTTGACAAAGCCATTTTTATGTTTGGTGTAACAAGTAACCCTAATTCGTCTTTTATTGAAAATGACGGACTTCCTTGTGTTTCAGACCATTCTGGCAGCACGACACTAAATGATAATCTCCTGTCTTTTAATGTGAGTTCACCATTGGTCGGTTTGTTTATTACGACTTTGATTTCTTTATTATTAGATGCGCATGACAGACTACAGTTAAATTTGTCGTTATTTACTAAAACACGCAATGATGCCTCTGTCTGGCCTCCAACGGTCCATTGGTTTGTTGGTTTGTCACCTTTGAAATAAATCGTTAATACCATGTTTGGTTTTATTTTCAGGAAACTTTTGTAGGAAGAACTTTTTAATGATAGTTTTGATTCTATTTCGCTTGCAGGAACGTCAAATGTAAACAAGGTTAATCCGCTTGAAAGATTTTTTCCTTTAAGTGTAAGTTGTGTTGTTTTGGAATATACCTGTACGGTTGTTCCGTCTGACTTTGTTCCTGTAATTACCAGATTTACATAACCACTGTCTATGGTTGGAACCAGTGATTCAAAGCCTGATTTTACCTTGCAACTGCCTGTAATTTCGCCTGTAAATGTTTTTACTGCCCTATTTGTCTGCTCTGTTGTTATTGATGCCTTCATGAACGGTGTCGGATCTATTATCTTGCTTCCTATCAGGCGTTTTGTGTTTGTGCTATCTATATAATAGATCCTGTTTTTGAATTCACATGTGGTAAAAAGGTTTGGTACAGTCACTTTTTTTGACGTGACTGCCATGTAATCCAATGTTGCTTGGGGTGCATTCTCGAATGGGTTGATTTTGTCAGGAATATTATATAATAATGAAACCAAATTGTCATCTATGGTCAACAGTTGTATGGCAAGAATACCAATCATGAGAATCACAACACCTAAAATAACAAATTTAAAATTAATGTTATTACTACTCACATCTTAAAATAGATAATACGGGTAATTATGATTTATGTTGGCAATTCATGACTGATCGGATAAAAATTACTTGTCACCCACGTACTTGATGAAGAACCACCCATAAAACCACGCTGATAATTACCCCAAATAATATTGACAATGACTCACGTTTCCAAATTCCATGAATTACCCAAACTACTGCAACCAATGTTGTTAATTTCAAGAACTCTTCTGCTACTGCCACTATGGTAAACTGCCAGATCATCTCTGAATACAGATCTGCTGCCTGACCCAAAATACCAACACCGATTTTTGGAATCTCTGGTAATACCGATAATTGTTCTGGTGTTACATGTGTCACATCAAACGGCATTTTTTGCAAAAATGTGACAAGCGAATTATATGTGCCATGAATAAATACAGGCACAAGTATTGCATTTGTTTTTAAAAATGCAAACATCATTATCAAGCCAGCAACAAAAATTCCACCCATCTGTGCGTTTTGTAATCCGTCACCACTTAACGATGATCCAATTCCCAAAAGTATCGCAACTGATAGAAGAACAAATATGATCCCAATCCCGATCCACTTCAAGCCGTTTTTATCAATGTCAAGAGTCCAGAAAAGTTCCAAATCATCCAAATGAGAACCTCGCTTTAACATTGTTACTGTAACTGCAATCAATGCGATTAATGATCCAATATAAAGAATAAAAAACGTGTTTAACTTTGTATAGTTTTGTGCCGTATCAGAATTTTGCAGTCCAAAGAAACCAAATATTAACGGTAATAATAAAATCCAAATAAAGGTTGTAGCACGGCCTACCTTTTCGCCTTGAGTTCTCTGCATGATATAACAAACTAAAATGGATTTAAAATATCATTGGATAGTTATTATTGATTAAAAAAAAGAAAAAAAGAGGTTTGGAGGTTATGTACAGACTGCTGAACAGACCTTGATTGTGTCTGCATCGCTTCCAGTACCCTGCGCTGCCGTCATTGTCCTGACAGTTAAGGTTATGGATAGACCATCACCAGATGATCCCGATGCTGCAAAGTTTGTCGACACTTTTAATGGAATTGTCTTTACAGTGTTTCCGTTGGTTGGAGTCGTGACATAGTTTGCCGTGTCAATCTTTCCACCAAGCGTTAACTTGTAAAACGTGCTTGTTCCATCCTGTGATTCTACAAAGTCTGACAGTGACTTGTCACCAAGGTTTGGAATTGAGAGAATGGTGTCACCTCTATCCCATAATGTGGTGCTTGTGCTATTGAACTTTACCTCGTACTCATAGTCTGCCTGTGCTTTTTCTGCTGCAACTGTCTTTTCCCATCTTACCCATGTGTCTGTTCCTGCGGTTGTTGATACTGAACCAATGTTTGTTGGTGCAGAAAGCATGGATGTCACTGGTGTATCTTCATCATATGATTGAACATAGAATGTAAGATTTGATGCTGTCTGTCCAGCGATTGGTGGTGGCATGTTGTGCAGATCTAACTTGAACCACCATTCTGATTGTCCATCTCCGGTTACATCTTTGAAACCAAAGTCGATAATTCGTGGGTTTAGGTTCTTGTCAGATGTTGCCATTGGTGCAATAAAGAATGCCTGACCAGATGTTACAGGGGTAGCGATATACAAGATTGAATCCATTGCGGAATCAATATTGATAGTTACTGCTGTGCCAGATCCAAGTGAACTGAAGGTCTTTCCGCCATCTGTACTCTTAAAGTATAACGTACTGATGTTGGTTGTCTCTGTTCTTGATTCTGTTGGGTCTAATGCATCACGGTGTGTGACAGTCATTGTGAGTTGTCCGGTAAAGCCTGTTCCTCCTATTGGTGTTGTTGTTTGAGGTGGTGTTTGAAGACCACCGCCACCTGAATTTGCGCCAGTAGAGACATTGAAGGAACCCAGGTTGACCATTCCGGTTGCAACTCCAAGTACCGCCAAGCCAATTACTGTTGCCAATACATAGATGGCTTTGTTGTTATTTGCTGACATTGTTCTTATTATAAAATGGTGATTTTTTAGAAAAACAAAGGGAGATGCTGATTTAGGCTTTGTTTAAGCCTGTATCCTCAGCAATCTTTTGTATTTTGCCTGAACCCACGACAGCAACAACAATGAATCCAAGTATGGTGCTGAACACAAAGAATGGTATCAGAACCAAGATGTTTCCTGCCATTAGCCCATCATAGACTGTCTTGAGACTTGCAGATGCCATAGACTGATCAACTACACTTGCCAGTGTATTGACCAAGAACAATGCTACTGATATGGTTGTTGCAACCAAAACCAAATATAGTATTGTTACATGGTTTGGTAGATCATCGTTGTCACGTTCTGCCTTGTATGGTTCTATATGTCTTCTATTTTTGACAATCCAATAACTTATGAATCCTAGAACTACCATAGATAGTATCCAGAATGAAGTCAGAGCAAGCCCTTGAATTGAGGCAATGTTTGACAAGCCAACATACAGATCTGCAAAACTACCTGTAAATGGAATCTTTAACACCCAGGCAGATATGCCAAATGCTAGACCCCAAAACAGAGTTATTGACAGTCCGACAACAAACCTGTTTATTGTCTTGCCAATTATTCTATTCATATCCTAAAATAGAAAATCTTTGTTTTTAAACCAATTGGTCAACCTTCATGTTTCATAAACCATAAACCTAAACATGCTATGATAATATCAAAAATAAAAAATGCCAAGCCAGCCACTACTATCCATGTACTTTCGCCACCAACTACAACATATGCGCCAAAATCAATAAATTTTAATTTCTGACTCCATACAAGAAATGAGCCTATCATTACTGCATGAAAAATTCCAAAAATAATAAATGTCCATGCTAACTGAGGTCTAACAATAAATTTCATGTCTATAATAAAATATAGGTATCCATGAACACTTAATTTACGGATTTAACCTAAATGTAAAATCATGTTTCACGTATTTGTTATCATCTCCAATGATCATTATTGTTACAACCCAATCTCCCAATGGAAATGAACTGTCTGGTCTTACCATGAAGCCAAAATTCCCCTGACCATCAGTTTCTACATAAGAACGTGATTGGAATGCAGTCATACCACAACATGTTATTATTACATTATACCAGTATGGTGCTGGCTTGTTATCCAGTGTTATTTTTCCAATAATTGGAATTTCATCACCCCTTACATATGTTATACTGCTTCCGGCTGACGATACATATAATGGGAGTATTTTTTCTGTTGCGTTTACTGCCGTACCGTTTGCCAAAACTGTTTGTCCTGCCTGCTGTTGAGCAAGTGTCTGATAATTGCCTGGAAGTGGATCGTTGTTTAGGCCATTAGATGCATATTTTTCCAGCATTAATTTTTGTTCGGGAGTAAAAAATTCTGGTGTTACATATGTTTCGATTGTTACTCCTGCTGCCTTTGTTATATCCGTGATAATATTTTCCGTAGTATTAACTGCATATTTTTGGTTTTGTATGATAACTAGAAAGATAATTGCCACAAAAACAATGATGGTGATTCCGGCTGCTCTATTATCCATCTAGTTCCTCAAATATAGGCATCTTTTCTATCAAACCTTTTTGATGCAATCCTTTTGCCACACCCATTAGTTTTTTTGCAAACTTGATTCGGTCTTTTGTAATGTCTAATCGTCTTGCAATTTTATATGATTTCCACAGTTTTCTGTAACTGTTAAATCCTTTTTGGTTGTGTTTTTGTGATTTCAATTTAAAATTATTGATTGATCAAGCAATAAAAGAATTTTGGCTACCAGAAATTTAACCATTGTGGAATCTGGATTATTCCAATTGTTATTCCAATACCAATCATGCCACGCAGAATTTCACCTGCAAATAGGAAAGGTGCTATTCTGGAAAGTTTTACTCCTTGATGACCCGATACAATCATTATAATATCACCAATTCCAATTATTAGTAATGGGGATGCAACATAAATTAGTCTACCCCAACGATGAATCCAGTGTTCTATATCCAACAATCTATCACTTTTTCCTCTTGTTAATTTTCTAAGTAAATGATAACCAAAATAATAAAGAAGTATATCCCCGATAAATCCACCTATACCCACAGCCAAAACTATGTAAATTGGATTTACGCCTAATGCAAAAAGTGGGGTTGTAACAAATTCGTTAGGGCATGGACACCATGCTGGCGCACCTGCAACTAATGCTACAATGATCAATCCAAAATGCTGAAAGAAATCTGTTTTAGAGAATTCGTTTGTCCAAGTTATCCATTGATTGGAATATTCTTGGAAAAGTTTTATTATAATCTGCTCAGCCATTTGCTACCCGAATGATTTCTAATACGAACTGCGATGCCTACAACCCCAATAATCATCATGATTACTGATATTGCTTCGAGAAGTTTTACATTGTTGTTAGTTCCATAGTAAAATACTGCTAGGCCACCTAATAGAATAAAAAAACTAACTCTACCTAGCATAAAATAATGTGAAACTCCATAGTATAAAATTGGAAAGGTCACTAAAACTCTACAAATAATGACCAATCCAACATATGATTACTCAAAATAAAATGGTGCGCACACAACTGTTGTTTTGTTTTTGGCAAAAAACAACTTTTTAGGCGTGAACCTTATCTTAACGAGTCAAGTCTTGACATAATTTCCGAGAGATCATATTTTTTCAATTCTGGACATCTCTCTTGCAGTTTGGCATAACCATCTGATTCTGTTGCAAGACTCATTGCGTTAATTGGACTCTGACCATAACAATGCTGTCTTACAATTTCCAAACTATTTGCCTTTTGCTCCAATGCAAGACCTCTTGCTTTTGCTGTATCTGAATCAATTCTTCCAGATTCCAGATCAGCCTTTAACTGATGATATTCTGATATGGCTTCCCTAATTTGGTTTGCTTCTGATGCTTGTTTTATTCCAGAAATCAAATCTTGGGTCAAGTCTTTTAATAAATTATTTTCTGGATTGGTCTGAACTTCAATCATCGTTTCTTCGGACTGTTTTATTTTTTCGTCAACACGTTCAATGATTTCCTGTGGTATTGGTTTCCCCTCATTTGATAATTTTTCAATTTCTTTCTGTGCATCGCTTGCATGATCTGCTTGCAGTTTTGCCTTTTGTATAGGATTGATTGTTATTGCCTCATGAAAATCATCAATAAAAGTCTTGACTGACCAGCCAAAATTAAAACTGTTGACCACTTGTTGTTCTGCATATGCGTTATGAAACAATATTGCTATTGAGAAAGCCATGAGGACAAAAACAATGTGGTTCAATTGTAATTAGTTAATTGATTAAATAAAAAAGTTTGATAGTGTAAAACTATCAACTCATTGAGGATTATTTTCTACATCTTTCAAATGCAGGTTGATTACCCGTCTTATTGATGCTAGAGGAAATCCATGCTTGTCATGAATTTTCTTGTAAGTTTCTGTTTTTTGCATCTTTGATTTTAGGATAGAAAACTCTTCAAGAATTATAGCCTTGTCAGTTTTCTGCGTTGTTTGACTCATTCATTTATGATCGCCCTGATCTATAAAACAATTTTGGCTAATGGAAAAAAAGAAAAAGAGTTTAGGAACAGCCCGTGTGTCCACAGATATTTACAGCATCAGAATCAGAACCAGTACCCTGCGCTGCCGTCATTGTTCTGACAGTCAAGGTTGCTGCCAATGATGTTGTTGCTGCAAAGTTTGTCGACACTTTTAATGGAATTGTCTTCACAGTGTTTCCGTTGGTTGGAGTCGTGACATAGTTTGCCGTGTTAATCTTTCCACCAAGCGTTAACTTGTAAAACGTGCTTGTTCCATCCTGTGATTCTACAAAGTCTGACAGTGACTTGTCACCAAGGTTTGGAATTGAGAGAATTGTGTCGCCTCTATCCCATAGTGTGGTAGTTGTGCTGTTGAACTTTACCTCGTACTCATAGTCTGCCTGTGCCTTTTCTGCTGCAACTGTCTTCTCCCATCTAATCCATGTGTCTGTTCCTGCGGTTGTTGATATTGATAATATTGATGATGGTGCGGAAAGCATGGATGTCACTGGTGTATCTTCATCATATGATTGAACATAGAATGTAAGATTTGATGCTGTCTGTCCAGCGATTGGTGGTGGCATGTTGTGCAGATCTAACTTGAACCACCATTCTGAT
>Ga0209210_1002497_pt1 | contig 13330 bp, 17 predicted proteins | sample RifGroA1_FD_183991 | JGI IMG/M metagenome (GOLD analysis project Ga0209210, IMG submission 183991) | Contaminated groundwater microbial communities from Rifle, Colorado, USA - Rifle Groundwater A1 (SPAdes) (version 2) | ecosystem: Environmental > Aquatic > Deep subsurface > Groundwater >...
TGTGGATTTGCAATAAGAAGTGCTGTATTAAAAAACACAGACGCCAGTGGTCGTATTGAATTTTTTGCAGCCATGATGGCCCTCCCTTTTATTTAGCTAACTAATTCAACCTTGGGTTCTTCGTCATTAGATATCTTTGTATCGGCATCAGCTTTTTGTTTTTCTGCTGCCTCGGTCGCCTTTTTGGCCATCTCTAAGATACCATTAAGCGCCTCAAAGCAAACATCGTATGCTTCGCCATAGGGTGCACCCACTGGCATAAGTAATTGGTATATGCGATCATTCTTCTTAAATTCCATAACGATCATTGACTTCAAATCCATCAATAACTCCTTAAATAAACGTTAATCAATAACTATACGATGCTTGAATAAAGTAAAAAGTACATCGATAGTTTACAGAAGCCAATTGTTCTTGTCTTCATTGGGGGCAACAAAAAAAGAACGTTGCCCCCAGAAAAATGTCCAATCAGGCTGCACACGTTACGTTAGTAAACACCCCAGCGCCGGTTGCAATATAAATACGTTCTGCAGCTGCAGCAGCATCTGTGCGTATATAGATATCGCCAACGTTAACCGCAAGACCACCGGCTGGTACACCGGCACCAGTAATGATTCTTGTTGGGCCAGGAAGAGTGATACCCGTCGTTGCTGTCGCAATAACAAGATCGCCATTATTAACAAGTACATCACCGGCGACGGCTTGGATATCGCCAAGGGTGCAAACAATGTTACCGGCAGTTGCGGTGATATTGCCAAGCGTTGTTGTAATCGCGCCGGCATCGGTTAAGAAGTCGCCCGCTGTGATATGAACATCGCCAAGCGTAACAACGACATTGCCCGCGGTGGTTGTAATGTTACCCGCGTCGGTTAAGAAATTACCGAGGGTAATGTGAACATCGCCGGCAATAACGTTAACATTGCCAAGGGTGGCTTCAATATTGCCAGCTGTGGCAACGATATCACCAAGAGTGTTGATAATATTGCCAGCCGTACAAAGGATATCGCCAAGAGTAGTTATAAAGTTTCCGGCGGTTGCGGTGATATTGCCAAGATCGACGGTGATAGGTCCAGTTGAACCGAATGTACCAGTAACGGTTGAATTACCGGTTATGGCCGCACCGCCAAGAGTAACCGTCAGGCCACCGGCAGTAACTGTTAATCCTGTTCCAATAGTAGCCGTTGTACCAACGTTGAGCGTTGTTGTACAAGAAAGGGCACCCACAAATGCGCCGCCACCAGCATAAGCATAGGGAGCCCATTGGGCTTGATTGGCTACTATACGACCTAAAATGTAGACCAAACCAGTTGTTCTATTGACCCAAACGGTACCAAGTTCTGGTTTATCATTAACCGTTGGAACACGGGTTGTATTAATAGGGTTATTTGGAACGCCTAACATAGCGTCGCTGAACCCATACGCTGTATTCGGACTTCTTGAAACTGCCATTGTTTTCTCCAAAAATAAGAATTATTCAAAAGCTTTACCTATTCAGTAAATATATACGCCTTGGCTCTTGCAATGTTTAAAAAACAATGGTATGATTATATGTATACATAGCAAGTAGAAAGGTAAGAAATGGATAGTAACCCTGTAAAACAACCATCAATGGTCCACATTGACCCCGTAAAACAACCATCCGCCGTCGTCGAGGGCTATGGCGTGACACCGATAAACAAGAGAATCATCTTTAACATACACCCAACGCTGCACAAAGAACTCAAGCAGCGTGCGCTCGATCGCAATATAACCATGCGCGCATACATCATGAAATCGATATTAGAACAGATACGTAGAGAAAAAGAATTCGAATAACTAATTGCCTGGGGGCGAACAAATGAATAAAGAATGGAACGAAGTAGCCGAATCTTTGCACAAAGTTAAACAAGCAAAGAAATATTACGACCAACAAGAAAAAGCATATCTTGAGAAGCTTAAAGAATTGTCTGGCGGCACGTCTGCTAGTGGCGATGTCTTTGAATTAAAGATGGTTATACGCCCTGGGACAATAGAATATGCACGCATACCAGAACTCTATGGCGTTTGTTTAGATAACTATCGCAAGGCACCAGTTACAAACTGGTTGTTACAAGAAAAGATAACATTACCCGATGCAATTCCGGCGCTGGAGGCGTAAGTATGTATTTCTTATTCTTTATTGGGGTCGTTTTGCTGATGTATATAACACATCGCTTGGATGATATTTTTCCCTAACCAATCACTTCAAACCCAGTGGTTGGCATGGCGCTTGCGCTTTCGTTGCCATAATATTTAGTAACAACCCTGTCGAGCTTGGCCAGTTCTTTGTTGATCTGGGGAATATTGCGCGTTGCAGCTGCAGCCACAACATTGCCATAATATTTGGCAATGGCAGGATTTTTTAGAAGCATCTCAATGCCCTGATAACCGAGACGCGCACCCAGCAGTCCAGCTCCAGCACCAAGGGCTTTCGTAGCACTTCCACCATGAAAAAACATGCCAGCAGTCGCCGCACCAATAGCGGCTGGATTAATAATCTTTTCAAGAAATTCAGAGATCTTTGATGCCCTAAAGAGATCATCAGCATTCTTATAGTTGTTCAAGAACTCTAGATTAGTTCTCCCATAAGACTTAATTTGAGCGTCCAATGTCTTATTGATGCTGGGAAGATATTTTTCAAAGTTTTTAAGCTTACCGGCCCTAGATATTGATTCATTAATATCTCGCTTGAACTGCCACGCTTCATCAACTGGCATTGTTCTATTAGATATTTTTGATTCGATCTGATTTATCTTTCTTGAAAGAATCTTTTTCGATTCTGATGTTCCGCCTTTTTCCATCTTAGACCATAAGGCGCTGAATTCTTTCTCGAGCGGCGCTGTTTTAATAACGGCTGATTCTGGAAGCGCTGCTTCTGCCTTACTATAAAGACCCTTCATATGATCTTTTATCTTTGTTGTCCCAACCATTGAAGAAAGAACCATTGCACCAAGCTTAATACCAGCCTGTCCGCCCTCGCCAGCTCCCGCTTCTTTTGCGCCCCATTTTGCCAGTTGGCCAAGCCCAGCAGCCGCTGCAGCACGTAAAGGCTTAGCGCCACCAAGAAACAATGATGTTAAATCAGAAAACACTTCGTCTGACATTTCTTCGCCCGGTGTCTGCGGTTGAAGATACTGTGGCATTCGTTGCTTAAGACTTTCGCTTGTTGGCAATGGGCTTTCATAAGGTTGCACATCATCGCCGCCTATTGCCCGAGCCATTGGCCCAATGCCCGCATAATCAACAATGCCCCTAAGGCCAGATTCAGCAAGATTGCCAAGACCAGCAACGCCCTGCATTATGTCTCCAGGTGCTCCAAGAATCGTTTCTCCAACACGTGAACCCGTTCTGGCTATATCGCGGAGAATGCCAGAACCAGTCGATGGCGCTTCGGGAGTTTGTGCATCAAGAATCTCGTATGGCATTATCGTATCCCCACCTTAGCGAGTTGTTCTGCCGTTGCCTTAGTAAATGTCTTACCGTTGCTATATTCATATTCACCAGATTCAAGGTTCTTTATAATTTTTCCAGCAACTGATCGAGCATCTGGCTTTGCTTCAGAAACGGTATTAATGCCGAGACTTTTTTTATTCTGACCCCAAAGCTGATCAATCTTTTTGCCAACTTTGTCATCAACCAATAGCTCAATGTCTGCCGGAACCGATCGCTTCTGGCGAATAATATCTTTCTTTGCGTCAAGAGCAATCCTCTGTGCCTGAAGACCGCGTCTCATGTTTTCAGATATTGTTTTCCTGCCTTCTGGGCTGTTCATTAGACCGGGAAGCTTATTCATATAAACACCAACTTCCCACTGTGTTGGACGGGCACCAAACATAGAACGTAGGCCTGTTAAAAAACCAACGGTAGCGGCATTATATTCTTGCGTGCCCGGCTTGGTAAACGCTGGATATTGATCAAGACCAAACATTTTTAATCCAGTCATCCAAGCTGGACTATTAAGCGCACCAGAAGTTTTAGCAAGACGATCCATGGTGTCTAATGCACCGGTTTTTTCTTTTATCTCGCCGACCTCTTTAGCTACTGGCGCGAGATACTCACGCATCTCTTTGCCGCGAGCCATGCTTAACTTTTCTTTTTGCATCCCAAGCTGGGCTAGTTTAAAAGCCTGATCTGCCGTTAATTGTGCGGGTGCTGCTGCTTGTTGACCAGGGATTTCTTGGCCTGGCATAGTAGCTTGCTGATCACCTTGTCCCATCATTGATTGTAGGGCTTGAGCATATGCCTGTTGTTGTGGTTGCTGCATCCTCTGTTTAAAATATTCTTTTTGAAGCTCTGGCGGCAATAAAGCAACTTCTTTCGGCATCTTGAGAGACTCAAGGGTAGATCCCAATTGTTTCTGCTGATGCCGTTGCTGTAATTGTTGCATCTTTAACGCAGCAAGATTCTGTAGGCCGCTTTGCAATCCCGTCCCCAATGCATTGGCTAGGCCACCGGCAATTGTTCTGTTTGGATCATTTATGACTTGCATATCAACTCCTTATAAAAATGCCAGCAATGGTAACATAGACGATAACCCACCAAGTGCCTGGCCCATGACACCCTGGCTACCAGGTTGATAGATACTCTCAAACTGTGGCCGCAATCCCATGCCTAAAAGATTCTGCATCTGGCCTTGTTGTTGTAATCCATATTGAGAACGCAAGGCTGCTAATTGGCTACCAAGATCAGCGCTCGCTCCCCCAAGAGCGCCCTGAAACGCACTCGATCGTTGGCCACCCTCACCCATCGATGTAAAGCGCTCGGCAAGCCCAGGAATCGTTTGCTGTTGAAAGCGTTGCATTTCTTGCTGCTGTATTGGATCAAAGCCGGAATAGGGGTTTTGAAGCCCTTGCATTGCCATTTGTAACGCCTGATTCTGTGCGCCCATTTGTCCTTGAGTCATGGTTGGCGACTGTTGAACACGACCAGGAGTACCGGTAAGAAAGTTGCCAGCGCCCTTACCCAATAGACCGCTATAGGCTAATCCACCAAGACCACCAAGCGCTCCCATTCCTCCAAGCGTATATGCCATTGGATGTTTTTGTACCTGTTGATTACTAAGAAAACCAGCCATAGCAACTCCTATAAAATAGTCAGGCGCCGTCGCCTTCCTATTGCTTTAAATATTCTAAAACAACGTAGCATACATTGTATGCCGTTAAATCTTTGCCCGTCTTAACATTAACATTGGTGCCATCAACCCAGAGTTCTACATTGTCAGCCGCAGGCGTAGCCGTTGCCGCTGAGTATGGTAACGGTATATATGATAGCCCAGTTGTATCAGACGCAACACCATAGACACGCGTAAATGTATAGCCAGCGTTAACTGCTATACTGTGTGCCGCTGTTTTGGTTGCCGCATTGGGTAATGCCCCAAAGTTAACAACCTGTCTAAATACTTGTCTCATGGCCGGATCCGTTGTTGTTGCTGATGAGAGCCCTGGATTGGGGAAATATGACTGACCACACACAAACTCCTCAGTATCATAGTACGCCGAGTCTTTGATGTTCAATGACATAGATATGTTGTTTATGTTCTGGTACAGGCGCACCAACAGTTCTTTAAACGCGTCGCTAGTGACATCGGTAGAGTAGATCTCTGAAACATCCCAGACCGACGTTGTTGGTACAAACGCACCGACGTTTTGCTTTGCCATTATTCCATCCCCGATCCTGATTTCATGGTGTATAAAATAAGGCCCTCAAGCTGAAAATCGCTCTCGGCTATGTCAACATCTGTCATCTGATCATCGTCCATATAGAGATAGATCTGTACCGTACTTCCTTCGCCCTGAAAGTACACAGAATGCCAGAGACGATCTTGAAATTCCTCAAGCGGTACTAGCGCATAAGGGCTCGTCTCGAGAATGTTCGTACCAAGATTAGCACCAGAGCCTTCTGCTTCGTCGATCATTGAGATATCAACAGACGATGGGTAATAATCAACCGTTAGCTCACCGGCGTTTGTTTTTTGCACACAAAAGTCTATCTTGGCCAAATAAACAAGCTGACCGTTTTGAATATATGGATTCCACTCTTTAGACAGAATCTTAATATTAGAAACACGAGCTGCAGTGCCAGCACCAATGTACACACCATCAAAAGGCTCATCACCAATAGAAATCGTATCAGCGTCAATAACAGTGACGGGATAGATATTATCATTGAGCTCATCCAGATCTTCAACGCCACCGTCATCGCGCTTGGCGTTCTCTATTTTGATAAAGTCATCATCAGCCAACGTATGGTCAACAATGGTCAGCGTCGTTAAGTTTGCTGCGTACTGAATATCAGAAATCTGCATAGCTGGTGCATTGGTCGTCGTATCGGCTTCGATCGTAAAGATATACCCCTGCTGATTGCCACCAAGTACATATCTAAAATCTGCCTGCGTTACACCACTTGTCCAGCCAAATGCCGCCTGTTGCCATGTCAGCGTTGTTGAAATCCATGTTGTATCACCCTTCTGCTCGTAATAGCCGAATGCCGTTATACAGTCATCATTAAAAGACCAGGTACCATTGACATAGTTGTATATGAATACTTTGTTTGGGAATACGTCAGAATAGGGCCCAGCATCATTACCAGGGTATATCCAGTAAACAAATTCAGTAGAAAAATCGCGTATACCAGCAACACGATAGATACCATTGTTCTCGCTTCTCAATCTAAAAATTTCGTCTGGCACCTTAACGTCTATACGTTCAACATTGGCACCGTTACACGCATGAACACCTGTATTGCCAACACTTAAAACAACCTTATCAAATGGAACGGCTGAAAATGTCGCTTCTGCACCAAGCTCTGTGTTGATCTTCTGCCATACAAATGGCTGTACCTGGTTGCCGGTATAAACCAGTTCCCATGTAGAACGCTCAAAATAGACGATTAGGCGATCGCGTATAAATTCGGCACTGATGATACGTTCTTCCGTTGTTGCATCGATCCAACCGCCGCCCGTCCAACCAACTTGATTATGTTCATACCATGCTGAAGCCGCAAGCGGTGAGCCGTTGTGAGAAAAGCGACAACGATTACCGTATTCGGTATTGAGTGTGCCAACGGAATTCTGTTCAACGGTGCTTAAAAGAATAAGTCGATCCTTAAAGGGCAATATTATTCGTGCATTGACCACTTTGTCATGCGCGGTAAAGAACTCTGGGGCAAAGACTCTCCATACCGCTCCATCAAAACGAAGCATGTAATCATCAGAAACGCCAGGAACACCTACCGTTGCATTATAATTGCTCACATACATGCTTGCTGAGTCTGAAGTAAGGCCATTCCATGTCGTTGCCCAGAAAAACTGTGAATTTGTTCCATCAAACTTGATTCCTGATGAATAAAAGTAAACGTCTGTATTTATTGCTTCGCCTGTAAAGTTAAATGCGCCCGTTGATACATCAAACGTATGCAATGTACCGCCAACTGGGTTTCTGTTCATGGCAAGAACACCGGTGTTTGAATTAACAACAGTAAAGACAACAGCGCCTATAGTAAATTGCTGTCCTACGTTTCCCAGTGCACCAGCAACAACACCAGCAAGTACGCCAGCACCATCTGTTTGGCCAAGCAAAACACGATCCGTTGGTCCGTTTTTATTCCAAGAACCGCCAGTATATTGATAGATATACTGCGTATCAAAGGCATAGGCCGTGTGATCATTGATGGGACCTTTGTCGTACTGGGTAAGCCCCATGATCGGCTCAGCCGGATAGAAATAGACCTGTGTCAGTGGGTCAGCCACAATCGTTATGGCATAGGCACCATTGGTAGTATCAAACGTAGCGACTTCAACTGATCCATCGGTGCGAAGCATCTGAACAACAGCTCCGGCAGTTGCAATCGTAAAAATCGTATTACCAACCGAGAATGCCTGGCCGACCTTCCATATACTTCCTGGAACTGTACCAGCAGCTACACCAAAAGCATCTGTTATTCCAACGCCGGCACCAACCAGCGGTATACGTACACGGCCGAACAAGGGCGCCGTCTCTGGAAACAATGGATCCCAATTCTCACCAGTAAGACTCGAGCCAAACCGTTTGCGCACCTTGCCACGAAAAACATATGCATTGTAGAGCTCTGCAAACGCATCATCGGGGATCAGCCACGGCTCAAGGTTTTTCTGCAATCCTGAATTGAGCGGTGCTATGAGATGACGATCGTAAGCCATGTTAGTATCCTATGGCAAAATAATAATACGGAGATGCTTCTTGTCCGCCACCAGATGCTATTGAATATGCCGTAAACTGTGCCGCCGTAATCGATGCTGGATCAACTTTCATAAAATGACGGAAATTGCTACCATTGCCCGTCTCTGTTACCTGGACATTGAGACAAGCGGTTGGAAATGCGGTTACAAAGTTTTGTTGTGCGTTGCCGTTGCCCGTTCCCCACTGCAACCAGATCCCCGATGGAAGTATGGTATAGCCCGGACTGGCTGCATTGGCATAACTAAATTCTGCCGCGCCGGCAATATCAGCTAACCCGGGACCCTTATAAAATAGAGCTGTTGTTCCTGGTACCGCTATGCTATCACGCGCGAAGATTATTGCTTCGTTTGCTGCCGTTACCGGACCTAAAATTGGCGCTACATATGCCTGAGATACATAGGATACTTTTTTATGCTTGCCCTGATCGGCTGCTGCAATAGCAACATGGTCTACTTGTACGTACGTATCAAGTGCCTGAAAGTTACCACGTAGATCAGCCTGAGACTGAGATAATTTATCACCCGGTTGGGGTATGTTTTGATTCCATGGCATTGTTTTATTTCCTTCTAATTAAAAGCTACCCCAGCCAAAACCACCAAATGACTGTTCTGTGAAGATGGTCGCCGTACGCACATTGCTTTGTTGGACAATCGTATTCCTGAGAACCAATATCTCTTGACGCTTAAATTCGGGCATGATGACCTGAACGCCTTCCATGTCAGCACGATCCTCAAATACTTTTTTCGATGCACCATAGGCAATATACTGCCACCATTGTTCAAGAAGCGGCGATGTTCCAGCGGCAAGCAATGCCGTTGGGCGCCTATAAACTTCTACGTTAATCGGATAGACCTGGTCGGGAACCGGACGCACCGTAAACTGATAGTTATAGTATAAAACTCCCGTAGGACGAGCCGCTACATAAGGATATGTCTGTGCGTTAATAGCAGCGCCAACCGCTGGCGGTGCAGCAAAGATAACGTTGTAAACACCAGTCGTATAATTTATGTTTCCAGCAAAGACGCCGCTGCTTGGATTAATAAGACCACCGACGCCATTATCAATGGCTACAAGTCCATTACCATTGGCATCTATTGAGTTGAACTGAACATTATTCGCAACAACCGGTATCTGGTCTAACGTCCCAGCAAAGACAAAGAGAACACCGTCACCGGTACCAATAGTGACAATATTGCTCGCCATTGGATATACACCGAAGAACTGCTCACGTGATTGAGAAAAGAACGTTTGGTATCCAGCAACATAAACCGGTGGATGCACGCTCATATACACATTCTTAAAGTCATAGAGTGGATCAAGCGGTGCTATCGTGTTCGTCTCATAGACGTCTTGTCCTGGATTGGTGTAGAACGTCAACGTTTGACGTAATGCAAAAAGCCGAAGGTGCTCAGGAAGATCATAAAGAATAAATGTGTTTACGTAGTCATCGATGTTTTGGTCGGTCAGTTGACTGGGCGAAGGATTTCGCGTAAGTCGACGTACCTTAGTACGTATATCTCCAAGCGTTGGCATAAGTATCTCCTTCGACCTGTTCTTTTGTTACCCTAAAACCTTTATCATTTACATAGTCATCAATTATTATTCTAGGCTCTTCTGGCGAAGAAAAATATTTATTTGGAAGAAAGATTATAAATTTATTGTCCGATGACACATCAACGGGGATTTTCTCACACGCAGACCAGCTAACATCAACAAATTCAAACTTTTGGGTTAATGGTGGCACATACACAGAAAAATGCTCTTGAGAAAACCTATTGAATCCCGCAAAAAACCCAATAATAAAAATAATCATTGGTTTCAACATAAGAACTCCTAACTATCATTGGGGATGTCCCCAGTGACTAATTATAGGACATTCCGGGTCGCCAATCGCAAAATGTCGTTCGATTCGCCAACGGGTACAACCGTGGCACATGTATTATCATTCCAAGCTGGAGCAACGGGGATGGAAAAAGCATCAAATGATGTCGTATCAATGTTTATGGTAAAGGTAGTCGCACCTGTTACGGTAATCACTCCCGTGAGCTTATCAACCTGAAACATGCCACAGGCCAACGGTATGTTCAATCGCACAATAAGACCACTTTCGTAATCGTGATCAAACGTGGTTGTTACCGTAGCTGGATTTGCATTCGTAATTGATGCAATAAGACGCATGGCTGGTTGAAAAGGCGGGTTTGGATTAGCGTAACAGGTGGACATTATGACTCCCTATAAAATAATCGAGCGTTGTCGCCCTCCTTAGACGTTTTCTACGGTGACCAATGGTGAGTTACCGACTTCACCAAGGTCTTCAATGTCTACAAATTCTAGACTCTGAAACCCAAAGCGTCGAACCTTTTGCCCGATCTTCATCTTTGGCTTACCGTACTCATCTGTAGCATAGGTATGCACTGGATACCAGCCGTTCTTGTTTAAGTGTTTGGCGACTCCGAGTGGTATTGTATATACCTGACCATCTACTAGGTCATAGCGCTCAACCTGGTCGCCCTTATGGGCTTTATAGACAAAGCTAACAGAACCATTTGGCACTTCATAAAATTTAAAGATGCCCTTAACGGGTTCACGATCTTTATCGCGCTGATATTTAAGATTAACTTTAGGCTTTTTTTCTACTGGAGCAACTGTTTGAGTATTCTTCAACTCATTTATGATTTCTGCCATTGTATTCCTTTAAATAAGGGGGAGGGAAAGGCCCTCCCCGGCATATATGGAACCTATTAGACGTTAAACGATTTACCAGCTACCCAGTAAATGACGTCATTTGCTACACCGACAGGCGATCCTGAAACAGCGCCAGAGCTGCCAAGAACCATGCCAATATACCCTTGGTTATCCGTTGCATCACCCGTTGACAGGCCGCCCAATTGTTGGGGAGCCCAAGGCGTTTCACCAATAGGAATAACTTCAGCAGGTGTAAACGGTACAGCAGCTGGAAGTGGGAATGCAAATGCCGTAAATCCCGTAGCATCAATATTCAATGAGAATGTCGATGCGGTTACAGCAATAACCGTTCCCGTTAATCCGCTCATTTGTGTCATGCCACATGCAGCAGGAACTTGCATGCGAACCTGTTGGCCAAGCGTGTAGGCATGGTCAACAAGTGTCGTTACAACGGCAGGGTTTGCAGCTGTAATATTGGCAATAACACGACGTGATGGTGTGAACAAGTTATATGTTCCTACGTCTGGGGCAACATAGCGCCAGAAGCCGGCAGCACCAGCAACAACACCAGGTGCCGTTGCAAGTGCATTGGCAAGACGGAAACTGGTATTGGCAACAATGGTATCAACACTGAAATCCAAACCACCAAGGTTTGTATGTGCTGAGTTGTACACACGAACAATTGCGCCAGCGGCCAGCAGAGCAGTATTTGCTGTGCTGTAAACTGGAAGTACTGCGTTTGTACCAGCAGTTACGGCAATCGGTGCACCAAGGTTCATGCCATCATGAGTGATTGGATAAAAGCCTGGATATACCGCGCCATTAAAGCCAACAACGCACGATGACAATGAAAGCGCTTGCGACCCAAGAGCATGATACCATACCAAGCCATCACCAACTGCCATGTCTCTTTGCCAATAGTGTTCAACACCATCCCATTGTGTGGCGCCGACAATCGTTGTCATGTTGTAGATCTTCATCCAGTCGACATCGGATCTCAAGATAAGCGTTTCGGTTGTGCCAGCAGAAGTAAATGCACCTTGCTGGATTATTGTATTATCTGACATAGATTCTCCTTAAGCGAGTGTTGTGCGAAGGTTTACGACCCAAAGATCATTGGTGATTCTTGGGACTTCGGCAAACTTGTAACCAACCGAACAATTGAGCGCAAGTGGGCCATCATATATTGGTGGACGATAGATAAAGCTTGCACTGTATCCGTCTTGCTCAATACATGCATATGCTTCCATACCAACACAGAAGATGTTGTACACATTGGCACCAAGATTTGATGCCGCCGCATTCACTGAACCAATAGATGACACCAAGAAGCGAAGGTTGCCAATAGCGCCCCATTCTGAACGGAGTGCATTCATCGGTGCTGGATATTGGTTCTTATGAATAAACCCAGCAACACCATCAAGGTTGCCCGTCAATTGTGTTGAGCACAATGCAAAGTACGCATCACGAACGGGAGCCGTGCCGAATTTATCTTCACCTTCAATGTTATCCATGATGGTGTAGGCATTATTGTTCAGCAGTGTGCGAACAATTTCGTCTACGTCAGCACGCGTTACTTCTGTGGGATTGTCCAATTAACTATTGCTTTATTGACTTAAGTGCCGAAAGGGTATTAATTAGCGCTTAAGCGGGTAAGTCATTTCTGCTTACCTCCCCGTCTTATCGATCGGGGTTTAGACTGTCGCATCTCATATTTCTATGAGTCTTCTCACTCAGTCGTTCACGGTGGCTTTCGCCTTCCGCCCTGTCACCGGCTCTTAAGCTTCGGCTTCCAAGTCAATCAGAGAAGATTTTAAAACGGCAACAAGTTTACCGTTTACACCGCCTGTGCAGTTGATGAATGATGCAGTTGCTGAAAGCATGTCGCGAGTGAGTTGATCCTCTGTTTGGCGTAACGATACTCCCAAACGCGCTGCGCACTCGTTAAGGACCGGATCTTGGTTTGTAAGGGTTACGATTTCATTGATCTGGAGGTAGGTGCCGTAAAAATCAATATTCGCATCAATATCAACAGCTGTCAGTTGCTGTGATGGAGGTGTTACACCACTAAAGCCAAGCGGTACCATAGCGGTTCCGAGTGGATTATAACGGCGCATGCGAAGCGTTAGGCCACCATTACGGGGCATATTCTTCTTCATGGCTGGGATTTTGTGGATCATATTGGGCACCGGCACAGACAACAGCTTATAACTGAAGCTCTGCTGCACTGGTGGTGGTAGCGTAAGAGAAGTTGTTATAGGCATAAGATTCCTTAAGCATAAATGTTTTATAACAGATACCTTAAGCTGACGAAGCTTAGTACGTCATGAGATGGCGAGTCTCGATACGCCGAATGAAGTGAGCGACGCTTCTATACGCTCACCATTACCATAAAACTAAGTATTGGGTTT
>Ga0209210_1002499_pt1 | contig 13326 bp, 19 predicted proteins | sample RifGroA1_FD_183991 | JGI IMG/M metagenome (GOLD analysis project Ga0209210, IMG submission 183991) | Contaminated groundwater microbial communities from Rifle, Colorado, USA - Rifle Groundwater A1 (SPAdes) (version 2) | ecosystem: Environmental > Aquatic > Deep subsurface > Groundwater >...
GGTCCTCGCCGCAGTCAAGGCTATCGATTTCGGAGAGAATAAATTTGTCTGTTGAGGTTAGTCGCTCATCTAGCCAAAGTTCTCCTGGAATCCAAATTCCGTTAAAATTTCTTGGTAAATCGTCATTTCTTGATAAATCGTCCACGGGGCCTCCTTTTGTTTTATTTCTAACATACTCCTTTTAAGCTTTGACAGCAAATCTAATCTCCAAGTATGCTCCCATCTCTTTAGAACAAACTATTTTCATTTTGGAAAAGAGAGGATTAGTGAACACAGTAAAAATAAATCAAAGCAGCAAAGTCGTCAAACTACCTGACATCAGACCTCAAGGACTTTCTCTTCAGTTAGAAATACTATTTAGGCGCACAAATAAAATGCTCGATCGTTTCGAGCACCTGGAAAATGCTCTAATTGAATTGAGAGAGGCACTCGGCATTTTGAGTGAAGTTGATGGCGCGCTAGCCAGAAAGCAGGGCGAATTATCTGGATCTTTGGAAGAACTGAAGTGGGTTCATACCGATTTACTGGAATTGATAGAAAAGTAACGAAAATCGGCAGAAAACAAAAGAGCCCCCATCGAAGGACGGAGGCTCTAGGAGTCGTCTAAGAACAACTTTAATATACCTCAACCCTGAATTGAACGGAAGGCTTTCCTTTAAATTCAGACTCTTCTTGGGGGATGACACCTAACGCCTTGCATTGCTTCACCAGGGCATCATAAGCGCCTCGGTAGTTCATCCTCCCTTCTTGGTCAATTCGGTTGACTCTGACGTTCCAACCCTTGCAGTTATTGTCGCCAGCTAGTTCGATAAATTCCGCTCGGAGAGCTTCCTTGTCTATTTCCATCGCCTTAATTGACGCATCTATAGCCCTAAACCTCTGAGCTTTATCTTCCCAGAGCTCATTTGTATGCATGTCCACATATTTCTTTTCCTCCTCGGGTGGTGTCTTGTTCTGTACCAAATCCCAAAAGGCAAACTCCTTAAGCTTAAGCTCTTTGATATACTCATTATCTCTTTCTACCCTCACTTGAACAAGTTCCTCTCCGTCGTAACTCACATACGTAAGATAATCCATGCCCGTAACCATCAGCTGGTGCTGAAGTTGCGGATAGTAATAGTCTGGAACTTTTCCGCTTCTTGCGATCGCATGAGATTTTTTGTTCGGGCATTTAATCTCAAAAATCTGATGGCAAGCCGAAATACCGTCCAGCGATGCCCTCCAAATTTCGCCGTTGTCCACATTTCTAGGCTCAAGTTTTATGCCGTGAAGATCTTCAAGCAGATGCAAAACCACAGACTCCAGGGCTTTTCCTCTTTCGATAGCTGGACTTGTAAACTCTTCAGAGCCAAAGACTTTGTCGTTATAAAGGTCCAGCCAAGTTTTTTGTTTCCAAGGCGTTTCCACTTTCATTATAATAGGAGCGTCTGAAGCTCCTACCCCTTGTCGGCGCCATTCAAGCCATTCTTGTCGATTCATGTGAAGCCTCCCTATCTTTTAGTTGTTTCTCGCATCGTCTTAAAATTATTCCAGCCTTTTCCATCGTCAAGTCTTGCAAACTCGGCATCTTGATTCCTTCCATATGATCAAGTAATTTTCTCTCAAATTCACGATCGTCAATAGTTTCCAGCAGTTCATTAATTTTTCTGAGCTGTGCTTCGGTTATTTTGCTCGGAAGTGTGGGATTCATGGGTTCTGGCTTAGGAATAGTTTTTTCCTCTTGTTGTGGCTCAATAATTTCAGGGTTGGCGTCGCTTAACTGCGCATACAGCTCTTGAGCCGACCTGGAATTGTCTACGCCCTTAATATTGTGATCTAGGGCGACCTCACCTTGAATGTAAACATTCCCAATAACGTCAGGGAATAGCTGCCTGGCAAGCCTAGAAAGAGCTCTTGCGAACAGCATATCTCGAGGGAATGTCTTCCATGCCCCAACACCAGCAATACCCGCATTTTGGGCGTCCTTAAGGCTGAAACTCTCACGCCAAATATCGCCATTATCTCCGCGCTTGCCGTAAAGAATGCATATAGAATCATCGCTCTTGGGATCTTTGCTTATGCTGTGGCCTCTTGATCTGATGAGGGAATTCATCATCCGCGAAGACATCTCTACTCTTCCTTTAACGTAATAAAGGCCTCCACCTAAAGCAGTAGCAGGATCGATGCCCAGAGAAGAAGCTGTCTGCACAATTGCGAAAACTCCTTCGTCTCCTATTTTTGCGTAATGAGGTGTTTTCATTAACATCTCACACAGTTTCTTTGTTTGTTCAAAATCATTCATTGATATTGTTTGTATACTCATATTGTTTCCTTTGTTATTTAAACTACGTTCCATTCATCTTCAAAAAGATCGGAATAGTCCAGGTCCTCAAACCATTCGTCGAAACTTTTGCATTCACAATTTGTTATTTCGCTTTCTGTGTAATTTTCGTCCCGCCATTCCAAATAGCGTTCAAAAACATCGTCAGGGCGTTCTTCAATATTATCGTACATGTTTCACCTCCATGAGTCTTTCTAGCTGTTCAAAGATTTTTTGGATATGATATCTTGACTCGCGAATTGAGTCCTCGAGGCAATCAGCGTGATACTCTAATTCCGCAAAAAGGTGCTTTTCCTCTTCCAGAAAATAGGCTTCATCTTTATAGTTGAAATTGACAGGCATAACTCTCCATTTGTTTGTTATCAGGCCTAGGGTTCGTTCCGAGGCCTCTTGTTATAAGTTGCTGTTATCGTTCTCCTCTCCCCCTGGCTCATCACAGCTAAGGGGGAGATTCTTAATCTTGCTTCTCAACCCGTTACACTGAACATCTAGAGCGAATCTTAGACCGTTACTAGGGGAGCTGCTCGATTATGGACACATATTACAAAAGTTTGGTATTTTTCTGCAATAGAAAAAAAAATACTAAGTAAAAAAAAGCATGGAAGAAAAAAAGTATTGCGCTATAATGGGAAGAAAAACACAGGAGGAAACATGTTACTAGCAGAATATTTAAAAAAATCCAAGCAAACTATGGCGCAATTTGCCCAAAAGGCGGGGATTTGCAAACAAACAATTCAAAACCTTAAGAAGGGCTACTACTGCCCTTCCTATAGGGTGGCACTTAAAATCGAGGAGGCTAGCAACAATATAGTTAGCACAGAGGAATTGTTAGAAAATTGGGAAAAATGCAAAGGAAAAAAGGAAGTAAAAAAAATAAAAAAATAAGTTTACACTAATTCCTGCCCCTGTTAAACAAAAGAGATATAGTCTTTTCTTTAAAGAGGGGCACCTTGTATCAATTCGAAATCTACGGCAAACCAGTGCCACAAAAACAAACCAGGTTTTGTCTTAAAGGCGGTTTTGCCAGACCTTATGACCCTTCCATTAAAGATAAACAGCAAATCCAGTGGCAGATCAAACCTAATGCCCCAAAAATACCGCTAACCTGTCCTATTCATCTGTCTATAGCCTTTTACCTACTACCGCCGAAAACAGCCTCTAAAGCGACAAAGAAGGCCATGTTGGGCAGGACCATACTTCCAAACAGGAAACCCGATATCGATAATTTGGCCTACATAATTACCAACGCCCTCAAGGGAATAGTTTATGAAGACGATAGTCAAATTTGTAAAATGACACTTTATAAAATATATGGGAAAGAAGAGAAAACCTCAATCTGTGTAAGAGAAATACTGCAGCTACAAGAATTCGGGTTGCATGAGATTACTGTTTGAAAGAGGGCCTGACAAAGCACGAATAGACTACATAGAAATAATCCTAACAGAAAGAGAGCTCGAAAGACTGGAAAAGACTGGTATTGTAGACGAATTCATTGACCCAATTGTTCTAAATCATTCATTAAACATTTTTATAAGAGTAGACAAATATGCCACTCAAGAAAGGCTCGTCCAGGAAAGTTATAAGCAGCAACATAAAAGAAATGGAACAAAGCGGACATCCCCAAAAACAGGCGCTCGCAGCCGCCCTCTCAACCGCAAGAGGCGGAAAAAAACGAAAGCTTAAATGAAAGAAGTTGAAGCAAACAAGCTCACTCGCTCTTTTAGACTGATAGTTAAAGACATCAAAAAAGAGGTGGGAGAAAACAAGAGAACTCAGAACGAAAAGAACAAAGAATTTGCCAAGGCTTTGGACCGCTTTGGAGCGCTGCTTAGTAAAGTAAAAGAGACCATTGAGAATGCCGATGAAAGCCTTGGCCTTATGCTATTAGCCATCAAACAGCGTGAATATTTGTATACAGAATATCCAGCCCAACACGGCTACCCGCAAATGAAAGTACCAGGCAAACACCCAGCAAAACGATGAGTACCATGCCCCCACGCAAGTACCCAAAACACAAACCGAAAACCAAGCGTCTCAAAGCTAATGCAGTGGCCGAGGCTTTGGTTAACAAAGGCGGAAGGCCTCTCAAGGCAATTGATCCAATCCAAATTAAAAGGCTGGCCGAAATTCACTGCACAGCTGCAGAGATAGCCAGCGTCATAGGATGCGCCAGGTCAGTGATTTACGAACGGTTCGCGGACGTTTTGCAGCAAGGACACGAGGAAGGGCAGATGAGTCTCAAGCGGAAAATGCATGAAAAGGCTTTCGCGGGAGACGGGGATACCTATATGTTAATCTGGCTATCCAAGCAACGGCTTGGCTACCGTGATAGGCCGATAGACGAACAAACGCAAACCAATATAAATGTGTTTATAAATGAGATACCAAAATGAAGAAGTTGAAACAGTCGTTGAAGAAACACCTAAAAGAAGATATCAAAGACCAAAAGAAAGGAATAAAAGAAGATCTAAGACTATTAACAAAGGCAAAGAAATGAATTGGAGAGAAGAAGTCGCTCTACTTGCTTTTACAGCAGTCGGCGTGCTGCTGTCTATACTTTTAGGGCTGCTAATCTTCGGCGGTTTCTAAGTGGCGAAGGCAACGAAAGCCAAAGAGCCTAAAGACATAAAGATAAGCGATGTAAACATTCGTTTGCCCTATAACTACCAGTGCAGGCCGTACCAGATACCTTTCTGGGAGTCTATGGCCCGCGGTTGCAAGAGGGCGGTTTTGTGCTGGCATAGACGCTCTGGTAAGGATAAGTCGGTCTGGAACTTTCTTATAACGCGGGCAGCGCAGAAGAAGGGCACTTATTTTTATTTCTTTCCCCACTTCTCTCAAGGGCGGAAGATTCTTTGGGACGGGATAGACAAGAGCGGCTTCAAATTTATAGATCATATTCCCAAAGAGTTCATTAATGGCGATCCAAATACAACTCAGATGAAGATAGAGCTCAAAAACCGCTCCATTGTTCAGATTGTCGGAACAAATAATATCGACTCAATTGTAGGGACGAACCCCATTGGAGTCGTCTTTAGCGAATACAGCCTCCAGGACCCAACGGCTTGGCAGCTGATTAGGCCTATTCTTGCCGAAAATGAAGGCTGGGCTGTTTTTACTGCCACGCCTCGGGGCAGCAACCACTTCAAAGAGCTATTCGACATGGCCGCTTCAAACAAAGAGTGGTTTTGTGAAAAGCTAACCGTAGAAGATACTTCCGCAATTAGTTTAGAAGACGTGCAAACCGAAAGAGAGGCGGGCATGTCTGAAGATTTTATTCAGCAAGAGTTTTATTGCTCTTTTACTCTTGGAGTAGAGGGCTCTTATTACGCAAAATATATGCAAGAGGCAAGAGATGAAAACAGAATTGGATTTGTCCCGTGGGACAAACAGCAGAAAGTCCACACTGCATGGGACTTGGGATATGGGGATTCGACCGCGATTGTATTCTATCAACTATGCAGCAACGAAATACACATTATCGACTATCATGAATCGAGTGGAGAAGGTTTGCCATATTATGCTGGGATTCTCAAGGATAAGCCCTACGTTTACGGAGAGCATTTCGCCCCACATGATATCGATTCTCACGCATTTTCCTCGGGGCTCTCTGCGAGAGAGGTTGGTAGCGATCTTGGCATTAAATTTATCACCCTTCCAACACTTAAGCTCAGGCTTGAAGACGGCATTGAAAGCGTCAGAGGTCTCTTCCCGCGTTTTTGGATTGATGAAACAAAATGCAAAATCTTGCTTAAATGCTTAGAAAACTATAGAAAAGAATTTGATATGAAACTTGAATGCTACAAGGAACGCCCAAGGCATGATAAGTATTCGCACGGAGCCGACGCGATCCGTTATTTGTCTTTAGCCGTCAAGTTATATGCGGACGCTGCAAAAGGCGGGGTAACAGATGAGCAAAGCGAGAAGTGGTTTAAGCAATTCAACCCGAGGTTCGATTAATGGAATGGATTAGCGTAAAAGATCGTCTTCCTTGGGATAGCACCAGGGTATTGGTTTGCTGTAAGAGCCGCGAAAACAAAGGCCACGCCATTTCCCTTGTGTGGTTTCACGTATGGTCAAATAGTTTCTCCTTTTCTAACGAAGTGAGAATAGACATGGAAGTAACTCACTGGATGGAATTGCCAGGGACGCCAAAGGAGGCGGATATGTATATTTACGGATCGGACAGCGTTGGAGATGTTTTTAAATGCGCTCTATGCGAGGAGTGCATGACGGGGACTCGTGTCGCTTTTAAAATGAATGTCTTTTGCGACACTTGTTATGAGACTAGGGTTTGTCCTGAGGTAGAGAAAATGTTTAAGCGATTGTTTAGAAAAAGGTTAAAGATTGCTGGTATTGAAAACGGTAAAGAATCTGTTATAATGGAGAATAAAGATGTTCCACCGAGCTTGTCACATTGACGCAGAAGGTTCCCGCTCTCGGCTTACGGCTTTAGATTCACGCATTTTTACGTTGACGGCCCAGCAGGAACGTCAAACGGCCGATATTGAGGCCTTGGCTAAAACGATTCATCGCCTGGAAGAAACGGTCGACAGGCTGGGCGATATTGTTTACGGAGTAGACGACTGATTGAAAAGGCGAATCCCTGGACGCCGAGATTTCTTGTTTATGGTCCAGGTTTTTAAACGTTGTAAATAGGCAAGACGATGTCAGGAAGAGTACCGAACCAACCAGTTCCATCAGGGAGAGCATCTATTTGGCCCTATTTGCAAGGGTTTCCTTCTGGTGGCTCTAGCCCAAATCCTTCGGGTCAAGATGCCGTTTTGATTATTGGAGTAGACAATGCTGCAGCTCCTGGGATAAACCCTGTGGAGCCAACTGGGGCGGGATTAATTTCTGTCTCTGGAGCTCAAACAGCAGCGGGGTCCGTAGGTGCCAATGTCCTCAGAACTAATTCTATTGCCATTAACAGCCTACAATTGGAAGTACAAAGATCAAATGCAGTTGCAGCCACGGATTCTTCTCATAATGGTGTATGCCATTTTAATAGCGCTGACTTTACTCTCGATGCCAACGGATTCGTCTCTTCTATAGGCGGCGGTTTCCATAGGTTTATACAAGTGGACGGAGCCGCCATTCCAGGTGTTAACCCTGTGGTCCCGACTGCTGGGGGCCTCATCTCCGTCTCAGGGGCCCAGATAGCGCCAGGATCTACGGCAAACGCAATAAAAACGCAAACCGTCGCAGTAAATAGCTATGAAGTTCAGGTGCAAAGATCTAAAACCGAGGCTGTTTCCACAATGGCCAGCAATGGTGTTTGCCACTTCAATACTGCTGATTTCGTTGTTGACTCTAACGGGTACGTTTCTTCTATTGGCGGCGGTGGCGGTGGTATCAGCAACCTTATAGTCGATAGTTCCGCAGTTCCAGGAACTAATCCTGTGCTTCCTGTGGCGAATGCCGTGACTATTACTGGCGGCCAGGTGGCTGCTGGGACTGTTCCCAATACGATCCAGGCCAAATCCGTTGCTGCTGGCGCAGTTACTATCCAGATCCAGCGCGCTAAAGTAGAAGCGGCGCCGACAGCAGCTAGCAACGGAGTTTGCCATTTTAACAACACTCAATTTGTGGTAGACCCTACGGGTTACGTCTCCTCAATAGGCTCTGGGACTGGGGGAATTGCTGATATAAATGTCGATTTTGCGAGCAGCCCAGGAAGCAGTCCCGTGATCCCCAGCGGATCAGGAGCTATTACCGTCTTAGGAGCTCAGGTAGCTGCTGGGAGCAATACGAACGCAGTTCAAACCTCTTCCAGGGCAGCAAATACTTATACGTTAGAGGTTCAAAGGGCGCGGACAGCCGCTTCTTCTACCGTTGGGTATAATGGCCTTTGCCACTTCAGCTCCGCTCATTTTGGAGTCGATTCCAATGGCTTTGTCACCGCTGTTGGTGGTGGTGGTGGGGGATTTACTGTCGCGAAACAGACGGTCTTTACTTCTAGCGGTACTTATACACCTACAGCGGGGATGGCTTATGTCAGGGTTGAAGTGGTTGGTTCGGGTGGTGGTGGCGGAGGCGCGTCTATTGAGGGTACAGATAATGCTCCCGCTGGTTCTGGTGGTGGCGCGGGTATGTATGCTTGCAAGCTCTTTGATTCGGCGACGATAGGGGTTTCTAAGGCTGTAACTATAGGCGCTGGCGGTGCTGGCGGGGTCCACAAGGCGAATGGCGCAGATGGCGCAGCGACGTCCTTTGGTGCATTACTCTCGGTTAGTGGTGGAACTAAAGGAATTTATATGGTATCTAATGGCCCTCTTGCAGAGGGAGGAGATGGTGGAAATTCTCTAGTGGGATCTCCTGATTATTCTGCATTTGGTGGCGGAGGTGGTTATGCTATTTATATTGCCGCTTCTTCAGTGTCGGTTTCAGGGGTGGGAGGGAATTCCCTGCTTGGTTTGGGCGGCAAGCCAATTGCTGTGCCTGCTGACGGGATTGGAGGTAGTGGATTCGGGGCAGGAGGCAGCGGCGGAGTCGCTGCCTTGGGAGTTCCTTCTACTGGTGGAAACGGCTCAAGTGGTGTGGTGGTTGTGACCGAATATATTCTCTAGGGCAACAGAGCAATCGTAAAAGCCGTGGGTGTTGCGCTATTCGGTGTAATAGTTGTAGAGTCAATTAAAGCCTTTTCAGTACCGTTATATACCACGGTAGGGACCATCAATTGATACTTCAGATAGATAACGAAAAAATGGTCATTTGTGGGTCCTTGGGCGTTTGTATAATGTATCAACAATTTATCGGTATCATTAGATTTGACCCCATTTATTGCGACCCCCGAGCTTACACCCGCATAGGCTCCCCCGTTATATGATACTTCTAAAGTCCTCCCTGCAGCAAAGTTGAAAGTAACATCATAAGTGCTTGCGTCACTATAGATGTCAGGAACACTTGTATCGATTTCCCCTAGAGTGATATTGAAATAAGGATATAACTGTTTCAGCGTTAGGCTAGATAAAGCAAGATCTCCGCTAACACCCAAAGAATCATCAAAATCGTAGCCATAACATAACCCCACGCCATTTAAGTCTCCTGTTACGGTGTTTCTAACGGCGCAATCGTGCAGCGAGTGAGCGTAGAGGTCGCGCCATGGGCCCCCTCCAAACGCACTGTACTGGTGCGTGTAATAAAGCGGAATATAATGCGGCTGCCATGTGACGGCGTCTGTAATCTTTATAGGATAAAACGGGTCTGTTGACGTACCTATTGCTCCTCCCAAAAACCCCACAGTGAATGCGTCCCCGAAATAGAAGCCTAGATTGTCAGCGTCAGGGCCTCCTGAAAAGAGTTGGCTGCCCGAGTATATTTTGTTGGTATTGATAGCGCTTTCACTCAAAGTGCTCACCTGGCCAGTATTTGGGCCCGATATGCCTGTACAGGTAAGAATTTGGTTGGGACTTGTCCCTGTGGTTATACACTTATAGGTTGTTCCCGCTGCCCCTCCAGTGTTGATATAAAGTTCGTGGGGCGTGTGATACGCAAATAGTACGTTGTTCGCAAAGCTTTTTGCATCGCCATAGCCCGTACTGGATACATAATCCATAGGAAACGGGGGATAGTTATAGGTTTTTAGTTGTGTTGGGCCTGGGATGACAGCTGGTAAATGTTGAGATGTTATCCCTCCTGTTGTGGAGGGAGCTGGGTCGTTCCCCACGCTTTGCTTGGGGGATAATACGCGCAGGTAGGTCGTCAAAGTGCTTATATCATAGGGATTTGTACAGAAGGGGACGGCGAGTCTGGGCCATATAGCATGAGTCGTTAAGTCGTCGCTTGCTAGTTTCCCTGTCACATAAGTTAAAATCCCCGCTCTTGTCGTCTCCCCTGCTGTTCCTCCAACTCCGAATCCAGAAGGCAGCGCGTTGGGATTTTGAACTAGTTCCGTAGCTATGGAAGGATTGGCCGGGTCCCAGGACCTATAGTTTATCTTGAGAGGGAAACAAAAGGCGTCGACTTCTGTTGTATTCGGGCCTCCTGTCCAATCGATGTACTGTCCTCCCGAACCGCCTTCTGGCAAAAAGGAGACTTCGATTGTTTCGAATAGATTATAATAATTCGGATCGTAGAAGGCGTAATACGTGGGAGGGGCGATGTTGTTCGGATTCGCATCCGACTGTAAATACATCGGCTTTCCGATAGAGAAGTAAAATCTATTCGACGGAGAATCTGGGACATAGACGAGATAATCGTTTGCGCCTGTGGAGGATCGTGGGAGGCTGGAAAGCTGATACGAGTAGTTTGCCGAGAACGTTGTACTTGTAGGAAGAACAGGAAAATAGACGCCGTAAGAGGGGTTAGTTTGGGCATTTAACTCGAAGAAAAAAAGGTTTCCTCCAGCATCCTTGTATTTGCCCATATATAACACATAAACTTCGGTGTCGGGAAGGCTTGTATTGTTCGTTATAACAACAGCTAAATATTTGGGTTTGGGAGTGGGATTGTATGACATTTTGCCTCGTGTACTTGATTTTAGTATACCTTAAAATTGGAATTTTATACGTTGCCATTATGTTAATAGAAAAACCTGTCCCTCGATCAGCGCAGACTAATCTCTTTCCTTTGGACCACGTTCACTTTGATTGCGAAACCCTGACCGAGTGGGTCTTGAGCGACGTCTTTGAGGTTTCAGGAGTAAGAACTGTTGAGATTTGGTACCTCGATGCGCTATCTTGTTCTTTTTTGATGGGTTTTAAAGGGAAGGAGGGTTTGTGAGCAAAAAAGAAAAAGAAAAAGAAAAAGAAAAAGAAGCAGTAGAGAACTACGGACCCCTTCGATTTCTTATGCATGGAAAAAGCGAGAGAGTTCGTCTATCGGGTGAGACTGCCGAGGCAAAAGAACTTTTTGCTGAGGATGCCGAGCTAAAAAAAATTGAAGAGTTACTCCTGCACGTGGAAGGCGAGTTGATTGACGCAGATGGCCGAGAAAGACTTTTAAATCTTATGCTTAAATGGGCAAAGTACAACAGAAAAGCGCGGAGGAAAAATGCCAAATTGGTGCGAGACTGTTGTTAACGAATTTATTGAAGAAGAGAAAACAGGTCGAGTGCTAAATCGATTTTTTCCAACTGCTGAAAACTTAGCACTCAAAGAAAGATTATTACGAAATTCCGAGCGTGGCGATTTAGATAGTTCTACTGTTGAATCAATGCGAGTGCTAACTTCTCAAAGTGTCGCCGAAATAAAAAACGATATATATGTTTGTGCAGTGATGCGCAGGCTAAAGTGTTCAAGAGAAATGGCTTGGGATATTCTTCAGAAATTTAGCAGCTTTCTGGAAAAGCAACATACTAGCGATTATCAGACTTAAAGGAGAAATTTTAAATGTTTAACATTCCCGCTATAGCCACAAGCCTCGTACTTTTAACAGGCTGTACCTATTCAATTAACATGGTCCATACCGAAGGTGTGGCTACTGATGTTGTAGATGAGGCACAGACCCCAACCGCTGATATATCGGCGGAGATCCCCATTATTTAATATTGCCCGCCTTGTAAAGTTTAGGTCTGAAATGGTATGCTCAAGTTTTGAACACAGAAGGTGCGCATGGCCAGTCCCATGTCAGATTATTCCAAGTCCCAAGATTCTACAGACTTCCTCGAAAGCTATAAGTTTGAAATTAAGAGAGATAGAAAGCTTCAAGAGAATGCGGAAATAGTCAAAGACTTTGGCGAAAGTTATGAACGCGCCTATCAGCTTTGGAACACATTTTACGCCGAGGCTTATAAAGATTTAAGTTATTACCTTGGGAATCAGTGGAGCCTAGAAGAGCTCTCCTATCTGCAAAACCAGCGCAGATCGGTTTTCACTTACAATAAGATTCGAAGGCTCATAAACCTGGTCCAGGGTTACCAGCGCAAGAACAGGTGTTCCACCACCATCGATCCTGTAGAAGACGCAGCAGAGGAAACCGCAGGGATTTTCAATGACGTTATGCAACAGGTCATGACGTCCTCTGGAGGCTATGAGGTAATTTCAGACGCGTTTAAGGGTGCTCTTACTACTGGTCTTTCTTTTATTTCGCCTTATCTCGATTACCGCAGCGATCCCGTCTCAGGAGACATTAAGTTCCATAGGGATGATTGGAACGCCGTTATCATGGACCCTTTCTTTACCAAAAAAGATTTGTCTGATTGCAGCTTTATCGCCAGGAGAAAGTTTCTGTCTCGGAACGAGGTTATCTCGCTCATTCCTGAGAAGGAAGATGTAATCAAGGGATTGCCTTGGGGCAGCAGAGACGACAAGTTCACTTACATGCCCTTCGCCCGTCAATGGGGGATGCAGAAGCTCCTTAATTATACTGAATACTGGCGTACAAAATGGGAGATGAAGAAAGTTCTTGTTGATATGAGCACAGGAGAAACCAAGCCATGGGACGGGGACAGACAGCGATTAGAACTCTTTAAGGCGCATTTCCAAAACATTGAAGTGATCACGAAGCCCGTTCGCACGGTTGAGTTAGGGATTATTGTAGAGGGCGAGTTGCTTTATTACGGCAAAGACCCTCACGGACTCGATGATTACCCATTTGTGCCATTTATGGCGATATGGGAGCCATCCTACGATCTCTTTACGTGGAAGATCCAGAGTTTAGTAAGGATTGTGCGGGACCCTCAAACAGAATTGAATAAACGTCGATCAAAAATGGTCGATATGATCGATTCTCAACTGAATTCAGGCTGGATCGCCAAGACAAACTCGGTCAGCAACCCTACATCGCTTTACAAGTCAGGACAGGGCCAGGTTGTGTTCCTTAAACCTGAAGCTCAAATGACGGATGTTCAGCGTCTACAAGCCCCTGATATCCCGCAAGGCATGTTCCAGCTCGAAGCGGAATTTGAAAAAGACATTATGGAAATTGCGGGTGTTAACTCTGAGCTTTTCGGGATGGCCGACAACGACAAAATAGAAACGGCTGGTGTCCTTTCTAAAATGCGCCAATCGGCTGGACTAGTAAACCTCCAGGACCTTTTTGATGGATTAAGGGAGTCTCAAAAG
>Ga0209210_1002502_pt1 | contig 13312 bp, 10 predicted proteins | sample RifGroA1_FD_183991 | JGI IMG/M metagenome (GOLD analysis project Ga0209210, IMG submission 183991) | Contaminated groundwater microbial communities from Rifle, Colorado, USA - Rifle Groundwater A1 (SPAdes) (version 2) | ecosystem: Environmental > Aquatic > Deep subsurface > Groundwater >...
ATAGTAAATGATGAGCTTGTTTTCCATTCAGTGTCGGAAGAACTGATTGATGATGTGAAAGAGTTTCTAGAACAGATTAGGAAGTAAAGAATCCGTCGTGTGCGGTTGTTTCGATGCCGAGGCAGAACATACTTACTTTTGGAGACAACATATTTATAAAGGTGATTGTATTTGATTATTTTCGGTGAAATAAATTGGATAAACGAGGAAGAAGCGATGCAGAAACATTTATCGGACTTATTGTCTTTGTGTTTATTGTGGTTACTTTATCTAGTGCCGGATTGTTTACTTCAATTTTCAATGCGTTCTCCACTTCCACTTTCGGCGGATTTGGAACTCTTTTAGCTGGCGGATTTATTTTGCTAATTATTGCAACATTATTTGAGAGGATAATGAATAAATGAGTCAAGAATTGAAGGATTTATTTCTAAATTGGAAGGGATTGGAGCTTAATCACAATATAAAATCTATTCTAAATGTTGTTCTAATAATCTTGTCGCTGATGTTTACACTAATATCTTATAAAATACAAGATGATTATTTATTGGCAGTCTCATTAATAGTTCTATTTTTACAAATATTATCGGAAAATAACAAAGAGCATTATCTAAAATACAAATGGCTTTTTGAAAAAGTAAAAAGTGGAAGGAATCACAAAACATACGGAGACTGGATTGACTTCTTAGAAAAAACAAAAGGATTAAATTCAATTTACAAATTGATACTGGGGAAATTTCTTGATAAAGAATTTAAAAAAGAGATGAAAAAGAGAAAATGAAAGAAAAAACAAAGGATAAAAAAGAAAGTTCAATCGGAAGTATTGTTGTTTGGGTAATAATCATCGCTATTTCTTTTACGTATTGTAGTCAAAATCAAACAACAAATCAAGACATTAGCGTTTATGATAACGAAGTTACTGGCATAAGTTTGGAGTATCATTCAGATTGGACATCGGAAAGACTAGAACTAACTGATGTAACTACTGTTGATGTTGGAAGTGTCTTATATCCAAAAAATCAACCAGCAACAAATTTTAGAGCTAATTTAATGACTACTTCTTTTGAAATAGATACAAGTTTATTTGGCGAAGATTTATTCCTTAAGGAGTATATGAACCAGAAATTGTTTGCATATTCCTTAATAGAATTTTATTCAACAAATTATAGTAAAGTGGATATTTTAGGAACGAAAGGATATATTCTAAAGAATAAAAAGGTATATGCTGACCATACAACAATGCAAGTGGTGGTTTCTGCGATTAAGGATAACCGACTTTATGAAATTGTTTTTTCTGCCGAAGAGAAATATTTTGATACATATGCCAATGAAGTCGTTGCCATACTTTCAACTGCAAAAATAATTCCTATAAAAAAAGAGGATACAACAATTAAAGCTAATACTTATGTAAACAATAAAGAGGGATATTCAATAAGTTATCCTTCAAATTGGATATTGACAGATGTGCCGTATTACGTGGTCAATGAGACATTTCAAATGGTGGGCATTTCGCCGAAAATAGCTTTTACACCATATAAGGTTGAAAGTGTTACAATCTCTGTTTTAGATTCTCCCGCAGAATTGTTTAGCATTCTTTCATTCAAAGAGTTTTTAGAAGTAGGATTAAAAGCTGGCAAAGATGCATACGGTGAAGATTATACTCCGATAGAGGAGATTTATGTTTCTGGATTTAAAGCATACAAAACAACGGTAACCATAAAGAGAGACAAATATACTTTAAAACAAACATCAACACACATTTTAGTTGGTAAAAAAGACTACATAATTGGTACTTTTTTATCCGATTTATTATCCCCCAAATACTCTGCAGACATAGAACAGATGGTAAGAACATTTAGATTTACGTAAGTAAAAAATGAAAAAACAACAAAAAACGTGATTAGAACACAATATTCGTTCGCGAAATATCTTAATTAGAACGACACGCATGAAACTCCTGAATATAGTTAATTATGAATGGTCAGTGAATCCTACGACGGAAAAGTTACTTTCAATTAGGCTCTTCCTATCTGCGGCCAAGGGTGGGGTAAATAAAATTGGCTAATATTACTATTTGTTTGGCCGGGGTGACAATGATTAACTCAACCTTTTCTTTTTCTCGATTATGTGTATTGGTGCTTTGTTCCTTCCTTTTAGAATGTAATTATTCTGCAAGTTATCCATATACTCGCGTAACTTTTCTGAAACTAAATTAAGTTCTCCTAAAACTTCTTCGAATTTTTCTCGGGTTAGATATCCTAAGTCTTTGCTGAGCAAAAGTAACGTTTCTAGTTCTTTGGTCGAGCGATAAGCAAAAATTAAATACGTCATAAACATTTTTGCAGAGTTGGCGCCGCTTCCTTCAGAAATATTTAATGGCAGTGAAGTTGCTGCCCTCCTGAGCTGGGATTTGATATTGCCGTCTTCGTATGCTGGAAATGGTTCAACTACTTTGTAAATTTTAAGAGTAAAATTATATGCAAGCCTCCAAACTTCCAAGTTTTTGAATTCAACAAACATAACGTTATGAAATACGGCTCAGCATTTAAACTTTTCTAGAGCTCTCGCTAATTTCTTATATTTCTGTTTTAACATAGCTTTCACAAGTAATGTTTCTAAAATAAAAAAATAGAAACCAAACATAGTTGGAATACGAACTCTTTGTAGTTGCATGCTGAATGCATCGTTGCCTTTGCACTTACACACCAACTCAATCAACCGGATATTTTATCCGCGTTCTACGAAATCTCTTTTCGAGGAAGGCTTCATTCTTAGATGCTTTCAGAATTTATCCTTTATGGCGTAGCTGCTCGGCATACTCTGTTGAATAACCGATAGACCAGAGGCCACGGGACTCCGTTCCTCTCGTACTAGAAGTCCCTTCCCCTCAGATTTCAAACAATTCCAGTAGATATCAAACCAACTGTCTCACACATATTGTTCCAAATCTTTCGATTGGTATGGACTATATCATCATCCTTCTTGCGAAGGAGATCGGCGTCTTAATGTTCTAACAAGAACATTCTCGGAACTTAATCCTCAGTCTCTACGGGGTTATATTCTTTCAAATAAACTTCCCTCGGTATTGCCATTTCTTTTCTGCTCAAAAAAAGATTTTAGGTTCCACCGATATTAGCCAATTTTATTTCCAAATTTTAACATGAAGTTAAAACGGTTCATCTCTTTCGAGATTGGAATTCACATTCTTACGAATATGCAACGCTATGTTACTAACGTTGTGAACCCAGCTCACGATCCCTTTTAATGGGTGAACACCCCCACCCTTGGCCGCTTCTGCACGGCCAGGATAGGAAGAGCCGACATCGATGTAGCAAGCCGCGCCGTCGATGTGAACTCTCGGGCGCGACAACTCTGTTATCCCCGGAGTAACTTTTCCGTCACACCTGACTCCCATTAAGGAAGTACAGGGGATCGCTAGACCACACTTTCGTGTTTGAATTTAGGGTTATTGTAAATTCAATCAGGCTAACTTTTGCTCTTGCACTCTTCATCGGATTTCTGACCCGATTGAGTTAACCATTGGGCACCGTCGATATCATTTCAACGGTGTGCCACCCCAGCCAAACTGTCCACCTATAGTTGTTCCTTTTGCAAGGTAAGTGGGGCAAGTTCTAAAGAACGGTGTTACATTGTCGAGTATTGCAAGCCCTAAGGCTTGCACATAACCTCTACCGTTTACGCTATGCAACAAAACTCGCTCCACAGCTACAAGCTACAGTAAAGTTTCACGGGGTCTTCGCTTCCCACTGGAATTCTCTGGCCTCTACGCCAGAATACTGTATTCAGGGGATGTTAGTTAGGGACAGTGACGATCTCGTTCCACCATTCATGCACGTCGTCATTCAAACGACAAGGTATTTCGCTCGTATCTGTTACAATTTTCTTTCCCATTTTAATGGGCACAGCTCGACTTTGTCGAGATTGTGTTAGAAAACGTACAAACATTTCTGTTTGTCTCTTATATTCGCATATAAGTTCGGACTATATCTTCATCATTTTCGATGTTTGGCGTTTAGTCTCTGACGACTCTCCTTTTGTTATCTTGGTACTCTCTCGTTTAATTTCCTAAATATTAAGTAAGCATCGTTTTTGTCTATGCTTTCCCAATTGTTTAGAAATTTATTCAAGAGTTCTGCTTGCTTTCTTTTACCAACGAGATGAGGAATGATTTTTTCAAGAAAAACCAAAATTCCTTTTCTGTTTGTAATGTGGACTTGATGAGTTATTTTTCTTCTCAACCCATCGTTTCCTCTATCCTGCGTATAGTTACAATATTTTATTTTCAGTATATCTAAAATTTCTCTACATTGATTTATTATCAACATATTCGTGTTAGATATACTTACTCTGTAACCATACCGAATATTTCCATTTCGATGGTATCGAGGAATCATTAATGATCCTTCTCCATCAATTATTCCAGCAAGCCAAGCTAACTTAAGGGTTGCGTGCTGATTATCTGCACTCATAACGTTTTTACTTTTCCTGCAGTTTAAATGCTTTGTGAGCACTTGTCCTGTGGAAAAGTAGTCTGAGATTCTCAGATGTTCCAGCATATAGCCAAATTTTTATCCCATGTTTTTTCTCTGTTTACTCTTTTGGGACTTAAAGCAGTGAAATATTCTACCTTAAGAGAGTTATAGTTACTCCCGCCGTTTACCTGTCGTTAGCTCCGTTGAACCGGAGTTTCGGATACAGGCACTGGGCAGATGTCAATTTGTATACAAAGCTTTACAGCTTAGCACAAATCTACGTTTTTGGTAAACAGTCGGACCGTCGTAGTTATTGCACCCTGCTATCGCATACAGAATAAATTCGATATACAAAAGCAGGGACCCCATATGCCGAAGGCACGGGGCCAATATGCCGAATTCCCTTAACTAATTTAATCCCTCACACTTGAGGCTTCTCACCTAGGGGCACCAGTGTTGGTTCTGGGTACGAATACCTAAAATTTTTCACTATTTCCTTTTCAAGGACTCATGGCATCAACGGAATATTTCAAAGAAATACTGTTCTGGAATTAATCAAGTTCTCATCATTACGATACTCCCTTGATTTGTTCTCATTAACACAAATAACAATTTGTGTCCGTCTAGCCGAAAGTGTCAGAAATAATGCTTGTGTTGCCACGCATATTTAAGCAGGACTGGAATATTAACCAGTTTCCCTTTCTAATAATCCAGTTAGGATATTAATTAGGATCGCCTAACCCTTGGCTGATTTACATTGCCAAGGAACCCTTGCCCTTTCAGTGGTGCAGACTCTAACTGCACTATGTTCCTACTACCGCCAGGATCTTCAATTATGACAGGTCCACGAGTCTTTTCAAACTTGCTTCTGCCCTGCCACAACGCCTATCTATCACAAATGTTGCCATTGTCTGTAGTATCGGTAATCAATTTAGCCCCGTCCATTTTAAAGGCTCACCTTCTTGATAAGTAAGCTGTTACGCACTTTTTAAAGGATGGCTGCTTCTGAGCCTACCTCCTCACTGTCTTCGAAGATGAACACTCTTGTACCGTTCACACTTAAATGATATTTTGGGACCTTAACTACAGTCTGGGTTGTTCCCCTCTCGGATGTCAAGCTTACCCCGACACCCCGTCTCCCGGAATCTACGATGTTAAACTATTCGGAGTTGGACAAAAAACCGAACTCTTTCGAGTCCTAAATCTCTAATCCGTATCTCTACCAATTTAACTATCTCATCCGAGACTTGACTGCGGCCAACTTGGATAGGAACCAGCTATAACCGGGTTCGATTGGCTTTTCACCCCTAATCGTCAGTTAGAAAAATGCTTGCACACAATACCTCTTCAGGCCTCCACGAAGTTTTACCTTCGCTTCACCTTACTAACGATTAGATCACCCGGCTTCGGGTCTATTCCCTGTGACTTTTCGCCTATTATGACGAAACTCCTCATTGCTTGCGAGTTTTCGCTTTCGCTTCGAGTACTTCTTTTCGAATTACTCTCGCCACAAGAAATAACTTCCTGGCCCGTTATTCAAAACGTACGATAGAATTCCTTAAAACCCTATCACGCGATAACTATTAGGTTTCAGGCTCTGTTAACTCCCTGTTAAGGGTTCTTTTAAACTTTCCATCGCTGTACTTGTTTGCTATCGGACTTAATACGTATTTAGAGTTAGAAGTCAATGCCTCCCGCGTTCCCACATCGTATCCAAGATGCAGTACTCTGGATATTCTCACATCCAAATTTTTTCCTTACGGGGCTATCACCCTGTATCGCATTTCTTTCCAGAAAACTTCAGAAAAAAATTTTCGGACTAAAAGAGAATCCTAACACCACATTTCTTACTCATTACTGAGCAGATTCGGTTTGCTCTGTGCTGTGTTCAATCGCCTTTACTGACAGCATCTCAATTGATTTCTTTTCCTTCCGGTACTGAGATGTTTCACTTCCCGGAGTTCTCTGTCCTTTCGGACCTATTGTGATGTCACATTCAGGAATCCCCAGGTCAAAGTTTGCTTGCAACTAACTGGGGCATATCGTAGCTTGCCACGCCCTTCATCGACGATTAAGCCAAGTCATCCACCTAATAGTGTAATTTCCAACTTATGTTTGGTTTCATGAACAGTAGAGTTCAATTACTGTTACTTCATCCTATTACATGATTATTTGGTAATAACCATGTGCACCATAATCCGGATTGCTCCAGATTTTATGAATTTGATTTTTTATTTTGAAAATTTCTTTCCAAAATATTTTTATTTTTTAATTTGTACTTATTTTACTCTTTTATTTTGTGATTAAACTACGAACATTTTGCATTTGTTTTTTTCTTGTTCGTGTTTTGTTTTTCGTTCAAATAATTAGTGGACCCGGCGGGAATTGAACCCACGACCTCCGACTTGCAAGGCCGGCGCTCTACCAGGCTGAGCTACAGGCCCAGACTCGAACGAATTTATGAAAGTCATTTTAACAACGACTTTTTTGATTATAAAATTAGAGTTGAGTAACTTGATTATGCACAATATCAAAATTTTTTAAATAATTATTTTTTATATCAGAATTTAATTTCTGAATTAAAAATATTTTTTTATTTTTATTATAAAAATAAAAAGGAGGTGATCCATCCGCAGGTTCCCCTACAGATACCTTGTGACGACTTAACCCATCTCACTGAGCATAAGTTCATTTCAGTCACATGAACTGAAATTCACTTATACCCTGCTCGAGTGGTTTGACGGGCAGTGTGTGCAAGGAGCAGGGACATGTTCACCAAACTATGATTAAGTTCGATTACTAGGGATTCCGACGTCATGAGGCTGAGTTACAAACCTCAATTCGTACTAAGACCGGATTTAGAGGCTTAGCTCCTCCTTTCGGAGTTGCATCCCATTGTTCCGGCCATTGTTGCGCGCGTGTAGCCCAGGGGATCCGGACCATACGGACCTACCGTTGCCTGCACCTTCCTCCGTGTTACCACGGCAGTCTCTTTAATGTGAACAATCGACTAACGTCTCGTTTTCAATTAAAAACACAGGTCTCGCTCGTTGCCTCACTTAAGAGGACACCTTACGGCACGAGCTGACGGCGGCCATGCAATACCTCTCGGCTCGTCAGGCAAGCCCTTTAGACTGGCCTTCATCCTGCCGTCGCTCCTGGTGAGATTTCCGGCGTTGAATTCAATTAAACCGCACGCCGCACCCCTTGTAGTGCTCCCCCGCCAATTCCTTTAAGTTTCAGCCTTGCGACCATACTTCCCAGGTGGTGAACTTGCATCTTCATTTCAATACAGCGCAAACACGAGGTTTACGCCGAATTTAGTTCACAGTGTTTACGGCTAGGACTACAAGGGTATCTAATCCTTTTCGCTCCCCTAGCTTTCGTCCCTCACAGTCGAATCTGTATTAGTAAGCCCCCTTCGGCACAGGTAGTCCTCTCGGGATTATAACATTTTACCGCTCCCCCGAGAATACTGCTTACTCCTCCCAGTCCCAAGTTCTGCAGTCTTTTCTGCACTCTGTTGCGTTAAGCGCAACAAATTCACAAAAAATTTACAGAACCTGCTACGGACGCTTTAGACCAAATAAAACCGATCCCCACTTGTGGCGCTGGGGTTACCGCGGCGGCTGGCACCAGTCTTACCCACCACTTATTCTCCAAAGTATTTACCTTTGGCAAAAGCCTATGTTAAACATAAGCACTTAGGATTCCCTTATCACGCTTTCGCACATTGTAAAGGTTTCGCGCCTGCTGCACCCCGTAGGGCTGGAACCAGTATCTCAGTGTTCCTCTCCGGGCTAGAACTTTCATTCCCCGTACAGATTATAGGTTTGGTGGTCCATTACACCGCCAACAGCCTAATCTGGTGCCACCTCATCCTTAAGCAATTGCTCTTTAAGAAAAAAATCATTCCAGATTATTTTTCCTATTTTGTATTAGCCTCAGTTTCCCAAGGGTATCCAAAACTTAAGGGCAGATTAGTGACATGTTACTGAGCATTGCGCCTCTCTTGCGAGATGACTTGCATGGCTTAGTCGAATCCTAATAGCAGCGATCTCCTGCAGGATCAACAGGAATTCCGTTAATCCAACAAAATTGAATCAATTTCTTTTAGTCGCTAAAGCTAAAATTAAGAAACTTAAATTAATTGTTTACTCAACTCTAATTCATACTTAAGTAAAGACTTAAGCATACATATGATTTGCAAATGTATATTTAGTTTATACATTGGTGGTTATTCCTTCATTGGTGTTCCGTTATAGGCGCGGATTTGCATACCGCAGAAAGAAAAAGTATTAACGGAAGGTTTTCCTCCTTTTTCCTGCCAATGAATATTATTTTGAGTTAGTAAGTTGTTTATATACTTTACTATTGTTTTTAAGGATTCTTAGTTTTAACGTTTTTTGTATCGTTATTATTACGAATAAAATCCTGCCCGGGTTTTCTGCTTAGTTCGAACTTAGAATTAGGATACTCTTGCCAGCCTTCTTCTCTTTTCCTTCTTGATACGCTTTCTCTGCCATTTCCAGCGCATTTGCCAGCGTTTCTTCCAACGACGCGAGGATCTCTTCATAGAAAATTTAAGTTTCGAGGCTATTTATAAATATTGTCTTTAGATATCAACCCAAATATCCCCGCCTTTAACCTTAATGTTATAGCTCTTAATTCCATTCACAGCAGGACCATGCTTCACTTTGCCGTTTGTAACGTCAAACTCAGAACCGTGCCAAGGACATGTAACAGTTGTTTTGTCAAGTTTTCCTTCGCATAAAGGGCCGCTAGCGTGAGAACATTTGCTGTCTGTGCAGTATATTTTTCCTTTAATTTTAAACAAAGCTAAAGAGTTTCCCTTTACAGTAACGCAAAGCTTCTCCTTTAAATCTTTTACTTTTGCAGCCTTTTCCATAGTTTAAATTATAAATAAAGCCTATTTAAATCTTTTCAATGAAAACAAATGCGAATATTTATTCTTTTTACCTAAGCAAAAATCATTCATTATCATTCCAGTAAGAGTTCCAAAGACCAATCCGCTTCCGTTGAATCCGGTTGCGACAAAAATATTCTTTTTATGCTCAAAGATATAAGGGATATTATCTTTTGTCTTGAACTGGGTTCCTGACCATTTGTTTTTAATCTTGAATTTTCCGAATTTTTCATGCGCGAATTTTTCAAGCTTATCATAAGCTTTATCATCAAATTTTTGATTATCGCATCCGCCGACTAACATTAATTTATCATTTACTTTTCTGTAATAATAATACGGCTCAAATGTATCCCAGAAAATATCATCAGATAGCGGAACTTTGCATTCTAAAGCTAAAACATAGCTTAATATCGGTTCAACCAGCTTCAAGTTAATCAGGCTGGAAGGATTTCCAACAGCAACTATAACTTTATCTGCCTTAATTGTTCCGTTTTCTGTCTTGATTATTATTTTGTCTTTATTTTCAATCGAAACAACATTTGTCTCTTCAAAGACATCAATTTCTAATTTAGAAACTAATCCAAGCAGATATTTTCTTATATCAAACTTTCCCTCGTTCTTGAATCTTATCGCATCAGCAAATTTAATTCCTAATTTTCTATCATATCCGATAAATTCAGTGTTTTTATCAGCTTGTTTAATATAATCCCATTCTTTCTCAAAAGATTTATCTTTTTTGTAAGTCAAATAATAAGAACTGCAATTAACAAAGTCGCATTTTATTTTATTGCTTTTGATTATTTTAAACAGCTCTTTCTGCGCTTTGCCCGTTCCTTCATAAAGTTCATTCAAAAACTTCTGCCCGTATTTTTTGGCAATTTGTCCTGCAGAAGCATCAGGTGTCCTTGTCAGAAATGCCGTTGAATAGCCGGAATCTCCAGTTCCTATGTGATTTTTCTCAATTAACGCAACTTTGAACTTCTTAGATAAAAAATAAGCGGAAGAGACTCCAACTATGCCCCCGCCGATTACAGCAACATTGACATTAATCGATTTTTTCAGAGAATTGAATCTTTTTTTATCTTTAACGCTTTCAAACCAGACTGGCTCATTCTTCATATCCTAAGAACAGTATCTTCCTGTAATAAACTTTTCGCTGTCATAATCTTTATATATCCTTATTTTGAAATAATGCTGTATGGCTAATGTATTAAAAACAGTCTGGAGCAATCCATGGTATTTGATGATTATATTTCTCTCAGCGCTGGTTATTATCTCTTCATTCTTTTTTAATTCTATGAGAATTCTAGGTTTATCTTTAGTTTCGGTTATAACTGCAGTTTTTACTGATGCAATAATAAGAAGAATAAAAGTCAGAGCATGGAGCTATCCTGTTGGGGCAGTAATTTCAGGATTAATAGTCGCTATTGCTCTGTCATTTACAACTTCAGTTTATATTGTAGTTCTGACGGCATTCACTGCTATGCTGTTGAAAAATTTAATCAGAGTAAAAGGAAACCACATATTTAATCCGGCAAACTTGGGGTTGTTAGTCGTAGGATTAATATTAAACCCAGGATTGGCTTGGTGGGCAGTCATAAACCCATGGATTATGATGATATTCTTAATTCCGATTTACAAAGTAAAAAGATTTCCTGTTTTGCTGTCTTTTATTGTCCTCTTCTCGTTATTGCAGCTATTGGAATCAAAATCTGATTTCGACTTATTGTATACCGCTTTCCTTGGAATATTATTTTGGGTAATGGTTATGATTGTAGAGCCATTAACTTCTCCTCAAAAAACAAAATCTCAGGCCATATTTGGGTGCTTAACAGCAATTTTTGCATTTTTATTCATGCAAATACTTCCTGTTTATTTTATGCTCGCCGCTTTGGCTGCAGCTGATTTGTTTGTTCCACTTCTAAAGAAATATCTCGGCTAAGAACTAACCGGATATTTACTGCACAACTACTGTGCCTTTCATAGAAGGGTGTATTCCGCAGATATATGAGTATGTTCCGGCCTTATCAAATTTAAAGCTAACAGAACCTCCTTTGCTCATTGTCTTTGAATTGAAGAAATCAGACTGGATATTATGCGGAGCAGAGTCTTCATTGGTCCATGTAACAGTTGTTCCAGCATTAACAGTTAATGTTTTTGGATCAAACGCGAATCCTTTTATTTTGATTTCTTTTTCAATTACTTCCTGAACTGGAGCAGAAACAACCGATGCGGTATTTTGCGCAGGTTCAGTCGGTGCAATTTGAGCAGGAGCGCTTGGTATTGCCTGAGAATTATCTGATGCAGCAGGCTGATTTTCATATACTCCTGAATTTGAATAGCATCCTGCAAGCAATAACATTGTAAAAATCATAAAAAATAGTTTTTTCATATAGCACCTCTTTACATTATTTTGTTCATGATTTATTATAAATCTTTCTGATGAAATAAAGTGCTCCCGCCGGGATTTGAACCCGAGTCCTCGCCTCGAAAGGGCGAGATGATTGACCGGACTACACCACAGGAGCGATGAATGTTATTGTAGTCGGATGAGCTATGTTTCCTTCCTTTGCAAGGACCTCATACATCCTGCAAATATAGTGAGCCCGCCGCGATTTGAACGCGGGACCACCGGTGTACTCAGACACCGAATATGAAACGCTGTCATATAAGACCGGCGCTCCACCAGGCTAAGCTACGGGCTCAATAATTTCAGAACATACATGATTTATAAAAGTAGTGTTAAAAAGAATGCACAGGTCGGCAAAGCCGTCCTTACATTGCAAAAAAGCAATGCACCGACCGGGAATCGGACCCGGGCCACGGCCTTGGCAAGGCCGTATTCTACCATTAAACAACCGGTGCGTTGTGAATTGCCAAAGTAAGCTAATGACCATTAGTGGACCCGACCGGATTCGAACCGGCGACCTCCGCCTTGTAAGGGCAGCGTTATAACCACTAAACTACAGGTCCATAAGGTTTCAGGTTTATCATTCATTTATATAATTTACTTAGTTTTAGGCAGCACCCATGCCGAATTTTAATCGTTGATTACTAACTAAAAATCGTTTAAAGTTAGCACCACTTGGCTTTTAATTCTGTAATATCACACCCAATTTTGGCAAAGCCAAAATGGGCCCATCTCGACTTTGTCGAGATTGGGTATCGTTCGAGCTCCGCAGGAGACTTCCCTCCGAACTCTTATTATTCTTTAATTAAAGGAACCTCGGTGCGGGTGCTAACTTTACTTTAGAATAATAACTCCAATAAGTCAGTAATAAAATAAAAAAATTAAAGAAAAAGAAACGCTTAGTAATCAATTATAACGTTTCTTTGGTTTTCACAGGCTTTGCCGTCCTGAACTGGGTATATTACAAATTTCTTTATTCCAATTCCGACTTCTGAAGATACCTGTGCAAGGTCAACTTTGTAAGTTATAGTTGCTCCCGCTGCCACTGAATCAGCATTCTTCTTGTAAACGACTTTTCCTGCTTTGTCTGAAAATTCAAAGTATGTTCCTTCCATTGCAACTCTTCCGTTGTTTTTGAAAGTTATAGCAATATTATTTCCCTGAACCGATTTAGTTCCTGGAACGACTCCAATCGCTAATGTACATTTCTTTTCCATCGGCGGCACTGCGCTTGCCACTAAAGCTTCTTGTTCAGGTGCTGCATCAGGTTTTTCCGCTGATTTTGACGGAGTTAATCCGCCCTTCATAACTAGGAAAGCTATGATCACAACAACAACTATTGCTGCGACTATCCAACCCATCGAATTTGACTCCGATCTAGCCGGTGCCTCTCTTTTAGCTTGTTTTTTCTTTGCCATATTTATTTCAACCTCTCGAGTGTTATGACTTCAAAAAGACTGGTTTCTGTATTTAAATGTTGCGCAT
>Ga0209210_1002506_pt1 | contig 13294 bp, 13 predicted proteins | sample RifGroA1_FD_183991 | JGI IMG/M metagenome (GOLD analysis project Ga0209210, IMG submission 183991) | Contaminated groundwater microbial communities from Rifle, Colorado, USA - Rifle Groundwater A1 (SPAdes) (version 2) | ecosystem: Environmental > Aquatic > Deep subsurface > Groundwater >...
TCGGAACACCTTGGTGTGTTACTGTTGATTTTGATACTTTTAAGGATGACACGGTTACCGTCCGCGACCGCGATAGTGCAAAACAAGTGCGAATAGCCATTGACAAGCTTTTAGAATACTTCCAAAATAAGTTGTGATCAAAAAGTACCTTCCGTTTATTTTGGTAGGGGTAGGAGTATTGATTTTGGTTGGTGCTTTTTTTCTGATTAGAAATTCAAAGAATGCAGGAAGTGAAGATGAGACTGTAAAAGAGATTCCCGTTGAACAAAGGCCTATTGTGTCCTTGATTCCAAGTGGCGATGGCCACTGGTTAAAGCTTAAAATTGAGCAAATCAAGGTTGAGGGTGCGGTCTCGCTTGACTACGAGCTTTTATACACTCTTCCTGACGGTAGAGTTCAGGGTGTTCCCGGAACTGTAAAAATAGAAGGGGATGTCATAAGAGATCTCCTTTTGGGCTCCGAATCTTCCGGAAAGTTCAGATACGATGAGGGTGTAGAAAGCGGGAGCATGACCGTAAGATTCAGGAATTTAAAAGGAAAGCTTATAGGCAGGCTCTCAACTAAGTTCAGAATGCAAACGGGAACAAAGGAATTATCATCTGAGGACGGAACGTTTAAATACACTCTTGATAGTATTCCTAAGGGTGTTTACTTTGTCACCATGATGCCGTTTAACGAGCCCAATCCTTCAACTGTGGTTATTTATCAAAACGGCTATGCAATCTTTGCTTCCGACGGCAAACCTCATAGTGGAAAGTAATCGCTAGGCCTGATCAATCAAACTTGCTGGACTGGGGTGGTATTTTGTTTCTATCTCTTCTTCCGCTTTACGAGTTCTGACCAACGCATCTTGTCTTTTATGGTCGGAGATAATCTCATCTGCAGTTCGGCCATCGTCTCCATGGGCATCCATATCGTCTCCGGGACCAGGATATCCAATTTGGTTTCCAAACGCCAACCCTCTTTCCATATATGGAGATTATCTATCTTTGGGTACAAATTATCTTGACATAGTTTGACATAGGAGAGATTGTTTAGCTGACGCTCGCAATGACATCATTGAACTTCATTGGGGCTTGACATGGGTGTGAAAATTCTTCAAAATGGTTTGTAATGGTAAGGAATGGAGTGAGCCTGCCCGGCTCCATGCATAATTATGCTTCTTGGTACATATCCGGCGAAACTTGCCGTAAATCACAGAACTTCTATTCCGGCTCCTCTGAGGCGGGAGTTGGGCGAAGAGATCATAATTGCCAAATGGTACGAGGGGTGTTTGGTTTTAGTAGGTAAGAGTGAATTTGACGCACTTTTAACAAGAATTAGAGGGGAAAAAGGTTTAATCACACAGCCTGTGAGAGGGTCGGAGCATTTTATTTTTACTTCGGCATATGAAGTTGAAATGGATGCTCAGGGGAGGATGGTTATACCCGAGAGTTTGATTGCTTACGGTGGTTTTGGTGAGGATGTTTACTTTTTGGGTGTGGGGGATAGAGTTGAAATCTGGAGTAAACAGGCTTGGGACGGGAAAGAAAAGGAAATTGTGAAGGAAGCACCTGAATATATTGAGCAATTAACTAAAAATGGAAAGTAGCTACCACGAATCGGTGATGGTTAAAGAGGTCTTGGAGAGTTTGCACGTTAATAAAGGCTCGCTGTATATAGACGCAACCTTAGGAACTGGAGGACATGCCTTGGAGATTATTAAAGCCGGGGGAAAGATCTTTGGAATTGAGGCTGACCCTGAGATATTGGAAATTGCCAAGAAGAGGGTCGCCGGTGGCAACTTTGTATTAGGCAATTTTACCGACATAGACAAAATCGCCAGAGAAAATGATTTTGGTAAAGTTTCCGGAGTTCTTTTTGATCTTGGGGTTACGAATATTCATTTGACAACAGGTACCAGAGGATTTTCTTTTGGGAGCCCTAATAATGATTTGGATATGAGGCTTAACGCTAAAGATCAAGGAGTCATGGGAGCGGATTTACTTAACGCATTAAGGGAGGATCAGTTAATAGATCTTTTTAGGGTAACTTTGGACGGAGGATCTGCAAAATGGATGACAAAACGGGTATTGGAAGCCAGGCCGGTTAGAACTGTTGCCGATTTTTTGGCCATTTGCAGGGGCTTGAGGGGTAAACCGGGATTAAATGAGGCAACATTGCCCTTTTTAGCTTTAAGAGTTGCAGTCAATAGCGAGCTTGACATTTTGGAAACTGCGCTTCCAAAAGCGTATGAGCTACTAGAGCCCAGAGGTAAGTTGGTGGTTATAAGTTTTCACTCGGGAGAGGATAGGATAGTTAAGAACTTTGGTGATAGCAGATTAATTTTGCCGAGTGCAGGGGAGATAGCTAAAAATCCCCGCGCAAGGAGCGCGAAAATGAGAGTTTTTGAAAAAACATGAAGAAGTTTTTTTTAATTATTACAATAGCATTTTTTACAGTTTCATCTGTTTACGTGGCAATTGAGGCATCTGCTACCGGTGCTGAAATGAGGGCTTTGGAGGAAAGACAACAAACCCTTGAAAGTGCTAAAAGTGAGTTGGAAGCCACTTTGGTTAAGGGAGTGTCGGGAAGTGCGATAGACGCTAAAGGCGTTAGCTTAGGGTTTACAAAACCGACTGAACTAATATATCTAAACGGCAATGCAGGCAAGGATCAAGCTCTTATCAATTCTTTTTCTCGTTAGCTTTTTGGCGCTTCTCGCCAGGCTTTTTTATTGGCAGGTAACTGCTGCTGATAAATTATCAGATGCCGCACGGTCACAGCATAAATCCGGTCAGATTATTGGTGCAGGAAGAGGTGATATTTTAGCACTTGACGGCACTTATTGGGCTCTCGGGGGGGAGTCCTGGCTGGTTTTTGTCAACCCGCAGGAAATTACTTTAACTGCCTCAAGTGTTGCAAATAAGTTATTTTCTTTGTTTGAGGAAGACTCCCCCGGCAGACTGACAGAACTTATTTCAAAAAGCGATAAGGAGTGGGTTCCCTTAAAGGAAAAAGTAACTCCCGAGGTAAAGAAGAATATTGAGGCAATGGAAATTGAGGGCGTCGGTTTTGAGCCGCAGGAAATGCGGGTTTACCCTGAAGCATCCTCTGCCGCTCAAATTCTTGGTTTTGTTGGCAAAAATGAGAATGGTGAAGATACCGGATATTTTGGACTCGAGGGTTATTACAATCTTTCACTCTCGGGCAAAGCCGGATACATCGGCCAAGACAGGGATGCGGCGGGGGCACCGATTTTAATTGGAGGAAAAAGGTCTTCATCTGCCATTCCGGGGGTTGATTTGGCTACAAACCTTGATAAAAGAATTCAATTAACCATCCGTTCAAAACTCCTTGAAGGCATTGAAAGATACGGGGCAAAAGCGGGAAGTGTAATTGTTATGGACCCTGCCTCCGGGGCGATATTGGGGATGGAATCATTCCCCTCATACGACCCGGCAGAATATTGGGAATATGGGGATGCACTTTTTAAAAATCCTGCGATTTCGGATTCCTTTGAGCCGGGAAGCGTTTTCAAAGTTCTGGTAATGTCGGCAGCGTTAGACTCCGGTGTTGTTGAGCAGGATACAATTTGCGACGTTTGCGGCGGGCCGGTTAAAGTTGACAAATATACTATTGAAACATGGGATAGAAAGTATTTTCCCGACTCAGCAATGACTGATGTAATAGTCCATTCTGATAATGTGGGGATGACATTTGTCGGAGGCAAACTTGGGGCGGATAAACTATACGATTATTTGGACAAATTCGGAATAGGAAGCCCTACCGGAATTGATCTTCAAGGGGAGGCTGCTCCGGCTTTGAGGAAAAAAGGAACATGGAACATAGTTGATTTGGCGACGGCTTCATTCGGCCAAGGAGTTGCAGTTACACCGATCCAGATGACAAGGGCGGTTTCGGCAATTGCCAATAAAGGTGTATTGGTGACCCCAAGAGTGGTTTCTTCAACCCAATTTCCATCAACTACCCGAGTAATAAGTTCCGAATCTTCGGCAAAAATTACGGCGATGATGGTGGAGGCCGTCAAAAACGGTGAGGCAAAATGGACCAATCTAAGAGGATTTAAAGTTGCGGGTAAAACGGGAACTGCCCAAATTCCAATTGCCGGGCATTACGACGAGGAAAAAACCAATGCGACTTTTGTAGGTTTTGCTCCTTATGATAACCCAAAATTTGTAATGCTTGTTACTCTTCGCGAGCCGTCAAGCTCCCCCTGGGCATCAGAGACCGCCGCCCCTTTGTGGTTTACAATTGCGAAAGATCTGTTTCCATATTTGGGCATTCAACCTGAAAAGTAGTAAAATATGCTTACATGAGCAAATTCGTAATAAACGGCGGGAGAAAGCTTGAGGGTAAAATTACTCTGTCGGGGAATAAAAATTCCGCTCTTAAGCTCATTCCGGCAGCTCTTCTTGCCGATACTCCATCTACACTAACCAACGTTCCCGATCTGACAGATATTGAGGTGATGCTTGAGCTAATCCGTGATCTTGGAGCAAAGGCAACTTACAAAGATCATACCGTAACTATTGATCCTCAAGGTCTATCCTCGTTTAATATTAATCCCGAACTTTCGTCAAAAATCAGAGCCTCTGTTGTTTTGGCGGCACCTTTGCTTGCTAAGTTCGGCAAGGCTGTAGTTACCCCTCCCGGAGGCGACCAAATCGGAGACAGGCTTCTTGATACACATTTTGCCATGATGCAAAAAATGGGAGTAACCATTGAGCGAAAGAACGGGAGATTCTTTCTGGATTGGAAGAAAAAACTTGGCGGCCAAATTTTTCTTGAAGAATCAAGCGTGACTGCGACCGAAATGGGACTAATGATGGCTTCAGGTATGGATAGCGTAACAATAGAAGATGCCGCCTCGGAGCCTCATATCAGAGATTTGGCTTTTTATTTGACAACTATGGGTGCAAAAGTCAACGGCGTAGGTAGCAGCACCCTTTTTGTCCAAGGCAGAAAACTTAAGGGAGGCAGTCACAGAATTGTTCCGGATCATATTGAAGGCGGAACTTTTGCTATAGCCTCCGCAATTACCGGCGGAAACATCGAGATTCTCGAATTTAATCCTGAACATTACAAAATGACTCTTAGCTATTTGGAAAATATGGGGGTGGAGTATAAAGTATTAGCTGATAAGTTGCATGTTTTGCCCTCAAAACTTATTGCAAAAAAGCGAAAGTTTCAAACTCGTCCCTGGCCGGGATTCCCGACTGATTTAATGAGTCCTTTCATTGTTCTTGCCACCCAAACCGAAGGAACTGTTCTTTGCCATGATTGGATGTATGAGTGGAGAATGTTTTTTGTTGACGATTTGATTTCAATGGGAGCAAATATTTTTATTGCCGATCCTCACAGGGTAATAATCTCCGGGCCGACAAAACTAATGGCGGATAGGCTTTTTTGTAAGGATATAAGGGCAGGGATTTCCGTTATACTTGCGGCAATGATAGCAGAGGGAGAAAGCGTTGTTGAAAATGCAGAAGTTGTAAGGCGAGGTTATGAAAACTTGGAGGATAGGCTAGCTGCTCTCGGAGCTTCGATTAAAAAGGTAGAATGATAACTACTGATTCAAGAAAGGTTGGCCCTGGAGACATCTTTGTTGCAATTAAAGGTAGAACTGTGGATGGGCACAATTATATCGATGAGGCAATTAAAAGGGGCGCGGTTAAAATTTACAGCGGTAGGAAAAAACTGGCAGAATTAGCATCAAAATTTTACGGTAATCCATCAAAAAAATTAAAAGTGATAGGAGTGACAGGAACCAAGGGCAAGACAACTACCTGTCACATGGTTGCGCATATTCTAAATAAATTAGGTCAAAAAACAGGACTTATTTCCTCAATTACAGTTCCAGGTTATCATGTAACTACACCCGAGACTGAAGATCTTCATAGGATGTTGAAAGAAATGGTTGATGAGGGGTGTAGATATGCAGTTATCGAGGTTAGCTCTCACGGAATAGATCAAAAAAGAATTGCCGGGGTAAAATTTGTCGCGGCAGTATTAACTAACATTGCCCCCGAGCATCTCGATTATCACAGGACTTTCGAAAATTACAAAAAAATCAAGATGAATTTTCTTAAGTCAGCGAAGATAAAAGTGATGAGCCCAAAGTCTACGAAATTAAAAATATTACCGGGCGAATTTAATAATCTAAATGCCGAGACGGCTCTGGATGTTGTTGTCAAACTTGGATTTGCCCGAAAGGCGGCAATTGATACATTCGGTTCATTCACTCTCCCTGAAGGACGCCTCGAAGAAGTCAAAACAGACAAAGGTTTCAGAGTCTTTATCGACTTTGCTCATACTCCGGAATCGCTGGAAGCCGCACTTAAATACTTGAAAACTATCACTAAAGGCAGGCTGATATCTGTTTTTGGCTGTGCGGGGGAGCGGGATTCAAGAAAGCGGTCTAAAATGGGTAAAATATCAACCCAAATTGCCGATTTGTCCGTATTTACGGTAGAAGATTCTAGAATTGAAAACATTTTTTCTATTCTTGGGCGTATGAAGTCTAAGGCTACACTTGGAAAGTTTATGTCAATACCCGAAAGAGCTGAAGCCATAACATACGCCTTGAGTCTAGCCAAACGGGGTGATGCTATCGGCATATTTGGTAAGGGGCACGAAAAAAGCATGAGCTACATGGGATTTGAACATTTGTGGAGTGATAGAGAGATTATAGAGAGCCTTGTTAAACCAAAGGATGGAGTTTCGGCAATAATTCTTGCTGCAGGCAAGGGAACCAGAATGAAAAGCCAAAAGTCCAAGGTTTTAAGGGAGATTTGCGGGCGACCCATGCTTTCCTACACGCTGGAAAATTTAAGAAGGGTGGGGATTGATGATATTACGATTGTTGTCGGTTTTCGAAAAAATCTGGTAGTCAAAAGGTTCGGTGGCGCTGTAAAATTTGCCATTCAAAAAACTCCGAAAGGAGGAACTGCTGATGCCGCAAAAACAGGTCTTGATAAAATTAGTAAAACTTCAAGGGTGTTAATGGTAATAAACGGGGACGATAGCGCTTTTTATAAGCCTGAAACTATTAAGAACATTTTAGAAATACATAAAGAAAGGGAAAGAAAATTAACGTTCGTTTCTTTAATGAAAAATGAGCCAACTGGTTTAGGGAGAGTAATCAGAGGAAAAAACGGACTTATTACTAAAATTGTTGAGGAGAAAGATGCGACCGAAGAGGAAAGAAAAATAAAAGAGGTCAATGACGGTCTTTATGTTTTTGATAGGAGTTGGTTTACCGAAAATATTTCCAAAGTCAAAAAAGGTCCGCAGGCAGAGTATTATTTGGTTGATTTAATTAAGATTGCTATAGATCAAGGCGACAGGATGGCTACTTATACGCTGCCAAATGACGATGAATGGCACGGGGTAAATACTCCGGAGCAATTAACTGATGCGCAAAAGAAGATGGAGGAGAAGCTAAGTGAAAAAATATAGACAAAAAATAGTTACATTTGGCGGTGGAACGGGGCAATTTCACCTTTTGGAGGGCTTGAGGCAATTAAATGAAAATTCCTTAATCACCGCCATTGCCGGCACTTGGGATAGCGGCGGAAGTTCAGGAAGATTAAGAACCGAACTTGGAGTTTTACCCCCCGGGGATATCAGGCGCTGTATCCTGGCCCTTATGCCTAATGAGAAGCAAAGAATGGTTGCCCAGAGACTTTTTGATGACAGACTTAACGATTTAATAGGCCCTTTAAAAGGGCACTCATTTGGAAACTTACTTACAGCCAGGCTTGAGAATATCTATGGCGGGCAGGATAGAGGAATCGATGCCGGGCGCGAGCTATTTGGGGTCACTGCCCGCGTCATGCCCGTCAGTATAAGTCGCGTCGAGCTTATTGCAGAAACCGCTAAGAAAAAGAAAATAATCGGGGAAACGAATATTGACTTAAGAATTATGGATAAAGATTATGACAAAGAGGACAAGCTCGAGAGGATTTATTTTGATACAAGGGCAGACGTCAACCCAATCGTTTTGGAAGAAATTGCCAAGGCAGATAAAATTGTTTTGTCCGCCGGGGATTTGTTTACCAGCGTTCTTCCCCATCTTTTGGTGGATGGAGTAAGGGAAGCGATTGTAAAATCAAAAGCCAAACTTATTTATGTTCTTAACCTGCTAACCAAGCCGGGTGAAACCGACGGATACAAAGCCTCCGATTTTGTAAAAATCCTGGACTTTTATCTTGACTCGCCCGGAAGGCTTAACTATCTGGTTGCAAGTACAAATAATTTTGCCCCGGAAATTTTAAGAATATACAAAGGAGAAGGCCAAAATTTAGTTGAAGTGGACTTAAAAACCGGCTCGAAACTTAAAATTATTAAAAAACCTATTGCAAAATATTTGAAAAAGGAACATCTTTTGAGACATGATCCGGTTAAACTTGCGTCTGTAATTTTAAATCTATAGAATGAATCTTTGTCATGAAAAAATGCGACTGCGATCTCTGTAAATTTGAAAACCCCAAAGTTTCAACCGCTGCGGTAATAATCAGGGACCAAAAACTTCTTGTTGCCAAAAGGGTTAACGAGCCGTTCAAAGGAAAATGGGATTTTTTGGGTGGGTTTATTGAGAAAGGAGAGACTCCGGAGGAAGGTCATAAAAGAGAGATTAAAGAAGAACTGGGAGTTGATTGTGACACTACTCTTTTGGGGATATTTCCCGGCAAAGCTTTTTACAAAGATTATGCTTTCCCTGTTTTGGGGCATGCTTATCTCACAGAACTTAAGGGAAAGATCAAACTTAATAAAAAGGAGAACTCGAAACTTTCATGGGTTCCAATAAAGAGCCTCAAAACCATAGCATTTGACTCTAATCTAAAGATTCTGAAGTTTTTAAAAGAAAAGTTTGTATATGATTTGAAAAAAGCCAAAAAACTTATCGCTCAACTTGATTCAACCGCAATTGTTAATGAACAATCTTTATACAAAGCGATGACGGACGGTTATGTAAGTAGAATCGAAAAAGGAGGGAAACTTCTTGGGATGGGATGGATTTTTCCGAGACAGACCATGTTGAGGAGACAAGCCATTGTTGAGGATATGATTGTTGATGAAAGTCAAAGAGGGAAGGGGCTGGGAGAAAAGATTTTGCGAGATTTAATTAAATGGGCAAAGAAAGAAGGGATTGAGGTAATTGAACTTACGACAAACCCCAAAAGATTAGCAGCAAATGCACTTTATAAAAAAGTCGGGTTTAAACTTCATGAGACGAACCATTATCTTTTGAATTTGAGATAGTTTTTTTATGTGTGGGATTTTTGGCTATATAGGTTTCAGAAAAAATGTAGCAAGGCTGGTTTTTGAGGGCCTAAAAAGTCTTGAGTATAGGGGTTACGATTCTTGGGGTGTCGCAGCCGTTTCTGATGGAAAAATATTCATAAAAAAGAAAGCCGGAAGGATTGGAGACTTCAATGTAAATGATTTACCAAGCGGGAATATTGCAATTGGGCACACACGTTGGGCGACTCACGGGAGCGTAACCGATGTTAATGCCCACCCGCACCTTGACTGCAAAGGGAAAATTGCAGTAATTCATAACGGAATTTTCGAGAATTACGAAAAGTATAGGAAAAGCTTAATTAAAAAAGGCCACAAGTTTATTTCTCAAACTGATACGGAAGTTATTTCTCATCTTTTGGAAAAATATGATTTCAAAACCGTTTTTAACAAAATGGAGGGACTGAATGCTGTAATTGCCATTAACTCGGAGAGAGAGGAAATTTTTGCAGTAAGAAACGGCTCGCCCCTGGTAATTGGCTTTGGCAAAGGGGAAAACTTTTTAGCAAGTGACGCTGCAGCCCTTATACCATATACACGAAAAGTTCATTTTCTCGAGGACGATGAAAGTGTTGTTATAACAGCAGATAAGGTAATCGGGATAACTTCCAAAATTCAGACTTTACACTGGCGCATTGAAGAAGGTCAAAAGGGCAGGTTTAAACACTTTATGCTCAAATCTAGTCGGTTGCGGAACCGCGTCATACGCGGCTCTTGCCAGGGAATATTTGTTCTCAAAAATTGCAGGGGTGCATGTAAATCCCGCAATTGGAAGCGAGTTTGGTTATCATATCGATTTTTTGAACAGGAAAAGTCTTGTTATTGCTATATCCCAATCCGGCGAAACGATGGATATTCTTGAATCGGTTAAAAAAGCTAAAGAAAGGCGTGCAAAAATAGCCTGTCTTACAAACGTTCCGGGATCATCTCTTTACAGACTTTCTGATTATAAAATGCTTATTGGTGCCGGTCCAGAAAAAGCTGTTGCTTCAACAAAAGCTTTTTCCGGAATGCTTGCCCACTTGGTTTTAAGCGCATATTCTCTGGCTGAAAAATTTAGAGAAGGCCAGAAAGTTTTAGTTAAGACCTCCGAATCGGCGAAAAAGGTTTTATCTCCTTCTTCGGTCCAAAAAATAAAAAAACTTGCCCAAAAAATACTTAATAAAGACAATGTGTATGTGATAGAAGGAAATCTCATATATTCATGCGGAGGGATTTGCTGCAGAAGAATTAAAACACGGGCCTTTGGCGCTTGTAGAAAAAGGCGTTCCCTGCATAGCATTTTTGCCGGATGATGAAACTTACGGAGCCAATCTTGCCGGAGCAATGGAAATGAAAGCCCGCGGAGGATATATTATTGGAATTTCATTTAAAAATCATGAAGTTTTTGATTATTTTATTCCAGTTTCAGATGCTCGGGAGGCAACAATAGTTCCAAATGTAGTGGTTGCTCAGCTTTTGGCTTACTACTTAACCATCAAAAAAGGTCTCGATCCCGACAAGCCCAGAAATTTGGCTAAAAGTGTCACTGTGAAGTAAAATAAGGGGGTTATGAGAATCCATTTCATGGGGGTAAAAGGGAGCGGAGTCGCCGGGGTTGCCTCCCTAGCCTCGAAAATGGGATATGAGGTTTCCGGGTGCGATCTGGAAGATGGGGGCCACAGCCCAGATCATTTAAAGGATGTTGATTTGCTGGTAGTTACACCCGCTGTTTACTGGCAGAACGCGAAGCATCCTGAAATGACTAGGGCCAAAAAAGTTATGACTTGGCAGGAGTTTTTGGGGAAAGTTCTTCTTAAGGACAAAAAAGTAATAGCCATAGCTGGTACTCACGGGAAATCTACAACCACCGCAATGGTGGCAAAACTTCTTAGCGACTGCGGTTTTGATCCCATTGCCATGGCCGGGGCGTATGTACTCGAATGGGGAGGGAACTCTCGTTTCGGAAAAGGAGAGTACGCAGTAGTTGAGGCTGATGAGTTTAACGATAACTTTTTGAATTACAGTCCTGAAATTGCGATTATAAACAATATCGAGTTTGATCACCCCGATTATTTCAAAAGCGAAGAGCAGGTAAGAGAAAGTTTTGCAAAGTTCAAAAAGCAAAGCAAGTTTATTATCGATGAATGCCCGCAAAAGAGGTTTAAATTAAAAGTTTTTGGAGAACATAATCAAAAAAACGCGAGTATGGTTTACGCCTTGGGGAAAAAGTTGGGAATCAACGAGCCCGACATGGTCAAATCAATTGAAAGCTTTGAAGGAATAGGGAGAAGAATGGAACTTATTTCGGACAAAAACGAAATCAAAATTTATGATGATTATGCCCATCATCCCACAGCAATAAAGACAACTCTTGAAGGATTAAGGGAAAAGTATCCAAAAAGTCGAATTTTGGCGATAGTGGAACCCCATGGATTTGCAAGAACAAAAGCACTACTACCTAAATATAAAGAAGTTTTTGACGCTGTTGACAAAGTCATAATCGGCCCAATATTTAAGGCAAGAGATAATAAGACTTTTGGAATGACACCAAAAAAAATTGCCGAAATTTCCAAACATCCAAACATCCAAACAATTGAAAAACCTGAAAATATTAAAATTAAAAATTACGACGTAGTCATTGTCATGGGAGCGGGAGTGAGTAACCAATGGACAAAAAAACTTTTAAAGAACTGACCACGTTTCGCGTGGGCGGTGAAATTAAATATTATAAGGAGGTTAAAAACCGAGCTGAGGTTGTCTCTGCTGTCAAATTTGCAAAAAGAAATAACTTGTCGATTTTTGTGTTGGGAGGAGGGACAGATATATTGGTTTCCGATGAACCATTTGAAGGAGTTGTAATTAAGTATGTAGGCAATAAATTATATGTTACAGGCAATAAGTTGACCGCTGAAGCAGGGATGGAGTGGGATAAATTGGTCGAATATGCGGTGGAAAATAATCTTCAGGGGGTTGAGTGCCTTTCAGGAATTCCGGGAACAGTCGGGGCAGCCCCGATTCAGAATATCGGAGCATACGGGCAGGAATTGAAAGACATATTTGTAAAGCTCACAGCATACAATATAGAAAAAGAAAAATTTGTCGTTTTTGACAAAAAAGACTGCGAATTTTCTTACAGAGAGAGTATTTTTAAAAAGAAAGAATTTTGGCAGAGGTATGTGATAGCAGGTATAACTCTCGAATTAAAAAAATATGAGGATAAGGACATCGAACTTTCAACTATCCGAAATGAAATTTTAAGGGTGAGAAGCGAAAAACTTCCGGATCCCAAGAAAATTCCAAACGCAGGCTCTTTTTTTAAAAACCCAATTATTGAGGGAAATAAAATTTCGGCTGCCAGGCTTATTGAAGATGCCGGATGGAAAGGAAAAACATATAAAAACACCGGTGTTTCTCCCCGGCATGCGTTGGTAATTATCAATCGAAATGGAAAAGCAACCGCAGAGGAAATAATTGAGCTTTCTGAAAAAATAATTGCAGATGTAGACAAAAAATTCGGGATTAAACTGGAAAGAGAAGTCCAGCTTATTAATTTTCCAAAGAAAGTCGCGATCTTAGGATATGGAATTGAGGGACAAGATGCGGAGAGATATATAAAAAATCAAAAATTAAATAGTAAAATTAAAATACTAGACCAAAAATTTGATAGAGACTACTTAAAAAATTTAGATCAATACGATTTGGTTATAAGATCTCCCGGGGTTTATCCAGGCAAACCCGAACTAAAAAATGCAAATGTAACAACTCCGATTCAAATATTTTTTGAAAATTGCCCGGGGAAAATTATCGGTGTAACCGGCACAAAAGGAAAAGGAACAACAGCTACCCTGATTTATGAAATTCTGAAAAAGGCTGGGAAGGAAGTATATCTTGCGGGTAATATTGGCAAGCCGTATTTAGAATTGCTATCAGTCATAAGTCATAAGTCATATACCATACTTGAAATGTCCTCATTCCAGCTTATTGATATTAAGAGTTCTCCGCACAT
>Ga0209210_1002507_pt1 | contig 13288 bp, 12 predicted proteins | sample RifGroA1_FD_183991 | JGI IMG/M metagenome (GOLD analysis project Ga0209210, IMG submission 183991) | Contaminated groundwater microbial communities from Rifle, Colorado, USA - Rifle Groundwater A1 (SPAdes) (version 2) | ecosystem: Environmental > Aquatic > Deep subsurface > Groundwater >...
AACAAATTTAGGAGGATTTTGAAAGTTCATATTCAATTGCCGTTAATCTATTATACTTCGCCACTCTTTCCCCTCTGGCCGGAGCACCAAACTTTACATAATCGGCAGCAATTCCCACCGCGAAATCTGCAATAAAACTGTCGTTTGATTCACCGGCACGATGCGAAATAATTATCTTCCAGCCAGCATCCTTGGCCATTTTAGTAACGTGTAAGGTTTCGGTAACTGTTCCTATTTGATTCGGTTTTATAATAGCTCCGTTACAAGCCTTTTCGTCTATGGCTTTTTGGATTCTTTTGGGATTTGTTACGAGTAAATCATCCCCAACTATTATTATCGAACTGGAAAGCTCGGTTGAAAGTTTCTTCCAGCTATCCCAAGCATCTTCCTGAAAAGGATCTTCCAAAATTGCCAAGCTATATTGACTACATAGGTTCTTGTAATATTCTAAAAACTGACCTTCGTCCATTGGACCGCTTTTGTCCTTGATCAAGTATTCACCATTTTTATAAAAAGAATTTGAGGCAACATCAAGCCCCAAAAAGAGATCTCGACCGAGAGAGTATTTTGTCTGTTTAATTGATTCTATAAAAACCTCGAAAGCGTCTGCGTTTGTGAAAAGATTCGGTGCGTAGGCACCTTCCTGTCCAACAGAATGAATTGCGCCTCTATGAGCCAAATTTTCTCCAATTGTTAAATAGGTTTCAACTGCGATTTCTAATCCCTCTGAGAAAGTTTTGCTGCTTGCCGGGATTACCCAAAACTCCTGAAAATCAAGATTTCCCGCTCCGTGAAGGCCTCCCTCAATCATGACAAAAAGCGGGGTGGGAATCTTTATTTTTTGGGTAATACCACCCCTGGAGGCAAGATTAAAAATCCAGGCATATAATGGAATTTGAGAAACAATTGCACCGACTTTGCAAACGGCCTGCGAAATTGAAAGAATTGCGTTAGCTCCGTATTTTGATTTATTCTCCGTTCCGTCTATTTCAACTAACTTTTTGTCTACTCCAATCTGGTCAGTTACATCCATATCTGTAATAGCTTGGCCTAAAACAGAATTTACATTGGCAACAGCCTTTAATACTCCTTGGCCCAAATATCTTGGATTGTCGGTATCTCTCAATTCCAAAGCTTCGTGGGTTCCTGTTGAGGTACCTGCCGGCACGGCGGACACACCAATTTGCCCGCTATCAACCATTACAGCAGTTTCCAAAGTAGGAATTCCACGGCTATCAAGTATTTCTCTCGACCAAACTCTAGATATTTTGCTCATAGTTGTAAATCACTTCTCTGGTTCGCTCAATCGCGTCGGGATTTACCGACACACTGGTTACTCCCCATTTAACCAATTTTTGCACCAGATCTTCATATTGGCTTGGTGCCTGTCCGCATATTGATGTTGTAACGTTGTATTTTGCACACTTTTTAATCACACGTCTCAAGCTCCAGAGAACCGCAGGCGAGCGTTCGTTAAACTCTCTTGCAACTTCAGAATTATCCCTATCAGTTCCTTGCGTAAGCATTGTTAAATCGTTACTGCCAATGGAAACCCCGTCAATACCGACTTTGATGAAATCTTCTATTTGAATAACATTAACAGGGATCTCAACCATCATCCAGAATTTAAAACTTAAATCCTGGAAAAGGTCCTGAACGGATACCAGTTTTTTGACCTGGGCAAGTTCTTCAGGAGAACGGACAAAAGGAATCATTAAATGAAGGTTTTTGTATTTTTCCCGTACTCTTTTGATTGCCGTTAGTTCCAGATTAAAAACTTCGGGACTTGCTATATATCTCGCTGCTCCCCGAAATCCAAGCATCGGATTCGGTTCTTCCGGTTCCCAGAATTTTCCTCCGGCGAGACTTCGATACTCATTGGTTTTGAAATCTGTTGCACGATAAACAATTGGTCTTGGGTTAAAACTTTTACAAAAAGTTTCCAAATCTTTTGAAAGACGATCAATAAATTTACCCTGTTCTTTTCTTTTAATGGCTTCTTTAGGATGAATTCCAATATTTGCGATCATAAATTCTGCTCGGAGTAGTCCAACGCCGTCAACATTAAACTTTGAAATTTCTTTTGCCCGTTCAGGTTCTGCAAGATTTACATATACTTTCGTAGCAGTTCGAAACTTTTTGCTTTGGTGATCGGTGATCGGTGATCGGTGGTCAGTGATTTTAACTTTTGCCCCGGCAAAAATTTCCCCTGATTCGCCATTAACCGTAACTATTTGTCCTTCTCTTAAAATTTTAGTTCCTTCTTTTGTTCCCACCACACATGGAATTCCAAGTTCGCGGGAAACAATTGCGGCGTGGCTTGTTTGTCCGCCCTGATCTGTAACTATGGCATTTGCCTTTTTCATAGCAGGAACATAATCAGGCGATGTCATTGGGGCGACAAGAATATCGCCTTTTTCAACTTTTGATATTTCCTTAGGTGATTTAAGAATTTTTACCGGTCCGGTAGCCATACCCGGGCTCGCCGGCGTCCCTGCTAGTATGGGGGCTTCAGAAAATTTAAGTGTTTTAGTTTGATTATTGGTTATTGGTGATTGGTTATTCTTTACGGTGGTTACCGGTCTTGTCTGGACTATGTAAAGCTTTCCTTTCTCTTTTGCCCATTCTGAATCCTGCGGAAAATAATAGTGTTTTTGAAGTTTATCTGCATATTTTGCAAGTTGAACGATTTCCTCGTTGGTTATTTTTTGTTTGTCTCTTAATTTATTAGGAACAGATGTGGTCTTGTTCTGTGTAAGCATAATTTCCTGATCGGAAATTTCTTTGAATAAAATATCAAATGTTTCTTTTTGGACAACATATTTATCGGGGACTACGGAGCCTTGAACAATCATTTCACCAAGTCCCCAGACAGATTCGATAATAATTTTGTCTTTCTCGTTTTTTACGGGATCAATGGAAAACATTACACCAGAAACCTCACTCTGAATCATCTTTTGAACCGCAACCGAAACTTTTACCTTTTCGTGTTTAATTTTATTTTTAACCCTGTAAAAAATAGACCTCTCGGTAAAAAGAGATGCCCAGCAGCCTTTTACTTTTTCTAAAAGATTTGCTTCGCCTTTTACATTGAGGAAGGTTTCCTGCTGACCCGCAAATGAAGTTCCCGGTGCATCTTCAGCCGTCGCCGATGAACGCACCGCGACCAATGCATTCTTCATAAACCCTGAAATCTTTTTGTAGTTTGAAATGACTTCCCTTCCTACAGAATCAGGAATTTTACTGTTTTGAATCATTCTCTTTATCTGCCTTGAAGCATTGCCAAGTTGTGTCGGCTCATCTACATCAATTGCATCGAGAATCCCATAAATTTTCTTGACCAAATCATTCTCTTCTAATAATAAATCATATGCATGAATTGTAATTGCAAATCCAGGAGGAACAGGAAAACCTGCCTTAATCATTTCTCCCAAGTTGGCATTCTTCCCTCCAACCAATTCCACATCCCCTTTATCAATGTCCTTGAAATTAATTATAAAAGGCAGCAAAGTCATATACTCATTCTAAGCGATAATCCCCCAATATCCAAATACACCTCGGAGGTGTATTTCCATTGACACCTCGGTGTATTTAAAACATAATTTATCCATGCCGTCTCGATTCACTCCCCTCGTCACGAATTATTACTACCATGTATTTAATAGAGGCGTAAATAAGCAATCAATATTTGAAGGTATAAGGAGTTATAAAAGGTTTACAAATATCATTAGATTTTATAATTTTGTAGATTATCCACTCCGCTTTTCTAAGTTTTTGCTCCTCTCAAGAGATCAAAGACGGGAAATTTGGAACAGATTGGCCGGAACAAAAACTTACATAGATATAATATCTTATTGCCTCATGCCTAACCATTTTCATATACTTCTTAAACAAAACCAGGATGGTGGTATTTCAAAATTTCTCTCCGTTATTCAAAACAGTTACACAAAATATACAAATACAAAAAACGAACGTATTGGGCCATTACTTCAAGGGCAATTTAAGGCTGTAAAAATAGATTCTGAAGAGCAGTTATTACATATTTCACGATATATTCACTTAAACCCTTATTCCTCGGCTGTTGTTGCAAATTTAAATTTTCTACCCAATTATGAATGGTCGTCGTTTAAGGAATTTATCACGGACCAGCCGTATGAAATTTGCAAAAAAGACGTCATTCTCGATTCTTTCAAATCGGCGGATGAATACAAAAACTTCGTCTTGGATAACGCCGACTATCAGAAAAATTTAGAAAGAATCAAACATTTAGTGATTGACAGTTAACCGACGTGTCCTATCTGATACACCTCCGAGGTGTATTTTTAATTGCGATATCCATGGCTCGGGACCGGGATCGGTATTCTGGAGTAAAGACAGATGGTAACCTACCCAAGCGCAATAATGAGCAAGTTCAAGGGATTGACCAAGCGTATCCGTTGCGCGTAAAACATATGACATATGACTTATATCCATTTCGTCAAGAATTTTTTTTGTAATCTCAAATCTTCTTTTCACTCTCTCGTGCAAAAATTGGCTTTCGAAAAACAAATATCTATTTTTAAGTACTGCTTCGGGCTTTTGTAAAGCCTCAATTAAAACGTGGTTCATCTCGGGAAAATCGTAAAACTGTGTTAAGTTTCGAGATATCTCGCACATTGCGTTTCTTCCGGCATTTAAAGCACCAATGAACGGTCTTCCGCAAAATAAAACAGCCATATTACCATCTAGCCATTTAGCCGTTTCTTCTAGTTTCCAGGTTTTTCTAATTTCAACCAACTCATCAAGCGCCGAATTCAGCTCCGCTTCTGATTTTTTAATTACGCCAACTTTAGTTAGAACCCCAAATAGTGCACCAAAAGATATTCCAAGTCCGCTTTTGGGAAAATTTGAAGGATTGGTGTCTCCAACACTAACAACAAAATCGCTAAGTTTTCCTCCGGTCGAAACCCCCATCACTTTTGCTCCAATTTTCTTGGCCTTTTCATATCCTGATAATGTTTCTTCAGTATTTCCTGAATACGAATTGGCAATAACAAGAGTTTTGCTATTTACCCAGCCGGGTAAACCATAATCGTTATATACAGAGAAAGGAATTTTACTTTCCTTTTCTATTAAACCCTCAATTATCTTGGCCGCATTGCTTGACCCTCCCATTCCTGTAACCAGAACCGAATCAAATTGTAAGGGCTCAATATTCGAATCAATTGCCTGTTTATATGCCGTTCTTACTTGTTCAGGAAACAGTTCAAGTGCCTTCCCAATCCCCAAAGAATCCAAATTATTGTTCATGACCTAATTATAGCCAAAACCTCATCTCTTTTTTGTTTCATAAGTTCATTTGATTTGGCCTCAAGATTTAAGCGAAGCAATGGTTCCGTATTGGATGATCTGACATTAAACCAATAATCATCATACTCCACTGTAACACCATCCAGAAAAGATTCATGTCCGTTTGAATATTTTTGTTTTATTTCATCGATCTTTGCTTTTGCATCTGAAACTTTCTCATTTATTTCACCAGAGTGAAAATAGACTTTATAAGGTGCAACAATCTCCGAAACTGGTTTGCCTTGTTCCGAAATAAACTCTAAGAATTTCAGAACAAATCTAACGGGCGACTCAAAGGTTCCAAAATCAAATTTGTAAAAATAATGACCGGAGGATTCACCCCCAAAAACTGCGCTCTCCCTGATCATCTGTTCTTTGATAAGAGAGTGGCCCACTTTTGTAACAGACGCCCTTCCTCCAACAGCCTCAATCATATCTTTAGTGATTTTTCCAGGTCTTATGTCATAACAAACAGTTGCTCCAGGAAATTCTTTTAAGGCAAGCTGGGCCATTATTCCACGAAGAATCTCCTGTCTAATAATCTGTCCCTTCTCGTCGATAAAAAAATATCTGTCCCCATCGCCATCCGGAACAATGCCCATGTCAGCCTTATTTTTCAATACTGCCTTTTGTGTAGGTTCTAAATTTTCTTCCTGAAGAGGATCGGGTTGGTGGGACGGAAATGTGCCGTCTAAATCAAAGTTCAGCTTAATTAAACTAATCGGCAGACCTTTAAACATGGCATCAATATCAAGAGATCCCATTGCATTTGCCGCATCAACAGCAATTTTAAGAGGTTTTATTTTAGTTATATCAATACCTTTGGTTTGTTCTTTGACCAGTTCCTCTAAAACCCCCGCCTTTGATGATAGAACGCCTTTTTTTGTAACGCTGTCAAATTCACCTTTCACAGCTGCGTCGCGAACATCATACATTCCTGTGTCACCGCTTATCGGCACAGCTTTTGCACGAGTCAACTTAAAACCGTTGTATTCCTTTGGGTTGTGGGATGCCGATACTTGAATACCCCCGTCAAAACTGTAGAAAGCGACGGAAAAGTAATAAGTAGGAGTGCTGACTAGTCCAACATCGGTAACGTTTATTCCCGAATCCAATAAACCTTGAATTACCTTTTCCTTTAGGCTAGGAGTTGAGGTTCGCATATCACAACCCACAGCGACAGACAATTGCTTGCCTGGGTTTTCCTTTTTCAAAAGCTCGCTGTATGCACATCCAATTTTGAATGCTAATTCTTCATCGAGTTGTATAGGATAAATTCCCCGGATATCGTAAGCTTTGAAAATTGAGGGGTCTATCACGGCTTTATTCTAAATGTTTGGCTATGAAAAGGTCAAGGGAGAGAAGTAAATCAGCCTTGCCGGTTTTTGAATCTATATCGATTTTGGCCAGATCATCGAGGTATTTGGTTTTTCGTAATCTTTTGGCAAAGAGATGAAATACAAGTTCAATTGGTTCTTTTTTGATTACTTCATGCAAAATGGCAACCGTTGGTTTGCCCAAAAACTTCCAGAGAATTTTAGGTAAATCAAATCTTTCAACTTTTGCCTCTTTATATTTTTTCAGAAAAGTTACCGGTAAATTTCCTTCGTGATAAATTACCACTGTTCCGTCTAATTTGTCGAAATTTTTGGGTAAAATTCTGTAATCTTTAATCACAAAAAGCCTTTGCTTGCCAAATAGAGACGGTGTTGCCGAAATTTCATCATAGATAATTTCCCAATCTCGGGATTTGGCCGCATCCAAAAACTTTGTCAGTCTCTCGTAAGACTTATGTGTATCCTCACCGTGAACTATGATAGTCTTCATATAATTTTCTTAACTTATCTCTGAAACTTCCTTTTCTGCGGTGAGTGTGGGGCAGTAGTGCGCCCGAAAAATTCTTTGGTATATGATTTAATTCGTGAAGCAAAACTTTGTCCTGATCTTTGGGAGAAAGTTTATTAAAATGTTCAGAAATAACCTCGATTATATATGCCGGCTCCGTTTCTAAACTTGTTTGCCAGAGCCTTGGTAAGCCCCAAGTTCTCGCATAAGCCCTGGTTTTACTGCCGGTTGAGCTATATGCAAACACTCTACTATGTTTTACCCAACTTAAACCAAGACTTAAACTTAAACTTTTTAGTCTCCTTTTAATTTCAGGAGACTTTGTAAACTTCAGCTTGCTCCTTGACCGCTTCATTAACTTTCAATCCTACCACATCTCCCTTACTTGCGGAATTTCTCTTTTCGTGCTCTATCTGAATTGACTCCACGGTTTCCTCAAACAAATCCTCTCCGCCCCTGACAAATTTGATTTTGTCACCAACGGACAGCGTTCCGTCAAGCTCTACTATCGCCACTCCGATTTTGTCATAATAATGTGTAACTTTTCCAACCTTAAACATTCACTTCACCTCCTTTCATTGCGTGTGTAAGTGCTATAGCCAAAGCGTCTGCTGCATTATCAAAATGAGTTTTTTTGTGAGCCTCACTTTTAATATGATTTCCCAAAATTTTCCGGACTGCTTTTTGGATTTCTTTTTTCTTGGCACGCCCGTCTCCCGTAATAGTCTTTTTAATTGTTCCGGGAGCGTATTCCATGACCTGAATTTTACTTTTTGAGGCAGCAAGAAGCATAACACCCTGTGCCTGACCAACCGCAATGACTGTCTTTGCGTTTGTTGCAAAAAATATCTTTTCCATTACAAAACAATCCGGCTTATAAAGTTTAAGAAGTGCCAGAGTTTCTTTGTAAATTTTTTGAAGTCTGTGTTCTTTATTTCCGTTTTTGTCCGTTTCTATCAGTCCCCAATTTCTTACATCATACATCTTAGATCTTACATCTAGAAGACCCCATCCCGTCGTCGCCGTCCCCGGATCCACACCAAAAATTAGCATCAGTTAATTATACTGCTTTATTATTCAAACTTCAGAGTTTGTTGAAGTTTTGTTCGGCCTGGTTCCAATTAACAACATTCCACCAGGCTTCTATATATTCTGCCCGGCGGTTTTGATACTTGAGGTAATACGCGTGTTCCCAGACATCAAGACCAAGTATTAGGGTAACTCCGTGCATAAGTGGACCATCCTGGTTTGCGGATGTAGTCACAGCAAGTTTTTTGTCTTCAGCAATGATCCATGCCCAACCGCTACCAAAATGAGAAAGTGCTGCATTTGTAAACTCTTCCCTTAAAGCAACTATCTCTTTAACCGGTTGGAATTCTTTTTCGGGAGACATAATATCCCAAAAAAATGAGTGATTTAAATGTCCGCCGAGATTATTTAAAATTTTTTGATCTTTTGATTTCAGAAGCTCGTCTAAACTTAGATTTTGAGTATTGAGTTTATTTAGGTTATCAACGTAAGTTCCATGATGTTTGTCATGATGAATACGCATTGTTTGCTCATCAATGTAAGGTTCGAGGGCGTTGTAGTCATATGAAAGATCCGGCAATTTAAACATTATTTTTTACGTTTTGCTATTTTTCTTACTCTGGTAGTCGTCAACCTCGCGGGTCGACCTCGCGGGTTAGATTTGACTTTTTTTTGTATTTTCGGGGCTCTGCAGATAGCGGCTTTTTTAAATATCATCTCAATTTCGGAAGGAGACTTTTTGCGGATGTAGTAAAGCTTTGCCCTATGGACTCCCTCAACTCCCCTTTTAACAACGACAACTTTATCAATAGAAGGAAGATTTAAAGGAAAAATCTTCTCAATTCCGATACCTGCCTCGCCGATTTTTCTGACCGTAAAAGTTGCTCCCAAGCCACGGCCTTTGATTTTAATAACAATCCCTTCAAACGTAGATTCTCTTTTGTCCAGCTTTTGAACAACCTTAACTTTATCCCCGACACCAAATTCGACTTCTTTGATTTTTGCAGTAAGTGCCATAAGCGGCTATTTTAGTATATCCTGTATCTGTTTAGCAAGCGTTTCTCCCCAGGAAATTCCAAAAGGAATTCTAATTTTCTCTTTACCAAGTACTAAATAGGCCGTTTTTTCACCCGGGCTTGCTAAAAGAAAGTTTTTTAATTCTCTCAATTTCTCTTTCGAAGTTGTTGGTAAAACATCAATAAAGACCTCTGCTTCAGGCTTTGCCGCGGTGGTTTCTATTGCCTCAAGAATAAGCGAGGGCGTTTCGCCTCTTGCATCGACCCTTCCTGATACCAACACGGGCGTGCCTTCGGTCCAAAATTCACGCGTCTTACTAAATATCTTTGGAAAAACAACAAGCTCTATTACTCCGGTTCCGTCATCAACTTTAACAAACGCCATTTCGGCGCCACTATTTTTGGTGACTATTATCCGCACTTCGGAAACAACAGCTGCAAGCTTTATGTTTTCCCCGTAAGTTTCTACCGGTGATATCTCAAAAATTTTGTGGGTGGATAAATGTTCCAGTGGGCCCAAAAGTTCCGAAATAGGCCTTGCAGAAAGGGAAAAACCTAAAAGCTGCCGTTCCAAATTTTGCAGCTCTTCTTCATTAAATTCATCGATTGCCGGCAAAGAAAAAATGGAAGCAGACGATGATACCGTAAATAAGGCCTGTTGATTTTCATCGCTTTTCGGCTTTGAAACTCTGGTTCTTACCTCATCTAATGATTCCAGTAACGTTGCCCTGTTGCCAAATGCCGATAAAGCTCCAACCTTAATCAGGCTCTCTAAAACTTTTTTATTTACGCGCCTGCCGTCGGCTCTAGCCAAAAAATCCGAAAAGGAAATAAAGGGTCCGGCTTTTCTGGCTTCTAAAATTGCATCAATTGCGGCTACACCGAGATTTTTAATGGCCGAAAGACCAAACCTAATCGAGCCTTTTTCTATTTCAAAATCAACCTTACTTTCATTAATATCCGGCGGAAGAACCGGGATTTTCATTCGCCTGCACTCATTAATCGCAGACGATACTTTGTCGATATCTTTTGACTCGGCAGTTAAAAGCGCTGTCATGTATTCAACCGGGTAGTTGGCTTTCATATAGGCCGTTTGATATGCCACCACCCCATAGCTTGCGGCATGAGCTTTATTAAATCCGTATGACTGAAAGGGCTCGAAAAGTTCCCAGAGCTCCCGGGCAAATTTTTCGGTTTGCCCATTTTTGACAATTCCCTCCTCAAACTTCTCTTTCTGGGCTGCCATTTCTTTGGGAATCTTTTTTCCAACGGCTTTTCTGAATTTATCGGCCTCTTCCCATGAGTACCCCGCCAAATCAAGCGCAGAGAACAAAAGATCGTCCTGATAGACAATGAGGCCGTAAGAAGCGGCCAAAAACTTTTCCATTCTCGGATCCAAGTATTTAACCAGCTTGGGATTATTTTTTCTTTTTATGTATTCCGGAATTTGGGAAATGGGCCCGGGTCTATAAAGAGCAACCATTGCCATAATATCCTCAATTTTATTGGGCTTAAGCTCTTTTAGGAACTTTGTCATTCCGCTTCCGTTTAGCTGAAAAGTTCCCATTGTTTCGCCTCTAGAGAGCATCTCAAAAGTTTTCTTGTCATTTAAGGGTATTTTCCTTAAATCAATTTCGACTCCCAGAACATCTTTGACTATGCGAATTGCTTCTCCGAGAATCGACAAATTCCTGATACCCAAAATGTCAAATTTAATGAGTCCCACATCCTCACAGGCATGCATTTCGTATTGAGTTATGATTTTATCTCCCGAAGGCTCAAGCTGAATCGGGGAAAAATCGGTAATATCAGTGGGTGCTACGACTACCCCAGCAGCATGAACGGATAAATGCCTGGCATTGCCCTCAATTTGGATAGCCAAATCTAAAACCTTTTTTGTGTCACTGTCCGATTTGTAAAGCTCTTTTAAATCAGGAGCCTCTTCAAGGGCTTTGGGAATTGTTATGGGAAACCCCTGTTTAGGAGGAGGAATGAGCTTTGCAATTCTATCACCGATTGAATAGGAATACCCCAAAACTCTGGCAATATCACGAACTGCGGCTCTTGAAAGCATTCGTCCGAATGTGCAAACCTGAGCTACCTTACTTTTTCCGTATTTTTCCGTAATATAGTGAATAATTTCTTCGCGTCTGTTATCAGCAACATCAAAATCTATATCAGGAGGAGAGGGGCGAAATGGATTTAAAAATCTTTCAAACGGTAAATAATAAGTTAGAGGATTTACTGTAGTTATTCCTAATACATAGGAGACAAGGCTGCCTGCAGCAGATCCTCTTGTATTTGTAACGATACCTTTCTCGTTTACCCAGTTGGCAAGATCCATCATTATCAAAAAATACGGCGCATAGCCTTTATCGCATATAATTTTCAGTTCGTGTTCCAATCTTTGGATTTCAGCATCGCCAGCATTTGGAATCACTTCTTTTAATCTTTTTCTTGCAAGAGAGATAAGCTCGTCATTCGGTCCGACCCCCTTGGGCAATGAAAACTCAGGGAAAAACCATTTTCCAAGTTCCAGTTCCAAATCACATTTACCGGCTATCTCAACACTATTTTTAATGGCATCGGGCAAATCCCGAAAGATACCGGACATCTCTTCAGGGCTCTTGAGATAAAAATCGGGAGTATCGATATATCTCATTCTTTTGGCGTCAGAAACGGTTTTACCCGTGGAAATACAAACCAGCGCGTCCTGGGCGTTTGCGTCTTTCTCCTCTACATAGTGAGCATCGTTTGTTGCGATAAGAGGAATTCCAAGTTCACGGCTTAATTTCAAAACTCCTTCATTAACTTTATTTGACCTTTCGGCAATTTCGGAAACTCCCGCGGCAGCAATCCATCTTTCAAAATTATGCCTCTGAATTTCCAAATAATAATCTTTCCCAAAAACACTCTGAAACCAGACAGCGGTTTTCTTGGCTAATTTGTAATCATCATTAATCAATGCCAGGCCGACTTCGCCAAGGGGGCAGGCACTGGTTACAATTAAGCCTTTGGAATATTTTTCAAGAACTTCTTTGTCAAACCTTGGCTTGTAATAATAGCCTTCAACATGCGCAAGCGAGGTCAATTTCATTAAGTTTTTATAGCCTTCAAGATTTTTAGCAAGAAGAAGAAGGTGGTAATTTTCTTTAACCTTTTTTTGCATGTCAGAAGCCATGTAACCTTCCATTCCGATTATCGGTTTAATTTTCCGGGCTTTGGCTTCTTTATAAAACTCAATTGCGCTATATAAAGCGCCGTGATCGGTTACAGCAACGGCGTCCATGCCGTTTTCTTTAATATGGGAAATTAATTTAGGAATAGTCGAAAGGCCATCAAGAAGAGAATATTCAGTATGAACATGCAGGTGCACAAACTTAGCCATTTTTCTTATTATTTTTACGGTTATTCATTTCGATATCAACCCTATCTACAAAATCGGGTGGTGCTTCCATTCTATTCCACTTTCCTATAGCTAAAGTGATTCCAATATTTGACATTTCTGGAATCGATGAAGGATTGGGCCTATTTGATAAATATTCCTGTATTTTTTCTCTGATCCTTTCTTCCAGCTTGTCTTTTTCGTCCCACTCAACACCAGGACAAATCGCATATGCCTCATCGCCACCGTATCTGACAACTGTATCAGCGGGTCGAAATGAATCTCTAACTGCTCTAAAAACATCAACCAAAACTGAGTCGCCGGTTTTATGGCCGTGTTTTGTATTTACGGGCTTAAAGTTATCTATGTCCATGAAAACAAGAGTTAATAAGGAGTTGCCAGCTTTTGCTCTGTCCATCTCTTTTTGCAGCACTTCTTCACCTTTTCGTCTGTTTGGAAGTCCGGTTAAAGGATCAATATCCATATCTAAAAGTACAGACCAAACTGCTGTTTCCGGGTTATCACTCGAAAAATCTACAATTTCATCCTCGTTCATTGCATTTGCCACCTCCTGACGTAAGAAAACGCAGATAAAATTCCCAATGACATGATGGTCAAAAGCGTGCGAACGCCGAAGAATTCTGTTATAAATCCTGAAAATAGCACCGGAAAAATTGTAACGATT
>Ga0209210_1002513_pt1 | contig 13258 bp, 14 predicted proteins | sample RifGroA1_FD_183991 | JGI IMG/M metagenome (GOLD analysis project Ga0209210, IMG submission 183991) | Contaminated groundwater microbial communities from Rifle, Colorado, USA - Rifle Groundwater A1 (SPAdes) (version 2) | ecosystem: Environmental > Aquatic > Deep subsurface > Groundwater >...
CTTAAAAGAAATGGAGTTCCGATATAATTATCGAAAGTTAAATTTTGACGAAATGGTAGAAAAAATTATCAAAATATTAATGTCCTATAAAAGGAGCAATTTCGTTCCTTATTGACAAAAGACCCTAATTAACGTTATTACCCGATCCATTTGTAGTGATCAGATATCATCCTTTTTTCCCAATTAAAGTGGGTGTTATACGTGTTATGAGGCTTAAGTAAACTTTTTGAGAAAAATTTAACCCGTCGGGTAGTCTAGGTTCAAACCTCTTCTTGACATGCACATTTTAGGATAATAAGCTGATGGTATGGCATCTATCCGCTTAGTGAAATTTCGCAATGAGTATATCTATCATATTTATAACCGTGGTGTTGAACGCCGTCCGATTTTCCTTTCAACTCTGGATCGTGAAAGATTTACAATGCTCCTAGAATATTATCGCTTTCAACATGTCCCTAAAAGTTTTTCCCAGTATCTTGATCTTCCGATCAGTGAACGGATGACTTACTTCGAGTCCCTGCAGTCATTACCCCATGCAATCGACATTCTTGCGTATTGTCTGATGCCAAATCACTTTCACCTATTAATTCGTCAAAAAAATGATCAGGGGATTGTGGATGCACTTTCTATTATCTCGAACAGTTATGCGAAATACTTCAATGTCAAAGATAAACGGGTAGGGCCGCTCTTTCAGGGGCCTTTTAAAGCTGTGCGAATAGAATCTGATGAGCAATTGATGCATGTGTCGCGGTATATCCATATAAATCCGGTAACGAACGGGGTGATAGACGAATCAGCTTTGTTTAGCTTCCCATGGTCTTCGTTACCTGTCTACGTAGGTCAGCAGTCGTCTCGATGGATAGAGCATAGAACAATCACTGATCTTTTTCGTTCCCGAAATGAGTATCGGAAGTTTGTAATCGATCAGATAGATTACGGCAAGAAGTTGGAAATGATAAAACATGTTGTTTTGGAAGAGGTTTGAATCTGATCAACCCGCCGGGTTAGGGGAAAAGTGCATTTCTCCTCTGCTATACTATGCTCATATGAATATTCTCACGTATCGAACTATTATCAAACCTGATGAAAACGGATATCACGGATTTGTCCCGTCGCTTTCCGGATGCCACACATGGGGGGAAACCATTGAAGAGACGCGGGAAAATCTCAAGGAAGCCATCGAGGGAATACTTCTTTCCATGAAAAAACATGGCGACCGTATCCCAACGGATACATCGATCGAATCGATACAGACCATTGATGCAACAACGCTTTTCTCCCGGTGTTATGCCTAAACTGCCCGTCATCAAGCCTAAAGAACTGATAACAATTGCGAGATCACTTGGATTTACCGAAGAAACAATTCACGGAAGCCATCATATACCCGATGCTTTTTCCGAGTGTGTTAGAATAAGTACTAATGTTTGACTTTTTTTTCAGACTCGTGTCGCATCATCCATATCAGACTGGATGAAAACGTATATGATTTCATCCATTGACATGGATGAAAAAGTATGATATATTAGGTATTATGACAGGCTATGCACGGCTTCTGGATGAGGCGCTCTCCACACACTTTTCCCGCTACAGGGAAGTTTTAGTGCTTCTGGGAGCCCGCCAGGTGGGAAAAACGACGATTATACAAAAACTTTTTCCTGATGCTCTTTATCTTTCTGTTGACAATGAATCCGTGCGGGCAAATTTAGACCGGTATGACAGCTCGGTATACCGCCAGCTCCTTTCCGATCAAGCAAAACAGGTGATTATCGACGAACTGCATCTTTTGCATGATCCGGGACGGGCGGCCAAAATTATCCGCGATCAGATGCCTGATATACAGCTCATCATCACCGGATCATCGTCATTTTCCATTAAAAACAGGACGAGCGAAAGCTTAGCCGGAAGAAAAATTGATTATCACCTCTATCCGCTTGCCTACACGGAGTATCTCGTGCAACAAGGGATAGAGAATACATTGTCGTATCAAACAATGCAGTTCCTGCTTGAGAAAAATGCCGTACCGGAAGAAAGGATTCATGCATTTGATCAAGTAGGAATACTTCGCAATATCCTCATCTATGGATTGTATCCGGGTATGATGCAGCACCCGCAGGATGGCATCTATTTGAAAAATTTGATTGACAGCGCAATATTCAAAGATATTTTGGACTTATCGCTTGTTGAAAGCCGATCTGCGGCGCTTTCCCTGTTACGGCTTGTAGCCTATCAGACAGGGTCACTTGTGAACATGACGGAACTGGCAACTCGGCTTGGGCTGAATATAAAAACAGTTAAACGGTATCTGACCATATTTGAACAGAGTTTTATCATTTTTCCGTTGTATCCGTACGCAAAATCGGGACGCGATGAAATAGGGAAAATGCCGAAGATTTATTTTTATGATACCGGAATACGGAATGCGCTGATAGACAATTTCCAGGTTCCGGAAACGCGTAACGACATGGGACAACTTTTTGAAAATTTTGTTGTTTCAGAACTGTATAAATTAAACACATACGGCAACTACGGAATCTCTTTTCATTATTGGCGGACGAGACAGGGATCGGAAATAGATCTGGTTCTTTCCCGTGGCGATACACTTTTTGGCATAGAAATAAAATACCAGAGCGGTAAGATAAGCAGGGCATTTCAGGATCGGTATCCGCAGGCAACGTGCAACCTGTTAACCGCAAAGAATTTTTATTAAAAAAATACTATGCCGGGTAGTAGAGTTTCGACACGCTTTCGTTCTTTGCCGAAAACAATACGCTATCTGGTTATACAAAATAAATATATTGAGAATGAAGAACCATGAAGTCTTGACAGCGTAAAGAGGCAAAGGTCGAAACTTCACTACCCGGTATGTTTGATTTTTTTTTCAGACTCGTTTCACATGATTTGGGCATTGATTTGGGCACCTCCAATACGCTCGTGTGGGTGCGGGGAAAAGGCATCCTTATCCGCGAACCGTCGGTCGTTGCGCGCCAGCGAAAAACCAAGCATATTGTGGCAATCGGGAAAGAAGCCAAACACATGCTTGGGAAAACCCCCGGTACGATTGAAGCCCTCCGGCCTCTCAAAGACGGAGTGATAGCGGATTTTGATGCCACTGCTGCAATGCTTGGCCATTATATCCGCCTTGTACACACACAACCGAAAAATACATTGCTTCCCAATATTCCCAGACCGAAAGTAGTCGTCGGAATTCCCTCGGGAGTGACGGAAGTGGAACGCCGGGCAGTACAGGAAGCGGCAATCATGGCTGGCGCGCGGGAAGCCTACCTTATCGAGGAACCGATGGCTGCGGCAATCGGGGCCGGATTGGATATATCCGGAACGAAGGGGCATTTTATCTCGGACATCGGCGGCGGGACGACGGAGATTGCGGTCGTCAATCTGGGAGGAATCGTCGTGAACCGCAGTATCAGAAAGGCAGGGGATGAGATGGATGAAGCGATTGTCAATTTTATCCGTCTCAAATACTCGCTCCTCATAGGAGACCAAACAGCAGAAGAAGTGAAAATCGCCATAGGTTCTGCGTATCCGGTCGGGAAAGACGACCGCCAAACCGTGATGCGCGGAAGAGATATAGAAACAGGATTGCCGCGCTCCATCAGGGTCAATGAAACGGAAATCAGAGAATCCCTCTCTCCGGTTATCCATGAAATCATTGAGGCAATCGGTGAGACCATCGAGGAAACTCCGCCGGAGCTCATTGGGGATATCCTGGAAAACGGGATTGTTTTGGCAGGAGGCGGATCTTTGATAAAGGGTATTGATAAACTGATCGCAAGCGAGGTAAAAATGCCCGTATGGGTGACGGAGGATCCCCAGACTGCGGTAGTGCGGGGATGCGGAAAACTTTTGGATGATGAGAAGCTTTTACATAAAGTGAAAGTGGCAGCAAGGAAAGTGTAGATAGTTTTGTAGCAAGAATGGCAGGAGTAGCAACTCTGGCAAGTCCGGTATTTTACCTGAGTTACCAAGTAACCGGAGTTGCTTCTCTTGCTAAGCAACCAATATGTTCCCAACTCTCATTTCCCGGATATTTGACCCGTTTATCGGATTCATGTTTCTTTTTTTGTTTGCAGCTCTCAATAGCGGGGTAACGGGATGGAATCTGCTGTTTCTCATTGGCATTCTTTTTGTTACCATGATTCTCCCGCCCGGACTTCTCCTTTGGTGGGCAGTCAAGACGAAACGGGTGACGAATTGGGACATCAGCAATCGGAAAGAGCGAGTACGGGCCTTTGTTGTTTTGGCCTTTTTACTTTGCATAGACTATGTCATCATGCAGACTGTTGGCACACCGCTTATGAATCAGGTTTTCCGTTTTTTTCTCATTTTGTGCGCCGGATTTTTCCTCATAACACTCCGATGGAAATTATCTGGTCATATGTCAACTATCAGTGTGATTGCACTTTTTTTTACGTATTGGTATAGCGGGATGTTTTTCCTTCTATTTACCCTTATCCCACTCGTTGCATGGTCACGCTTGATTCTCAAACGCCATACGTTGGGGGAGGTTATCGGGGGGACCGTTTATCCATTTTTTGTGTTTTTTATTGCACGCGAGCTTCATTTGATATAACCTCTAGATAAAACCATCAGCGAATAACGAATTTGTACGAATTTACGATTTGAATCGATACTAATATACGAATTGATACTAATGATACGAATCATACTCTGTCATTCGTATTATTCGCATGCATTTGTATATTCGTATCGCGTTATTCGTAATTTGTTGATGATGTCTTTATGAAATTCGGCAAGGCATTTTCAGATAACGTCATACTCGAGCGGGAGCGGCGGGGATTGTTTTCCACAGCAGTTCCTTCGTGGTGGTTTGGATCAGGGAGACCACTGCTCTTTGCCTCGTGTATGTTTTTGGCGTTTTTTATTTTATTTTGGCGGCTTTTTTCATTGACTGTCATTAACGGTCACACATACCGCCTGCTTTCTGATACTAATAAAACGAGACAACTCATACTTCACGCGCCCCGCGGAGAACTTCTGGACCGGACGGGGAAACCTCTTGCGTTCAATAGCCCGTATTTTCGGATTCTGAAGCCGTGCGACACCACCCCTGAAAAAGTCTGTGTCAGTAAAATTTCCGAGAATGAGGGAAAGGCGCTTATGACAACCGGCATAGCGTCCACGTGGTTTTTAGAAGCGGATTACAAAAGAGAATACACAGCTCCGGTTTCTCTTTTCCACGCTATCGGATATGTCGGTGAGGTGAGCGGCACGGAGCTTCAGGATGAATACTATATACTTCGGGGATATCGAATGGGCGATATGATCGGGCGAACTGGCGCCGAAGCGGAGTTTGAAGAGGAACTTCGGGGAAAAGACGGGAAAAAATTTGTGGAAGTGGACGCACAAGGGGCAATCATCAGGACGCTGGGGCAGACAGCCGAAGTAAAAGGGAGTTCTCTGACACTCTCACTGGATAAGGGGCTTTCCGAAGCTGCAGCACAAGCGTTTCCAAAAAACGAAAAAGGAGCAGTAGTAGTGACGAAACCTTCTACAGGAGAAATACTTGCTTTGTACTCAAGTCCTTCATTTTCTTCTGAAACTCTCTCCGGTTCAATGAGCGCTGATGAGTATGAGGCTCTCACTGCTCATCCGGACCGCCCGCTTTTTAACCGAAGTCTAGGAGGCGTGTATCCGCCCGGATCGATATTTAAACTCATAACGGCAGTTGCCGGTCTTGAGGAAAACGTGATTACCAAAAACACGGTCGTTGAGGATTCGGGAGAGATTACAATCGGACTGTTTACATTTCCCAATTGGTATTTCAAACAATACGGAAAAACAGAAGGCATGGTGAATGTCGTCAAAGCCTTACAACGGAGCAATGATATTTTTTTCTATAAAACCGGCGAGTGGTTGGGAATAACAAAATTAGGGGTATGGGCAAAAAAGATGGGAGCGGGGAACCTGTTGGGGATAGATCTTCCCGGAGAGGCAAGCGGTCTTGTGCCGGATCCACAGTGGAAAGATGCGGTATTTCATACGCCGGAGGATCTGAAAGCCAGAAATAATGAATGGTACCTGGGCGATACGTATCATGTATCCATAGGGCAAGGGTATCTTTTGACTACACCATTGCAGGTAAATACGTGGACTAATGTCATTGCAAATGGCGGGAAGGTATGCAAACCTACAGTGAGAAAAATGGAAAATGCCCGCCTGCCGGACGGGCAGGGAGAATGGAAAATGGAAAACTGCAAAGATTTGGGAATAAAAAAGGAAACGATTGAGTTGATAACTGAAGGCATGAAAGAGGCCTGCAGTGAAGGAGGGACAGGATGGCCGCTGTTTAATTTTTCTGTCAGCCAAAGGCGTATCCCGAGTCCGCCAGCAGGCGGATCGAGGGGCCCCCTTGAGACCGGAGGGGATTCCTCAGTCGCAGGGCTCCTTCGGAATGACACCAAAAAAATGTTTATTCCAGTGGCGTGTAAAACAGGAACCGCGGAATACGGTGATCCGAAAAATAAAACACATGCGTGGTTTACCGTCTTTGCGCCTTTACCCAAAGAAAATAGCAACCTACAGCCTCAAGGCCGGGCCTTGAATTCACAACTGGATGTTATTTCCGGGGAACCGGAAATATCCGTAACAGTTCTCATGGAAGGAGCAGGAGAAGGAAGCGACAAGGCTGCACCCGTTGCAAAAAAGATACTGGAGGAGTGGTTTTCCCGGTAGTAGAATTTCGTAAAAATATGAAACCAATAGTTACGGTCATAATTCCGGCCTTTAATGAAGCTCAAACTATTGAATCTGTTATCCGATCTGTGATTGCCTGGAATATTCGGAAGGAAATTCTTGTGGTCAATGACGGATCAACGGATGCTACGATAGAGAAAGTGAGACACTTCGGCTCATCCGTCCGATTACTTACTCTCTCTCAAAACTGTGGAAAAGGATCCGCCATGGTTTATGGTATAAAGAGGAGTCGAGCGCCGATTCTTGTGTTTCTTGATGGCGATATTGTTGGATTACGTCCTCACGATGTTGATGAGTTGGCTCACCCTGTCCTTGCTAAAAAAGCTGATATGGTGATCGGACTCCATAATTTTTGGCACATTGGTTCATTTTATCCGTATAATGCACTCAGCGGTCAGAGAGTAGTAAGAAAGCACTATCTTATTGCATATCTTGAGCCAATGAAACAAGCAAGGGGTGGTGTGGAGTTTATAATCAACAAAGCGCTTGAAAGGCATAGAGTTGTTTTTGTGACTCAATCTCATGTCAGGACTGTCCGTAAAATAGATAAATGGCCGTTTTTGTTTGCATGCAAATTCTACATGTGTCAGTTCTTTGATTTTATGAGAGAAAGCACTTTTCAATTTTTGGGCATAGGTATATATTCTAAAGTGTGTTGAATGCTATGAAAAAGCAATCTATTTCCGTTGTTATTCCGGTATATAACGAAGTTCGTACTATTTCATCCGTCATTCAGATCGTTCTTACATGGGGAAAAGCGAAAGAAATTATTGTCGTCAATGACGGGTCAACTGATCAAACAGCACAGGCCGTCTCCCGGTTTCATGATTTCGTTACTATCATTTCGTATTCGAAAAATTATGGAAAAGGATACGCGCTTTTTCGGGGAATTCAGAAAAGTACAGGAGATATCATCATGTTTCTTGACGGAGATGTTGTTGGACTTACGCATCATGATTTGGATTGTATGACAGAACCCATGGTCACTAGAAAAGCGGATATGGTTTTAGGACTTGCGAGGTTTGCTACGCTTGGAGTCATCCAACCCTTTAATACAATTACCGGTGAACGCGTCGTGTATAAAAAGGACATCGAATTACTGAGTAGATTTTGGAAAAAGATTGGGTATGGCGTAGAGGTCATGATCAATGAGGCATATAAACGGAAACGCGTTCTATCTGTGAAATTGCCATACGTCTATATTTTAAGTAAGCTTGAAAAGCAGGTTATTTCTGACGCGATGATATCGTATATCCGAGAAGGAATGGACATGCTCACACAAATCGTGAAAGATCAGGCGGATTCGATGAAGCCACACGCACGAAGAATTATTCAAACAGTGATCACCTATCTGCAAGAAGCGATTTCATAAGGAATATCATTCCGGTTATGCAGGCTCATTAATATTTTAACAACAGGCGATCATGATTGGAGGTGAAAAAGTTACTTTAAAATCGCCGAATATTGGTCTTGACAGGGGGTACACTTTATCTTTCCGAAGGTCCGTTTGCATGGAGCGCGGGACTGTACGTACTTGCATATCAGCATATTATAAGGAAACCCCCCTTTGTTTTTATATGACTGAACATGAGGCGTATATCGCGTTTTCGGTATTTCCCGGTATCGGCCCCATGCGGTTTAAACTCCTTGTTGATTATTTTGGGGGCGCAAAGGAGGCATGGGAGGCAAAAAATAGCGAGCTGGGAAAAATCAATCTCGGAGAAAAACTTCTTTCGAAATTTCTCCATTTCCGCAATACGTTTGATTTGTCTTTTTATATGAAGCAACTGGCACTCCACCGTGTTAACACGTTAATACAAACTGACGAGCGATATCCCCGGCTCCTAAAAGAGATTTCCGATCCGCCGTACTTGCTGTACATTAAGTCAAAACCCTCCATGGGACGGATTGATATGGAACGGACCATTGCGGTGGTTGGCACAAGGAAAGCCACACCCTACGGGGTGGATGTAACGAGGCGGATTACCCGGGATTTAGTCGCTGACGGTTGTACGATTGTGTCGGGCATGGCATATGGCATTGATGCGGTTGCTCACGAAACGGCAATTGCAACGGGCGGGAAAACGATTGCAGTTCTTGGTTGCGGGGTAGACATTATTGCTCCGCCGACAAATGCAGGAATTTACCGGAAACTTTCTGAAGAAGGGTACGGTGCGGTTATTTCGGAAATGCCCTTGGGCATGCGGCCAAGCAAAGGACTGTTTCCAGCGCGTAACAGAATTATCAGTGGACTTTCCCGCGGAGTGCTGGTGACGGAGGGAGCAGACGACAGCGGAGCTTTGATTACCGCCCGGTACGCCGCCAATCAAGGTCGGGATGTGTTTGCCGTACCGGGCCCAATCACCAGTCCGTATAGCCGCGGACCGACACTTCTTCTAAAAGAGGGAGCGGTATTGGTCGATTCCAGCCGTGATATCATGGACACTCTCGGTATGCGCCAAAAAACGAAAAATGCAAAAAAGGACCAACCCGTATTGACAAACAGTGAAGAAACGTGCATCATGGCCTGCCTTTCGGAAGGAGCAAAGCACATTGATGAAATCGTGAGGACTTCGAAATTAACGGCACATCTGGTGTTTTCCACATTGACAGTCTTGGAAATGAAAGGGATTATTAAAGATATCGGGGGAAAAGTGTACGAACTGGAATAACAATATCAAATATAAAATTTATAATATAAAATTCACATATAAAATATTAAAAAGAGAAATGCATTTTCCATATTTTATTTTTTATGTCAATTTGATATTTTAGGTTTTATATTTTAAATTCGTATGAAACTCATACTCGTTGAATCACCCACCAAGGCAAGAACGCTCACAAAATACCTGGGTAAGGAGTATCGGGTTGAGGCGACGATGGGACACATTCGGGATCTTCCCAAATCTGCCCTAGGGGTAGATCTGGAACACCGTTTTACTCCACATTACGTCATTCCAAGAGATAAGAAAAAACGGGTGGCGGAACTTCAGGAATATGCACAAAATGCCCAGACAATCATCCTTGCATCCGATCCGGACCGGGAAGGAGAAGCGATCGCATGGCACGTGGCCGCTATCTTATCAGATAGCGGAAATCAAAAATCAAAAATCAAAAATCAAAAAGAAAATACAAAAAAAGTTAAAAAAGCTGAAAATCTCCCTATCTCCCCATCTCCCAATCAAAATTTCCAGCGCATCACTTTCCACGAAATCACCGAATCGGCAATTAAACAGGCTCTTCTTCACCCCGGCAAGATTGATATGCGGTTGGTGGATGCCCAGCAAGCCCGGCGGATATTGGACAGGCTTGTGGGATACAAGTTGTCCCCGCTTCTATGGAAGAAACTTTCACGGAAATGGCTTTCAGCAGGGCGCGTGCAGTCTGTGACAGTCCGGTTAATCGTTGAACGGGAACGGGAGATAGAGAAATTTCAGAAGCAACCGTATTTTACTATTGAAGGTACCTTTAAAGGATTCTCCTTACAAGGTAAGGAGAATCCTTCTCAAGAAATTACGGCGCAACTCTTTTCCCATGAGGGGAAAAAGTATGAAGAATCGGTCAAGTATGAACTTTTTGACGGAGCATACACTGTCGCAAAAACGTTTATTACATCAGAAAAAGACGCAAACGGGATCATTGCCGATTTTCAAAAACCGTTTACCGTGTCCTCTGTGGAAAAAAAGGAAGTACGGCGGTTCCCGCCGGCTCCGTATACGACCTCGACACTTCAGCAGGATGCAGGAAGAAAACTGTATTTTTCAGCAAAGAAAACCATGCAGGTTGCCCAAAAACTCTATGAGGAAGGGTATATCACGTACCACCGTACGGATAGCGTACACTTATCAGAAAAATTTTTGTCGGAGGCGCGGGAATACATCGGGCATGAATACGGGACAGCATACGTACCTGTCGCCCCAAGAACATTCACCACGAAATCCAAAGTTGCCCAGGAAGCTCATGAAGCCATCCGTCCCACTGAAGTTCATAGGTCCACGAGTGAGGTGCGGGCTTCGGAAGATCTGAACCACGACCATGTACGGCTCTACGAACTTATTTGGAAACGTGCGCTTGCCAGTCAGGTAAAAGAGGCAATTTTTGATTCAACCACCATCCTTATTTCCAGTAGTAATGCGTATGTTTTTCAAACTCAGGGATCCGTCATCAAATTTGAAGGATTTTTGAAAGTGTTGGGGAAAGAAGACGGAGAAATCGTGATTCCTAATGTCTCGGAAGGGGAAACTCTGGATTTGAAAAAGGCGGTCGCGGTTCCTCACGAAACCGCTCCTCCGCCTCGGTACACTGAGGCAGCCCTTGTTAAGACCCTTGAGGAAAAAGACATCGGCAGGCCCAGTACCTACGCGCCGATTATTTCAACTGTTATTGAGCGCCAGTATGTCAAAAAAGAAGAAAAAAAACTCGTACCGACAGAGCTCGGCGGACTCGTGACTGATTTTCTCGTTCTCTACTTTTCCAATATCATGAGTTTGCCCTTTACTGCGAAAATGGAAGGATCCTTGGACGAGATTGCAATCGGAGAGAAAGATTGGCAGGAAGTGATACAAGATTTTTTTGATCCTTTTTCGGAGGCACTTATGGATGCGCAGGAAAAAGCGGAAAAGGTGACTCTTGCGACAGAAAAACTGGACGAAACATGTCCGACCTGCGGCGGAGGGCTTCTCATACGGACAGGGCGGTACGGTAAATTCGTGGCCTGCAGCAATTTTCCAACATGCAAGTATACCCGTCAGTATGGGGAAAAAATTGACTTGAACTGTCCCAAGTGCGGACATCCTATTGTTGTCAAAAGAAGCAAGCGCGGAAAAACATTCTACGGCTGCAGCAATTATCCGAACTGCACCTTCGCCGCGTGGAAGAAGGAAGATATTAAATAAGCAGAGGATAAGCAGCTCGGGCTATTTAGCAGCTCGGGCAATTCAGGAATTAAACTCGAGTTGCCGGACATGCTCTTCTTGCCGGACTTGCCATGGTTACTGGCCTTGCCGGATTTGTGAGACTTGCGGAATCGCGTTATACTATTAAATAAGTATGGACGATAGAACAAAGACAGTGGCTGCCTCCGGTATCATCATAGGTTTTTTTTTGATCATTATTATCATCGGCATCATGCTGACCGGAAAAAAAGTGCTTTCTCCGGTTCCGGAAGAGGGGGCGATTAAAATCATCTTTTTAACTCCTACTCCTATAAGTTTAGTAACACCTTCCGCAACAATCACCGTGACACCGACTTCCAAAACACGGTAAGATGCCCCCTGAGTTACGAAATAGGTAATAATTTTTGGTTATTCTGACTTGTCATTCCTGCGAATCCGTCAGTTGACGGAAGGAATCTATGCTTCACTCTCAGGATCCCGCATCAAGCCTGCCTGCCGGCAGGCAGGTGCGGGATGACAATAAAATAGCCTTGCTAATTTCGTAATTCAGGCTAAGATAGAAAAGATGTAGAAGTTCTATAATCGATTGCAACCCCACCTGATACAATGTGGGGATGAAAAAACAAAAGAAACTGACTGCCTTTGAGCGTGATCAGATTGCTCTTTACCATACCCAAAGAGTCTCAAATTCAGAGATCGCACGGCGACTCGGAAGGGAGGTGTCAACCATTGGACGTGAGCTCAAGCGTAATCGCTGGGGAGAAGCCTACATTGCCATCCATGCACAAGAACTGGCAGACCAACGATCCGTGTATGTTGCTCATAGCAAAGCGCCTCTTAAAAACTCAGATATTTTTGCCTATGTGACTGAAAAATTGCGTGACGGCTGGAGTCCGGATCAAATCGCCGGAAGACTGAAATTGAACCATCAAGATGATCAGCACTATTGGATTACAGCAGAGACGATTTACCGATGGATATATCAACCGGAACAGGTCAAGCGGGATGATCCCTGGTATCACTATCTCCGAAGGAAACAAAAGAAACGGAAAAAATACAACGGGAGAACGATACACCGAGCGCATATTCCTGATCGGGTATCCATTCATGACCGTCCGGAGGAGATCAACAGCAGAATCATGTTCGCTCACTGGGAAGGAGATACCGTCGAAGGAAAAGGACACAAAGACGGACTCCATACAGAAGTGGAACGCATGAGTCGATTTATTATGGCAAAGAAAATTGATGCCATCACCAGTGAAGCAACCATCGGGGTACAGCAACAGATGTTTGCTGATCTCCCATCCAAAGCAAGAAAAACAACGACCTTGGACAACGGACGGGAAAACCATCTTCACAAGAGATTGCGTCTTCTCAGAATGCACGTCTATTTTGCTGATCCATACAGCAGCTGGCAGCGGGGAACTAATGAGCACGGGAACTGGCATCTGCGGTATTACTTTCCGAAAGGAACAGATTTTCAAGACGTGTCCGACGAAGATGTCCAAGACGTTGTTGAAGAGATTAACAATCGTCCAAGGAGAATTCTAGGGTATATGACAGCAAAAGAAAAATTTGATCAATTATTGGAGGAGGCTAAGGGTTGCGATTGATTATTGACAATGGGA
>Ga0209210_1002515_pt1 | contig 13245 bp, 15 predicted proteins | sample RifGroA1_FD_183991 | JGI IMG/M metagenome (GOLD analysis project Ga0209210, IMG submission 183991) | Contaminated groundwater microbial communities from Rifle, Colorado, USA - Rifle Groundwater A1 (SPAdes) (version 2) | ecosystem: Environmental > Aquatic > Deep subsurface > Groundwater >...
TTTTCGGACACGTTCCGTTCAGGAACTCGTCCGTTTGCGGGTTGGTATTTGCCGCTCTGACCAAGACCCAATTGTCTTTGCCACAGCAGAGAAAGACCTAAATTTAAGTCGCTCTATGCTGTAGCAAAGCTCACAAGTTAGATAAGTTCAAAAAGAGCTATATTTGTCTTTGTTATACTAAATTATCGAATATCTGTCAATAGTTGCGGGGGTTGGTATCCTACGCTAAAGCTTCGGAATACCTTAATGACCCAATTTATCCTTCTTCAAGGTTTCGGAATCAACTAATCTCTTGTACGCAAAAGCTTTACCCGAACCGGTTTTAAGATATAGTTCAAAATCTTTTGCTTTTTTAATATTATCAAATGCCGCATAAAACACTAACTGCCATGGTATATATGGCGTAGTTGCTTTAGATAATCCTTTATTATGTTCTAAAAATCTTTTTTTAAGATTTTCTGTATAGCCAAAATAAAAATTTTTGGATTTTGAACTATATAAAATATACGTGTAATACATACTAGCAAAGCTATTCCGAAGCCTTGGCGAAGGATAGTTGCGGGGGTTGGATTTGAACCAACGACCTCAAGGTTATGCTTACCCTCTACAGTTTTCACTGCTTCGCTCAAAGAGCGAATTTGGGGTCTGGACTTTCTCTTCATCCCTCGATAATACTCGGGATGCCTGCCATTAAGTCTCTACACCTTATCGCCAAAGGCGACCTTGGCTCGGGATTGCCTCTTTTAGGGGTTTCCCCGAATTTGACAGGTTATCACGCGCGAGTTTCCTTGCGCGCAGCCCATTAGAATCGAGCCTTGCGAGCTACCAGACTGCTCTACCCCGCGTTGAAATTATAGATTAAATCTGATAAAATGGTCAAATGTTGCCAGGGTAGCTCAGTGGTTAGAGCATTCGTTTCATAAGCGAGAGGTCGTGAGTCCGATTCTCACCCCTGGCACAGAACATAATAAATATGCGGTGGTAGCTTAGCCCGGTTTAAAGCGCCTCCCTGTCACGGAGGAGATCGAGGGTTCGAATCCCTTCCACCGCGCACAAATCAATCAATAAACTCCAGTTCTTTCAGCGCTTTTTCGTAGGCCTTAACTCCGAATTCCATTTCGTTTCTGGTAATCTGGTATTCGTGGTTGTGGACTAAAACATTGCGCAATTTATGGGCGCGCCATATTTCATCAATGTTAGAAACTTGCGACGAATCAATATATCTTAACCGATCGGCCATTGATTCGCCGGGAAGCCGCATTTGTTTTAATAAGTCATCAAAAAGATTGTCGGACTCAATTAACGCCAGCCGCAGATTGGCTTCGTCGGATTTTTCAAGGCGGGTTAAAATTTTCTGCCATGATTTGTTTAAATGCCTTTTGGGAAAAGCGTGGGTCAGCAAAAAATTGCCGGCGGTCTTAAACCAATTGTCAATAATTTGAAGTTTAATGATGAGTAACGCCGTGAGCGCGCCAAAAATTAAAACCAAAGCGCCGCCAAACCATTTTAAGGTGAGAACGGCTGGCGTGCCGCTGATTGAAATAATAAATGATTTTAAATTATTTAAAATGTATAAAACTTGGTCAAGCATGCCCATCTTCCTTAATTATAGTTTCTATAAGTTTTGCAATTTGAAGCAATTTTACATCTTCAAAATTTTTGCCTATAAGCTGCAAGCCGACCGGTAAGCCATTCGCCTCGCCGCAGGGCAACGATATTGCCGGCGCTCCCGCTAAATTAACCGAAACGGTGTAAATATCGGCTAAATACATTGATAAGGGATCGCTGGTTTTTTCGCCGAATTTGAAAGCAGTTGAGGGAGTTGTTGGCGTTAAAATAATATCAACACTTTTAAAAACATTATCAAACTCAGCCTTAATAAGCCGCCTCACTTTTTGGGCTTTTTTGTAATAAGCATCGTAATAACCGGCCGAAAGAATATAGGTTCCAAGCATTATTCTTCTTCTCACTTCATCGCCAAAACCTTCCCCACGGCTCTTTAAGTAAACATCCAGTAAATTTTGAATTTTTAATTTTGAATTTTTAATTTCGGAAAAACCGTATTTCATCCCATCAAATCTCGCAAGATTTGCCGAGACCTCGGCCGGCATTATTATATAGTAAGCGGCCAAGGCCCACTCGCTATAAGGCAAAGAAATTTCTTTAATTTTTACTCCCTCTTTTTCTAACTTGGCAATAACCGCCCTAATATTTTTTTCAATGTCCTTATCAAGACCATGAGTAAAATATTCCCGCGGCACGCCTATTTTTATTTCTTCAATGTCAATCGGATTGCTAAAATCCTCCCATTCGCGATGAACGCTTGTGGAATCCAACTCATCACCGCCGCGAATAGCTTCAAAAATAATGGCCGCGTCATCAACGTTTTTAGTAATCGGGCCGATCTGGTCAAGCGAAGAAGCCATGGCAATTAAGCCGTGCCGCGAAACCGCTCCATAACTTGGTTTAAAACCGACAACACCGCAAAAGCTTGCCGGCTGGCGGATTGAGCCGCCGGTGTCGGAGCCCAAAGCATAAACGCAGAAACCGGCTTTAACGGCCGCCGCCGAACCGCCGGAAGAACCGCCGGGAACTCTTTTCAAATCAACAGGATTTTTGGTCGGGCCGAATCCCGAATTTTCGGTTGACGAACCCATGGCAAACTCATCCATATTCGTTTTGCCAATAAACACCGCCTCTTCTTCTTTAAGTTTTTTAATAACTGTCGCATCATAAGGCGCAATATAGTTTTCAAGAATTTTTGAAGCGGCAGTGGCTTTGGCGCCGCGGATTAAAATATTATCTTTAATCGCCGCCGGAATTCCGGCAAGTATTTCAACCAGCTCCCCTTTCGCTATTCTTTCATCAACTTTTTTTGCCTGTTCTATCGCTTCTTCTTCTGCTAAAGACAGAAATGCATGGATATCCTCATCTTTTTCCCTAATATCTTTCAAAAATTCTTTCGTTAGTTCAACCGAACTCACTTCCCGATTTTCAAGAAATTCATGCGCTTGTTTGATTGTAAGTTCTTTTAGATTCATTTTAAAATTGAAGGGACTTTGAAATAACCGTTTTCTTTGTCGGGCGCGGCGTTTAAAATATCGGCCTTCATTTCATCATCGGCAATGTCTTTTACTTCAATGTCTTTTCTAGTGATACTTTCCAAATTCGTGCCGCCGGCCATTGGTTCAATTTTTTCAACATTTACTTCGGATAACTTTTGAATATAACCCAAAACCAAAGATAAATCTTTAGCAAATTTTTCTTTTTCCTCCTCGCTTATTCCCAGCCGAGCTAATTCGGCAATTTTTTCAACCTCTTTTTTAGTTAACATATGTGTTCATCAACAAATATCAAATCTTGTTACGAATTAACAAATTAATTAACTTCTTTAATGCCCAAATCTCTGTAGATTTTTCTTGCCAAAAAATTATCTATTTCGTTATGACGAGGAACGGTAGATGATCTTTTTGTCAGCGGATTAAAAAATACGCTGTGTTTGCCGCCCTCTCTAATAAAAATACAACCTTCTTTCATAAGATGTTTAATAAATTTCTCTCTTTTCATTAATTTTCATCAATGCGAAACGGTTATCAATTCTCGAATAACTTGGCTCTTGCCGCTTTTACTAAGAATCCGATTCGTTTCTAAAATAAGTGAGAGAGCCTCCTTAAGATTCTCTTTAGTTTCTTTTAAGGTCTTTCCTTGAGTATTTGCGCCGGGTATTTCCTCAACCCACCCTAAATACCATTTTCCTTGTTTTTTATATATTGCTGTAAATTGTTGTTTCATAAATTATATGCCAATATTACTATAAAATAATAGTAAAAGCAATTTATTTAATGTTATCTTATTAAATTTATAAATTCTTTTTCAGTTATTATTTTTACCCCGAGTTTTTTCGCTTTGTCGTATTTTTCGCCAGGTTCGGAGCCGGCAATCACGTAATCAACGGATGTGCTGACCGAAGAAGAAATGTCTCCTCCTAGCGATCTAATCCTATCCTTCGCCTCCTCTCGCGTCAAAGTTTCTAATCCGCCGGTTAAAACAAATATTTTGTCTTTTAATTTTGGAGAAACTTTTGTAATTTTTGGAGAAATTATTTTTACTCCGGCTGTATTAAGTTTTTCCAAAAATTCTTCATTATCTTTGTTGGAAAAATATTCAAAAACGCTTTTTGCAACCTCCGGGCCGATATTTGGAATTTCCTGCCAGTCGTCAATTTTCAATTTCCTGGCAATATAGACAATCTCTTTTGGGTTTTTTATGTTTTTATACTCTAAAAGTTTTTTCCCGATGTCAATTGCCGTTTCCTCGCCGGCATGCTTGATGCCTAAAGCGTAAATAAATTTATATAATTCAATAGTTTTGCTTTTTTGGATGGCAATAACGACGTTTTCCGCCAATTTTTCGGCAAACCTTTCAAGCGGAACTAAATCGCCGGCTTCAAGTTCAAATAAATCGGCGGCATCGGAAATCAAATTATTATCCATCATGGCATCGATAATTTTCGGTCCCACGCCGTCAATATTAAAAGCCGCCTTGGAAGTAAAATAATAAAGACGGCGGCGATTCACCAGTTCGCATTTTTCGGGACGGCTGATTTTGTGGGCCGCTTCGCCTTCCGCTCTCACTACTTTTTGGCCGCAAAATTCCTTTGGGAAATGAAACTCTTTTTCCTTGCCGGTTCGCATTTCCTTTAATACCTTTTTAACGTCCGGGATAACATCGCCGGCGCGCCCGACAATGACCGTGTCGCCGATTTTGAGCCCCAAACGCTTTATTTCATCCTCATTATGAAGTGTGGCCCGGCTAACCGTGGTGCCGCCGATTTGGACCGGCTTCAAAATCGCCACCGGTGTTAAAACGCCGGTGCGCCCTATTTGGACAATAATATTTTCAACGGTTGTTTCGGACTCTTTCGGAGAAAATTTGTAAGCAATCGCGGCGCGCGGCGTTTTACCGACAACACCAAGCCGATTGAAATGTTCTTCGGAGTTAATTATTACAACAATTCCGTCAATTTCTAAATTTAGTTCTTCCCGATGTTTTTCCCAGTACTCTTTAAATTTAAAAACATCATCAAGATTTGTGGCATGCTTATTGTTTGGGTTAGTTTTAAAACCAAGAGAAAGCAGAATTAAATGTTCTTCCTCATGGGTTTTCTGGCCTAAATCTGTCTTTAAAGAATAAGCGAACGAATCCAGGCGGCGCGAAGCGGTAACTTTAGGATTAAGCTGGCGAATTGAACCGGCAGCGACATTCCTTGGGTTGGCGTAAAGCGGCAATCCTTTTCTCGATTGTTCTTTATTAAGTAATTCAAAATCTTTTTTATTCAAAAATACTTCGCCGCGCGCTTCAATAATTTTCGGCCATGATTTTTTTAAGTGAGCTGTAACATGATTAAGTTTTGCTTTTTCTAAATTTTTTAAAATTTCATCTTTATCTAAAAGTTGCAGCGGTATCGCTTCAATAGTTTTAAGATTTGCCGTTACATCTTCGCCAACGGTGCTATCGCCACGAGTCGCGCCGGTTTTTAAAATGCCATTTTCATAAATCATGCTAATTGCCAAGCCATCAAGCTTAAGTTCGCAATAAAAATCTACTTTGGCGCTGGTTGGCCCGCCTGCGGAACGGGCAGGTAAAAGTTTTTTATTTCGCTCAAACCAATCTTTAACATCTTCTTCGGAAAATGCATCATTAAATGAAAGCATCCGCGCTTTATGGCGAACTTTAATAAATTTTTTTAGCGCGCGCCCGCCGACCCTTTGGGTCGGCGAATCCGGCGTTATTAATGTTGGAAACCGAGTTTCTAACTCAAAAAGCTCTTTTTTTAAAGTGTCTTCGACCTCCGGTGAAATTAATTCCTTGTTTAAAACCAATCGCGAGTAGCGATACTTATTTATCGCCTTTTTCAACTTCTCAATTCTTTCTCTGGCTTCGTTTTTATTTAAAGTTTTTATTACCATAAAATCTACTCAAATATATCAGGTTTTTTTATTTCTTACCACTTATCTTACTTAACTTATTTTATATTATTAAAAATTATTAAAAACTTTTACCTTATGTACTTTTTATGTTCAGTACCTTGTATCATAATTTCCCTATAGGAAGCTTATGATACAAAGAATTATCCGAAACCCTTATATCTAATAAAAACTTGCAAGAATTTATGAAAGCGTAAGATTAAAAAATTGGCGTAAATCCCCTTCTTTTTTATCCAAATTTTCAACCAGACAATAATTGACATAGCGGTTAATTGATAAAAACTCGCAAGTAAAATCTATCTCATCTTGACAATCATAAGGATAAATATAACTGCTCTTCTGTAGAGGATAAAACCCCAAATCTTTTAGTTTTATGGAAAAAGCGTGTCGTTCTTTATTTTTCTTTTCCGGAATATCAAAAATAACCAATCGCCATTTTTTATCCCATTTTTTTGGCCGAGGAAGAATAAGGTAGTCGTAATCAAAATTTTTAATTAAATTTTTACCATTTTTAGTAATTTGTATATAAAGTTTGTCGCCCTTTTGGATTAATTCAATTAATCTCTTCTGATTCAATCGCCTTATCGCATTATGAATAAGACGACGATCTATTTTATCCCAATTTTTCCGCCATTTAATAAGTGGTTTTAATATTAGAGCGGCATTTGGCAAAAATAATGAAGATAAAATGACCGGACCGACGGCCAACATAAATAAAATTTCTCTGGTTAATGATTTACCTCTTAACATAATTTAACTGTTATTATTTATTACTATTAACTGTAATTTTATTATTATTTACCATCAATTATTGCATGATTCTTTTGTAATCACAAGCTCCCTATAGGAAGGTTATGATTACGAGAAAATTTTAAATCTGCCTGAAAAATAAAAAATGATGAGAATATAAAAACAAAACTCCCGCCCTTCTCCGCCGACTGGCGGATGAAGAGCGGGATCGTTGAAATCACTTCTTGCGCCAGTCGCTGGGGACTGGCCAAACTTCCAGCACACTAATGGCGTCTTTATCCCAGCAGCTCCAGTCAAAGTTAAACTGCTTGAAATCGTCGGGAATCGGCGCCTGGATAACGACCCAATCGCCAGGCTTGCCAGAATCGTCCGGTAGCTGAACCTCCATGCGCCACGCATGAAGGAGTTGACCAGACCGCGCCACAGTCGTCGGACCCTTGTACTTTTGATCTCCGACGATTGGCGAGCCAATCGATTTCAGGTGTTTCCGAATCTGGTGCATCCGGCCATTTTGGATCAATTGACACTGGACTAAAGCGAATAGTCCAGACCTCTCCAGCACCGTGAACGAGGTTGCCGCTGACTTACCCTTGAGGGGCATGTCTACAACCCTCTCGTTCCACGTCGGATTGCTGACAATGGCCAGGTAGATCTTCCGCGTGATCTTATGCCAATTGCTCATCAGATAACTGATTTGCCGGCTTGAAACGCCGGTCAAATTTATACCCGACGTAAACTGATCGATCCGATGAGCGACATGACCGCCTGGGTGATATGTTTGTAGCAATTCCCATAACTCCGGGGTATTCGAAGTTTTGGGGCCCTGGCTAATCATTCCGGCAGGCTTGTTCAAAGCCAGAATACCATTTCTCGAGAACAACACTCCGACTTCCATAGCCGCCTCCTTATCTGGGGTTTAGGGTTGTTTGAGTTTTTCACAAAGCGATGTTTCTAAATATTACACGGTACCAAGCTAATCAACTGTCTCTTGTCTTGCAGTAATACTTAGAATAATCGCTTTGTGAATATAAAAAGAGCTTATTTTTTATTGTCTTAATAATACCATAATTTTAAGTAAAAATCAAGTTTTTTAGACAAAATGATAACAAAACGGCTCAATAAAGCCATAATATGGTTACAAGATAAAATTAACGCACTCTATGCCGATCGGAAAATTATACGTTAATTTAACATGCACTCCACAATGTTATCTTAGGTATTTTGTCTTATTACTATTGTGCTCTTCCAGGGTTTTGGAAAATATTGTTTGGCCGTCTTTGGCTGAAAGATAATACCAATAAGGGCTAGATTTGGGAAAAATTGCGGCTCTGATGGCTAAAAGCCCCGGACTGGCAATGGGCCCCTTCGGAAGACCGCGGTAAAAATAAGTGTTGTAGGGCGAGTTTATTTTTTTATCGGCGTCAAAAATTTCCTTGCGGCCGGTTATATAAACCAATGTCGCATCAACTTGAAGCGGAATTTTGGCTTTTAACCGCTTCCACAAAATTCCGGAAACGATTTCTCTGTCGGAATCGCTTTTAACTTCTTTTTCAATAAGCGACGCCATGGTGATAATTTCATAAGTGGTATAAGAAGAATTTTTTATCGCTATTTTTAAATCCGATGTTAATTTATTATCCAAATTAACGACCATTTTACTTACAATATCGGACAATTTAGCGTCTTTAAAAAAACGATAAGTATCCGGAAACAAATAACCTTCCAAAGAAGCGGATTTCGGCTTGTCAGAAAGTACCTGAGGCGCGCTCTCAGAAAATACGTAACTTACAAGCTCATTCTGTTTAATCAATCCGGCCGCAACAAGCCGCTGTTCAATTTGTTTCAAAGTGAATCCTTCGGGAATGGTGATTAAAATTTCGTTGGTTCCGCCCAAAACTATAGTATCGGCAATTTCGCGGATAGACATTGATTGAGACAGCTCATATTCGCCGGATTTTAACGCATATTGCCTTAAAGATAGAAAAACGTACAGCTGGAAAAAAAATTGATTTTCAATAAGATTGGAATTTTTAAGATGTTCGGCAATAATTTTAGCCGATTCGCCTTTTAGAACTTGAAAAAGTTTAATTTCCGCAGATCTGGAAAGCGGGGTTCTTATCTGCCACCAGAAAACAAGCGCTGAAGCCGCGAAAGCGGCGGCAAAAAACATGAAAATAACATAAATAATTTTTTTGTTCATCCTGCAGATTTAATTATTTTTAAAAACTCTTCAATATTTAAAGACGCGCCGCCAACCAAAGCGCCGTTAATTCCGGTTTGACCGATAAAATCAGCGGCATTTTCAGCCGTTACCGAACCGCCGTAAAGCACGGGCAAATCAATCGCAAAATCCGGCGTATATAAATTCCCGATTATCTTTCTGATAAGAAGAGCCGATGAAAGCGCGTGATCGGGCGTGTCGGAGAGCCCCGTGCCTATTGCCCAAACCGGTTCGTAAGCAATAATCAACTTGCTGATTTCCGAGGTTTCGATGCCGTCTAAATCGCTTTTTATTTGAGAATTAATAACTTTAATTATGTCATCGCCGCGTTCTTTTTCGCCAACTGCCAAAATCGGATTTAAACCGGCCTTAAACGCCGCTTTAAGTTTTAAATTTATCATTTCATCGGTCTCGCCGATTTTATGACGGCGTTCCGAATGCCCGATTATCACGTAATCGCAACCGATATTTTTAAGCATTAAACCGGAAATCTCTCCGGTGAAAGCGCCTCGCTCAAACCAGCCGACATTTTGGGCCGCCAACTTGATTTCGTTTTTAAAATTTTTCTTTACCAAATAAAGATAAATAAAAGGCGGCGCAATTATTAATTCAATATTTTTCGGCAATTGAACCGTCATTGTGTTTTTTATCAGCCGAAGAGCTTCCTCTGACGAGGAAGGATTCATCTTCCAATTTGCTATAATATATTTTTTTGCCATAAATTTTTAAAATTTATAAGAGAAATAATTGTTTAAAAATGGTTTCACCGAATATTGTTAAGGCCGTTACGATAATGCCGGCAATGAGCACTCCTAAAACTATTGACCAAAAAGAGTGTTTTTTTGGAAGACCAAAAACAAAAGCCGCGACCGCGCCGGAGTAAGCGCCGGTTAATGGCAATGGAATGGCAACAAAAATGAGAAGCGCCAAGTCCCCCCAGTAATGAAAATGATCTCCATGCTTGCGCCGCGTTCTTTCAAAAAGCCAACTAAAAAATCTGTTAAACCAATGAAATCTATGGCTTAAATAATCCGAAACCTTATCAAGACCTATTAAAAGCGGCAGAACCGGCAGGATATTTCCTAAAAAACTTATGAAAAGGGCTTTGGTTGGACTGAAACCGAATTTTAAAATTGCCAAAGGAATGGCGCCGCGAAGCTCGCTTAAAGGAAGGGCGGCAACCGCAAAAGTTATTATTTCATTTATCATTTATTTAAAATTTTAGCGGCTTCCTCCGGCGCCACTGAAACTATATTTAAACCCGTGCCCAACTCAATGCTGCCGGTTGTTTCAAATTTAGGTAAAATTTCCATATGCCAATGGTAATGGTTATAATCATGATTTTTACCGCTTGGCGCAGTATGAATAAATAAATTAAATGCCGGATCTTTGAGCTTTTTATAAATTCCGGAAAATACAAACTTCATGGCGTCGGCAAAAAATAATAGTTCGCCGTCATTCATTTTTTCAAAATAAGCAGAATGTTTTTTAGGAAAAATTCTCGTTTCAAAATTTACTTTAGAAGCAAAGGGGGCAACGACAATCGCGTTATTATTTTCATAAATAATTCTTTTTTTATCTTTTATTTCCTGACGCAACATTTCGCAATGAATGCATTTTTTGTATTCATGATAATAGCGCCGAGAACCGTTAATGCTGTGGCTCACATCCGGCGGCACGATAGGCAAAGCCAAAATTTGAGAATGAAGATGAGGCACGGTGGAACCGGCTTCTTTCCCATGATTATGAAAAATGGAAATATATTTAACGCATTTATCTTTAGCTAAACTTAAATAACGCTCGCGATAAGCCATAAGAATTTTTTTTATTTCTAAAACACTGTACTGTACTAAATAGCGATCGTGATCTCTTAATATGACAATTTCATGAAAGCCGACACCGGGCCGCGATTTATAAACTCCATTTTTAAAAATTAAACTGCATTCCCCGTGCCCGACTGCCGGATATTTATTTGGAATCACTTGTAAAAACCAATCGTCTTTATTTCTATAAACCAAAACTGGCGGCAAATTGCCAAATTTGGCAAGATTGTCAAAGGGACACTTATTTTTAGAAAGTTCTACTTTTATCCTCCTCTTGAATTTATGCCTTTTGCCCCTAAGGGGCGCTAAAAGCACCCAATCGCCAAAAACCGGATCCTGCCGGAGTTCTGATATTGATTTAACATTATTTTTTTTCATAATTTATATTTATTTGTCCATAATTGCCATCTTATCTTGAATAAGTCTTTTAAAACCTCAAAATAGCTTTTCAAACTTACTTTTGAATCGCCGGGATTATCCCAAACAACGGGGACTTCTTTAATTTTATAACCGATTTTTTTAGCGAGCGCCAGAACTTCTATATCAAAACCGAAACGGTCGATTTTAGTTCGTGAAAAAACATTTTGTGCCGCTTTGGTGGTAAATAATTTAAAGCCACGTTGAGTGTCGTGGATGCTCCATAGGCCGGCGACAATTCGAATAATATACTTAGAGTACTTGCCAAACGCCCGACGATACCATTGGGCTCGCTCGTGAATTTCGGCGCCAACAACCTCGATTGAACCTATAACTATATCATAACCCTCATCAGTTAAATACGGCCAAAATTTCTCTATTTGCTCAATTGAAGTGGAATTGTCGGCGTCGGTAAAAAGCCGAAACTGCCCTTCTGCCTGAAGCATTCCCTGCCGCACCACATAACCCTTGCCATGATTTTTAGTGTTGGCAATTAAGCTGATGCCTGGTTTGTTGCTGATAAATTCGGAAACCACTTCAACGGTTCTATCTTTACTGCCGTCGGAAACGACAATAACTTCCCAAGTATAATCCTGGCGCAATAAATAATTATAAATAGCCGCAAGAGTGATTTTAATGCGATATTCCTCATTATATGAGGGAATGATAACCGAAAGATGTTTTGGCATTATGTTTATTCTATCAGAATTTCATTTTAAAATACACATATCAGAGTCGAACATAATTTTCTTCGTGCGCTCGTCCCGCCAGCACGGAACTCGCTGTCCGTTTCGGCGTTTTATTCAAACTGCACGTATAATTCCGATCGGAATTAAACATGCATTTTGAAACCATGCTAAAACGCCTGCAAAAGCTTCAGAAAATCACATTCGACTCTTCTACATTCGATCTAAATAACTTTGAAGAAAAATCGCGGCGGCGGCGGCGTGCTGGTTTTTTGCTCCGAGCTTATCCGCCGCTTTGCTGGTAAAAATTTCATTTTCAAAGTCAACCCCGACGTTCCAGTCGGGGCTCCGACCAGAATGCGTCGGAGTCGCAACTTTTTTAATGAGTTTCTCGGCCCAATTTTCCGTTTCCGCCGTCTGCCGCGTCGGTTTCATTTCTTTGTTTAAAGGCAACCCAATAATAATCTTATAAATTTCTTCTTTTTTCACGATTTCATTTAAAGCAGAAAAAATCTTGTCGTTATTTTCCAAGGTTTTATAAGCAAAAGCCAGCCGACGCCCGTCGTCAGAAATCGCCAGCCCAATCCATTTTGCGCCATAATCAATCCCTAAAATCTTCATTACAATATAAATATCATATTCAAATATTATTTTCTACTCTTTTTATATCGCGCATCACAACTTCCCTATAGGAAGCTTATGATACAAAGAAGATACTGGAAAATATTTCTACCCATAAAAAGAAAAGCCGCCAGAGGTCTAAGAGACGTAGCGGGGCAGTGAGATGCCAGCTGTTGAAGTCACAAGGCCTTGACAGCATCCATAGCGCCGTAGTCAGTGCCCTCTTGATTCCCAAAGTAGAGGCACGCCGACTCGACACCCTGGTTCCAGGCCTCCTTGAGAAGTGGGACCATCGGATTGTCGGGCAATATGCCCCTGACATAGAGAAACTCATCAAAGTCCGGTATATTGATCTCGCGCATGAAGCGATTTTTGGCCATGGCAATGGCCTCCTTTCACGATTTATTACCTATAGTACAGCATAAATTAGCTATTTTGTCAATACTTCATTGCCATCCTCTGTAACCGCTACGGAGTGTTCAAAGTGTGCAGAAAGGGAACCGCCAAGCGTTTCATAGCCGAAACCATCTTTGGATAATTGAACCTCTTTGCTTTTTAAGGCGATCATCGGCTCAATCGCCAAAACCATTCCGGATTGTAAAATCGGGCCTTTCCCCTTTTTCCCGTAATTAGGGACGTTAGGTTCTTCGTGAATTTCATAGCCAACGCCATGGCCGACTAAAATTTCAATAACATAAAAACCATTGCTTTCAACGTAATTTTCAATCACAAAACCGATA
>Ga0209210_1002518_pt1 | contig 13237 bp, 22 predicted proteins | sample RifGroA1_FD_183991 | JGI IMG/M metagenome (GOLD analysis project Ga0209210, IMG submission 183991) | Contaminated groundwater microbial communities from Rifle, Colorado, USA - Rifle Groundwater A1 (SPAdes) (version 2) | ecosystem: Environmental > Aquatic > Deep subsurface > Groundwater >...
GCTAATGCAATTGAACTAGCACAAGAAACACAAAAGATAGAACGTGAGATAGACGTCAAATATAGACAGGCAACAATCAAACTTTTATCAGAAGTTACAAACACCAAAGAATTATTACTGATAAAATAATCAAGTTCAGAGAATCCTGCAGAACTTTCCAGAATCTTTCAGTGCCAATATCTCTTCGTATCACTGCAAAGGAGATTATTCCTCCGGCTAAAGCTGCAATAAAATAAGAGGCGATTTCAGGAATTCCATGCACAAAATAACGCAGCAGAGCCATTGGCAGGGAGTTAAGATCGGACCTCGTAAAAATAGCAATTGCCGCAGCAATCACGCTTGCATTCCACGCTAAAATAAATATAACTCCTGCTCCAAAAAGAAGTGAAAATACCAGCGTGAAAATCAAAACATAAATATTATTTGCAAAAATTAAAAACATTCTCTCTTTGTTGCTGGCAAAGGCAGTGGGGCCTGCCTGTTCGCTGGTAGTCAGAGTGCTAACGCAATCATCATTTCCCGGCTGATTAATCAGGCAGTAAGTTCCAACCTGCTGCTGCAGACTTTCTGTTGTGGGCAGAAGAATATACCAGAACGCAAAACCCAAAACAAACCCTACAAAAAGCCACAGAAATGCCCAGATAGCTTTTCTATGAATTTTTAGCAAGTCAAAAGTTCCGCGGTCTTCCTCCGCAGACTTAGTTTCTTCAATTCTAAACATATAAAAAATAAAAGGTATAGAGAACATGACTGTAAAAGCAACAGCAAGGACTCCTCCAGTTTTGCTCAAAACAGGATCGTTCTTGAAAATCCATTCAACAAGAAGTATTGAAACACTTGCGTAAAAAGCGCCCACAAAAAACATTTCCCATGGCTTGCGTTCTGCCTTAAGGGGATTTATAAGCATTTCAAACATAATTCATCATCTCGACAATCCCAAGTGTTTCAATACCTTTTTATACATTTTCATCCTTTCAATGATATGAATACATTCTCAAAAATCTGCCAAGACATCAAAACAATAAAGATTCAGGGAGCAGCAAATATTGCAAAAGCTGCCATTAAAGCATATGCAATGAAGCCGACAAAAAAAGCAAAAAAGCAATTAATAAAATTAAGGCCGACAGAGCCCGCTTTATTCAACGCTTTAGATATTGCAGAAAAAAAATCGCCTCAATTTGCAGAACAGCATTTTGAAAATGCACAGCAGTTCATAAATCACTATGTGCTAAAAATAATTCCTTCCAAATCAGTAATTGCGACTCACTGCCACTCCAACACTCTTGCGCAGGCTCTTATCTCGGCGCATAAATCAGGAAAATCATTCAACGTTTTAGTGACGGAAACTCGCCCTCTTTTTCAGGGCAGAAAAACAGCAAAACAACTAAGCAATGCAGGAATAGAAGTCACCCAATTTATAGATTCAGCAATGCACGAATCAATAAAACAGGCAGATATAATCATGCTCGGAGCAGACGCAGTAACTCCAAAAGGCATAATCAATAAAATAGGCAGTGAGGCAATCGCAGAAATCGCGCACGTTCATAAAAAACCTTTGTATATAATAACAGACTCATGGAAATTTTCTTCAAAACCCATATCCATAGAACAGCGTTCAGAAAAAGAAGTTTGGCATAAAAAACCAAAAAATATCCGCATAAAAAACCCTGCCTTCGAAATAATTCCCAGAAAGCATATAACTTATATAATATCCGAACTGGGAATTCTCACACATGAGCAATTCATAAAAGAATCAAAAAAAGAGCTTAGGCGTGCTGCATCTTAAGAACATTTTCAAGCTGCATAGTTAAATTGTCTAATTCAGAAGAAAGATTATTTTTAAATTCATGTAATCTTTTATTTTGTTCTTCAACAACAATTTTCGTGCCATTTATATCTTTTCTTACAAAATAGCCTGCGCCAACTTCAACAAACATTTTTTCGTCAGGCATAAGTTTAACCGGCGCAAAAACAGACTTGCCTAGAGAAGTAATAACAGTTTCATTTTTATGCTCCTCTAAAGCAGAAAGCTCCTCTCCAAACTGCCCAAGCTCAACAAGCTGCTGATCAACAATCTTAATCTGCTCCTGCAAAGCCTCATGCTGCTGGTTCATCTGCCCGAGCATCTGCATAATTTCCTGATTCATAACTCCCCGCATCAAATATGATTTAAAAACCTTCTCTCTCCATGATGTTATCAACTTAACATCACCTGCAATAGTTTTATGAGATTATTTGCCATCAAAAACAATATCTTTTTATTAACCTCTAAATAAAATTATTAATTATAATTCATCTTTAATAGTAATTTATTAAAATTTAGAGCAATTAGCAGTTACATCACATCAAACATGCCAAAAGTTATTATTGATTATTATATGTAAATCAAAATAATAACCAATTAGCAACCATGAACCAATCCCCCCAAATACAAATATTAATTATCAATGCACTTTCAAAATCTTCCTAAAAAGCATGGAAAACACGATAAAGAATACAATATATGCCCATATTCCAGACATGAATCCAAATATTTTGACAGGTGAATCCTTAAAATAATCTCCAAACCATCGAATAAGCAGAATAAACGGAATCGTCGTATAAAGCACAGGCCTCATAGTAATTGGCATAGACTTCATAGCAAGCTCCATAGATTTCTTAGAAAGCTCAAGAGACTTTTGGGAGTTGCTGCTTCGGTATAACTTCATTTCTTCCTGAACAATTTTCTGCTCGTCCTTAATCTGCTTCAGCAAATCTTGGTCAGTAGTATATTTATGCAAAACAGTCGTTATCAAATTAAGAACAGCAGTAATGATTAGCAAGCCAATAGTAACATTCCAATCAAGCAGTGCTCCAAGAGACGGATCAAGGGCAGAATGAACACCCTCTTTTATTGCCGGAAAACTATCCCAGAAAGTAGCAACTACAAGTCCAAGAATCATCACCAAAAATATAACGCCCATTCCCTTCATTTTATTTATCCTTTAGATTAAGAAAAATAGCATTTAAATGCTTCGGTAATTAGTTAAATTTACACACTTCCTCTTCAGCAAATGAATCTGATTTTCAGGCAATAAGCAGAGAGAAGGCACGTAACTTATAAACTCAATTGACTTCTTACTTTTATAACAAATGCAAATAAATAATATCAAAAATAGGCGATTAGTGTTATTTAGCACTAAACTCACCTCCTCACACAAGTATCAAATAACAGATTAAAAATAAATATTATTAATTATCGTATATAAATAAGGCTTTTTATCAAATTAATTGCTCCAAATGGGTCTTATACCCCGTAGCTTGCTACGATCGTTTTAGTTCGTCCCCATTTGGAGGCTTAAAGAATACCCCACAGCTTGCTGTGGCTGGGATTCTTTATTTAATGTAAATCACATAAAATTCGCTATTTAATTGTCTTGCAATATTTATTCTCATTTTGTCAAAGGTTAATGTCTAAAAATTGGTTCGTTAATGCCTCAATCATTAAAAAATAATATACTTATAATCATAAAGTTACAATCTGTTAACAAATATCAGTCAGTATTTATTAATCTTATCAACCCATCATTTTTCTCAAAGCAGGATGCATATCAAGAGCATGCTGTTGCGCAATATTCTGGTACAGCTGATACAGAATCATAACTGCTAATAATATTGCAGTTCCAGAAGTCAAAGCACCAAGCAAGTCTGCAAAAGCCGCTAAAGCGCCGATAGCCAAACCCCCCATAATAGTAAGAGGAAGAATATACCTGCTCAGAATACTTTCTAAAATTCTCGGGTCTTTTCTAAATCCAGGAAGCTGCAGTCCTGAGGAGATAATATTTTTAGCCTGCCCGCTTGCATCCATTCCAGTAGTCTTAACCCAAAACAGCGAGAATATCATTGAGAAAATCAAGTAAAATAACAAATGGCTTATCGCCTGTATTATCTGGCTTCCAAGAAGGCTCCCTGTTAATGCTGCCTGAAGCAAGTTTGGTGCGCCAATCCAAAAAGCAAATCCTGAGATTGGCTGCCCATTCTGAAATCCTCCAAGAAACGTCGGATGCCCGAGCCACGTTTCAAGCAGACTTCCAAACAACTGCATATTTGCAACTAAAGCAGCAACTAAAATAACTGGCAGAGTAGAAGCGTAAAAGAATTGCAAAGGCCACTTAACGCCGTATCCGCGAAGACGGTCATAACTCAAAGGGATTTCAACTTTCAGACTCTGCGCCCAGACTACAGAAACAAAAATAAGTGCAGTCACAAGAATAACTGCCAGCGCAAGCAAAGCACTTGTAGGGTCGCCGTTGATAATAGATTGAATAATCACAAGTATCCTTCCAGAGCATGGCGTGTCCCCAAAGTTAAGAAGGCAGTTTGCGCCGTCAGAGCCCACAAATTGGAAAAGCCCAATAAATAACTGAAGAGCTACTCCTGAAACAATAAACAGCGAGACTCCTGAACCAAATCCCCATTTAGCAACAACTTCATCCATGAACATAATAGCCAAGCCTCCAAGAATGAGCTGGAAAATTACAATCGACTGATACCCTGGAGCAGCCTCAAGCCCACGCATCAAAACAAACACACATGCTTCAAAAACTATAAAGAATAAAGTTCCAAGCTTCTGAATTCCTTGAAACATTCTCTTGCCTTCAGGAGATTTTGTATCTAAACTAAAAATACCAGAACCAACAAGCAGCTGAATAATAATAGACGAAGTAACTATCGGCCCGATTCCAAGGCTTATAATCGCGCCAAAATCAGTCCCTAGAATAGTAGACAGAAAATCAAATCTTTCAAGGGCGTTTCTGCTAAGCCCATAAAGCTTAATATTGTACATTACAAAATACAGTCCAAGCACAATAAGAGTCCACTTTAACTTTTGATTAAAACCAAGTTTCTTCTCAACAGGTTTGCGCACTTCCGGCAGACGCTGAATAATTTGCTTCAAAACCATAGACGTCTTATATAAATGAGCTTTTTAAATATTAACGAATATTTAATAATAAGAAAATAGTGCTCTAAATATGAATAAAAAGCAGAGCAGTCAGGCAATCGACAGCAAAACACATAGCGATAAGCTCTCTTCTTATTCCGGGGCAATAGTTCTCGGTTTAAACGACGCATTAGTTGAAATAAGCGGAGCGCTCGTCGGGCTTACAATAGCTTTAAGCAATTCAAAATTAATTGCAACAGTCGGTTTAATCACGGGTTTTGCAGCAGCGCTTTCAATGGCTGCTTCAGAGTATTTATCAGCAAAAGAAGACAAAAGAAAAAAACCATTAACGGCTTCAATATACACAGGAATAACTTACATTATTGCAGTCATGATTCTCGTGGCTCCATATTTCATCTTTTCAAGCGCATACACTGCAACCGGAATAATGCTCTTATCAGTAGTTGGAATAATCGCAGCTTATACAAAATACGACTCAGTGATTCACAAAGAAAGTTTCAGAAAGAAATTCATTGAAATGCTTTCAATTTCATTAGGAGTCGCAATAATCAGCTTTGGATTCGGAATGCTTGTCAGGAATCTAATAAAATAGTTAACAATACGAAATGGAGCACGTTGTGAAAATGTAGTGTTAACTTGTAATCTTAATCAAAAGATTCATCCTAGAACATTTCAAAGAAACATACAAGAAGTTCTTTGAAATTTATGTGAAATATATCTAACTTCCTAAAATTTAATTTGCACAATATTTATAAACTTCTCTCTCTCTTTCAATGAAAAATAAATTTCTTGTAGCATCTATAATACTAATATTATTTTTTATTGTTGTTGCAGTTTCCGTTAAAAAAACAGATTTATCTCCTCCACGAGCAGAGTCATTAAAAGAAAAATGTTATTGCCCTGTTGATAGTCTAATTGGAACAGTAGACCCACTTGGTGGAATTATAAGTTCATGGGATGTGCAAAATGGAAGTGAAATTACTGTAGACTGTCCTAAGCAAACTTCAATATGTTCTAATGTGCAATGTACTGTAAAAAGAAAAGTCTCTGGCTCATTATTTAATATAAATTGTAAAGCATAAATTAACTAATCACTTCTTCGCCTTAACATCCATTTTCTTAATTTCTTTCTTTTCTTCTTTTTTCTCAGGAAAAACAATCTCTCCGCCATGCTTTTTCACAGAAGCAGCTGCTCCCTCAGAAGCAGCGCCGGCGTGAATCTTAAGTTTAACAGGCGCAGAAAGCTCTCCTATAACTTTGTAATTTTTTATATTCAGTTCATAAACTCCGTTATGCTCTTTTGCAAGTCCTTTTGAAACAAGGCCTTTAAGTCCTTCAGAAATTCTTGAAAGATTCAATTCCTTAAACTTTGGTTTTCCAAACCACAATCGCGTCTGGCGCTTTCCAAAATATTTTTCTTCTATCGTATTCTTTAGAATCATAGATTTGCGCTGGTCCCCCCTCTTTCCAGTTCCAGCCATTCCAACTCCTCCGCGGTGTCCACTACCACGAGCTTTTTTCTTAAAGCCTCGACCATGCGTGTGGCTTCCTCTGAATCTTCGTGATCTGCGGCGTTTCTTGATTTTCATACTCATTAGTCCTCCCCCCAATCTTTGCCTCTAATCTCACTTATTAAATGTTCATCAGCAAGCTCATCAAGCTCTTCTTCATCAACTTCAACAAAACAGCTTTCCCCAGCGCATCGCGAGCACTCTTCAGGAGGCAGTTTGCCGTATGCAATTGCCCCGCACTCACACTCCCATGCAGTTCTGGATTTGCTCATAACATTCTCTCCAGCAATTTATTAATATTGTCCTTATTGTCTCCCAAAACTCCCTTTCCAACGCCAAAATGTTTCTTGCTTTCAATACCGCCTCGAGGAGGATGAAGTCTAAAGAAAGGTTTTAACCCAAGCTCACTAAGCGACTTCTTCTCCAAGCCAAGAATAATAGCCTTCGCATCAATTTTTGTATTTGACTTTATAGGCTGCCCTCTAATAGTAATAATCTTTGAAAGACTCTCTTCGCTGATAGGTCCAAACGCAACGAAATCTCTGACAAGCCTCAGCTGTTTTAGATTCTCAGGAGTTTCATTAACAAGAACAGCGCAATATTTTCTGCGCAGTTTCATATGATCAAGAGTCGCCTGCACTTTATCAGGAACATCCACCATTCCGGAAATTCTAATAACTATTAACATCATTGAGCCACCGTTTTTTTCAGGGCAGCCATGCATGCATTAGCTGCATTTATTGTCGTGCGAACCTGTCCTTTAGTTGAAGAATAAACATCTCTAATTCCAGCGAGTCTCAAAATTTTCTTGCATTCATCGCCTATTACAAGCCCTGTTCCCTGAGGCGCAGGAATCAATTTAATGCGGACGCTTCCACATCTTCCCTCTACTGTAAATGGTATGCTGTGCGTCTCGGAGCACGCGCAGTCAAAATGCCCACAGCCCCGCGCAACCTTAATAACACTGAGCTTGGCATTTCTTTTTGCCTTTTCACGCGACGGCAGAGTTTCCTTTGACTTTCCAATTCCCAATCCTACATGCCCATTCCTATCTCCTACGACAGCCATCGACGAGAAAGTGAGAACATTTCCCTCCATAGTTTTTTTCTGCGTCTGCCTCCATGCGCGTCTCTTTCCACCGCCGAATTTTCCTTTTGACTGTCCAACGAGTAGAAGGTCGCTTTCCAACGTCAATAAACTGTCGACTATTTCCGGCTCAAGAATTTTTTTCTTGCTTAATAATATTTCATCAATGTTTTTTATTCTACCGCTTTTAACATCTTTCCCAACTTGCGTTCTTGGATTCCATGAGTTTACAGGCTCATGCTCTTCAACAGGAAGCTCTGCAATATCTTTCGCAGACTCATCTACTTCCAGTCCTTCAATTCCAATAACTTCTTTTTCTTCAACTTCTTCTATCTTTTCTGTTTCCATTTTAGACAAACTTCCCCTTTAGTTGGTTAATAAGCTTTGCCGTCTCAGGTTTCTTTGAAAGCAAACTATCATCGGGAAAAACATCTTCCTTGCATGGAATTTCAAATCCAGCATCGCGCATTCCTTTGACGAATGCATAAATTCTTGACTTAGGAACATGCCTCAGCAAACCAATATCTAATATTCCAGAAGTTATTTTTTTTGATTTCTTGGCAAGCATGTATCCAAGAAGATAAGCAGCAGGAAGACTTTTCAAACTGCCTGAGAGATTTTTAGGCCAGCCATGAGCCAGAAGTTCTTTCGTGTTTGCTCCAACAACTATACTATCCTGTGCAATATCTGAAACAACTATCTGTCCGCTCAGATATCTGTTGCTCTTTCTGAATATAACTCTCGGCTCCTGCCCTGCAAGCATGTGCAGCCTCGCTGAATAATCTGTCTTTCCCTCCAGTCTTCTCCGCTTAACAGTTTTTTGTACGCCTTTCATTTTAGTTCTCCAACTTTTCTCTCCTTTTTCATGAATTCAATGCGCTCTTTCATATGAGATTTACTTCTAAATTGTTTGCTCTTCACTTCCTTTCTCAAATTTAAAAATTCATCATTTTTTATTGACCCATGCTTTCTTAATTCAGCGGCATAAGCTCTTAATTTTCTTGTAAGAATCATATAATTTCTTTTGCGCTGATTTGGCTTCATTCTAATGCTTCCAGCTCTTCGTCTTCTTCTAGGTTCGTTTGCGCGTCTCCCCTTAACTTCGCGGGCATAAATTGCTTTGTCAACAACAAGATCCCTTATGTCTTGCTTCGTTATTGCTTCCTTAATCTCATCAAGGCGCTGCGCATTAAACCTGACTCTTCCGACGCCGATGCCCATAGCCCTCGCAGCAAGAGCTTTCTTCTTACTTAGATCCATGCGCACCTCCTAAACGGACGTTAAGCAAAACCAGCCCCATATCATTCGCTTTTTTTATCATTTCCATCTTCTTTTTGGCTCCAACTCTTCTGGCAATAATAATTATATTTTCTTTTCCAGCTTTTGCAAAATCCTTGACATTGTTTACAAGTAATGGAATCTTGCCGCCAATTTTTCCTGAATTATTGCGCGGACTCTTAAATCCTATTCTGGGCGACTTCGTATATCCAAACCTGTTCTTTCTGATTTTACTGTGCCTGCCGACGGCGGCGCGCCATCTCTGCAATTTTCTTCTATTTCTTCCAAGCTTGCTGAGCTTTAAAGTATTTCTTCTGACAAATCTATTCATAGCACAACCTCTGGTTTTTTAGTTATAAATATTCCATCTTGAAATATTCGTCTGTCTTTATTTCTTACTCTTGAAGCTTTCTCAATATTCGCAGCAGTTTGCCCGGCTTTTTCAATATCTGCGCTTGTAATTTTAATCTTGCTTCCATCAATCTTTACGTTAACACCCTCTACAATTTCAGCATTTCTAGGAACTTTCTCTCCAAGAAAATTATTAATTACAAGTTTGTTTCCCTCAAGTTTGACTGTCATAGGAAAGTGCACATTACAAATTTCAAGTTCATATATAAATCCCTCATTCAAGCCGAGAAATAAATTTCGTATATGCGCCGCCTGAGAATGGATGTTTGCAATGTCTTTTTTATTTGCTCTTGTGCAGCTCAGAACAATTTCTTCTCCTGAAACAGCCATATTAGTTCCTTTGCCAGAATTTTTTCTGGTGATTGTCGCATTTCCTTTGGAGCAGTTCAGCACGTTTTGAGAAACCACACACTTAATTCCTTCAGGTATTTCAACTTTAACCTCATATTTTTTTCTCATGTTAATAGAAATAAGCAATGACGCTTCCTCCGATATGCTTCTCCAGAGCAGTTTGATGGGTGACAAGACCTTTGCTTGTAGAAATTACAATCATTCCAATGCCTCTCGCAGGCAGGTATCTTCTGATATATTTGTCAATATCTCCGACTTTTACAACATACCTCGGCTTGACTGCCATGCAGGCGTGAAATTTTCCGAATTCAATAATCAATCCCTGCGGAGTCGTATGATAATTTGCGATATACCCTTTTAGTTTGCCTATAGCCAGCACGTTAATCAGGAATTTAGACTGGTGCTTCAGAGTCACGCTTGTCTTCCCGGCGCGCTTCGCATTCATTATCCTATTCAATCCGTCTGCTACAATATCTTGGCTCATGTTAGTTGTATTTCTTGAATCCGATTTCCTCCGCAATTTCTCGGAAACAGTGTCTGCACAAATGCAAATCATATTGATGAAGGTGCGCGCCGAATCGTCCGCACCTTATGCACTTCTGCGCGGCAATTCCTTGTTTTCTATCTTTCGGTTTGTTGAATTTTAAGAATTTTTTTGCAATAGCTGGCTTATTCTTGAGCTGCTTCAAAACTTTATTCCAGTCGCTTGCTGTCATAATCCTACCTCTGATAATAATTTATCATATCTTTCAAATTCAACACATCCAGAATATTCGACAGAAGTCTTTTTCATAATTCCACAAATATCAAAATAAGATTCAACAGATATCCTCAGTCTATCTTGAACATTTCTAACAGCAACTAATATAAATTTGCCTTCAGTTCCAGTTCCATCGGCATAAATTACTCTGCCCCTATCATTTTGTTGTTTATTGACTATCCCAATAATAGAAACAATATCGCCGTCAGAAATATCTTCAAGACCTTTGCTCTCTCTTCTTATTTCTTTTACTGTTAAACGTTGGTTACTCATCTTAATCAACGACCTCCGTCTTGAAATTGCTTTTCATAAATTCAATAATCTCCTCAGGCGAAACATGCTGTTTCTTTGGAACTCTTCCGGGTTTTATTTTTCTTTTCTTGACGCGCACACCAGGCCTTTCAAAAACAACCGTAACATTAAACCCGCGAACTCCAATATCTCTTACGTATTTCATTCCAGGAATATTAATATACTCAGGAATTCCAAAAGAAAAATTATTCTTATCTATCTGCTTGACGTTTAGTTGATTATCTATCGCTCCTAAAAGTTTTTTCAGAATATTCAAGGCATCTTCTCCGCGCAGAGTTACGCTTGTTCCAAGCTCCATCTTAGGCTTGACGCCGAACGCCGGAATTCTCATTCTCGGCCCAGATTTATTTATTTGCGCTTTTTTTTCAGTAATTATTTCAAGAAGCTTCTTGGCTTTTTCAAGTTCTTTATCCACTGCGCCCGCGCTTAACACAACACGCGCAATTTTCGGAGTTCTCATTATATTTTCGTTCATTGTGCAAGCAGATGCGCTTGGTTAAGCACAACATTCTCCTTGTGGTCATTGAGTTTCAAAGTAATTTGCCGACCGTCTCTCGCAGAAACAACGCCCTTCATCCCCAGATTATTTCCTGAAATAATAAAAACACTTTTACCTTTATCAAGCGCAACATGCTTTTTTATTTTATTTTCAAAATCAACATAAAGCGTATCTCCAACAGAAATATTCTCCTTTGAAATAATATTAGTTCCATCATGCAGGCAATACTGAATAACTCCTCCGCTCAGAATAACTTTTCCAATAACCTTCGTCACTCGGTTTAGGTCATGCGCCTCCTCAAAATTAAATCTTCCGCTGGTCAAAACTGAAAGCCTATAATTCTTATCAGCATGCAATATTCCAAAAAGAGGAATCGGCTGATGCAAATCCACAACAACTTTGCCGTTTATTTTAATCATCTTTTTATGAACCATCTGCTTGACTTCTTTCATAGTTGAAGCAAGGTGAAGCATGTCTCTCAATGCAATTACAACAGGCACATTTGACTTTGAGAATCTTAAAGCATGAGCTATATATTTAGTGCCTTTCTTAGGCAGTGGAATTCCGCGTATTAGTTCATTTCTTGTGGTGTGCATTTTTTTCTTCTCCTTGTTTCTTAGTGCCGAGTCTTCTCATATCCTCAAGATTCAGAGATATAATCTGCAGTTTGCTCGGATCCAAATAAACACTAAGCTTGCTTCCGTCTATTTTCTTTCTTGTTATTCCTTCAACGATAATTTTGGATTTTTTCAAGTTAACTCTTGAAATCTTTCCTTTTTTGGTTGCAAAAGTTCCGCGCATAATTAAGACTTCGTCCCCTATTCGAACAGGAAGACTGCGAATCTTGTGCTTTGCGCGCAATTCTTTCGACAGTTGAGCGCTTAAAAATTTATGCTTTATATGCAAAGGCGCCTCATATCGGTATTTGCGCTGTTTTCTCGGCTGTGAGCTCGATATCCACGACGTAGAAAAATCTCTTTTCATTCTCTACCCCTATACAACTTCGTAACTTTACCAAGACGAGTCATCAATAATTCCCTCGACAAGACTTTCATTGGATGATATTTTGATGGTAATCTTTCTATGGCTCCTTGTGCAACACATGCTCTCCCCAGATACATAATTAATTCTCTGCTCTGACCAAAATCTTGTATACTCTGAGCTAATTTTCTAGCATAACTCTCTGCCATGTTTAATGAATGAGTCATATGGTCCATTTCTAAAACAAATGTTTCAAAGTCCTGGCTAAACTGGATTCCTTCGCTTCTAGCTCTAGCAATCCTTACAGGACCAATTTCCGAAACAATAGCTTTTTTCATAATACAAACTGCGCTATCTTCGCAACAGCTTTCCACCTTTCAAATACTTCTTTCGCTATCGGTCCCTTTATTTGGGTTCCCTTTGGATTTCCTTTGTCGTCTTTAAGCAAAGCGACGGCGTTGTCTTCAAACATAACTCTCTCGCCCGTATTTCTTTTATAAGATTTTCTCTGACGAATTACAATCGCATCAAAAACTTGACCCTTCATATCAGGTTTACCGGCGCGGACAGAAACTTTAACCATATCTCCAAGCTTGGCGTATTGTTGCGTTCCCTTAGACGCTTTTCCTTTTTTAACGCCGACAATTCTTGCAAGTCTTGCACCGCTGTTATCACTAGCAACACAAACACTTCCAATATTTAATCCGCGTGTAACGCGTGCAGGAAGAGCTTTCATGCCACACCTCTCTGTAATCGAGGTAATGAATCAATAGTATCAACAACTCTTTTCCATAATTTATCGGCTAGTTGTCTAAATTCTCCTCTTCTAGAAACACCATCAAATAGGGCATTAAAAGATTGTTGACTTTGAACAGGATATCTCCCTCTAGCTCTTGCTTCTGCATAATCTCGCCATCTAATTTCTTCTGCCCCTCTTATTGTTATACTATCAATATTTCCTTTAAAGTAAGTAATTGCATCAAATGCAAAATCAATAAGTGTATTTACTTTTTTATTATCAAAAGTTCTTCTACCATCTGGTAATTCTTTAACTTGTTCTCTAACTTCTCTTATTTTAGTATCAACTACTCTTTCTAAAACAGCAT
>Ga0209210_1002519_pt1 | contig 13230 bp, 16 predicted proteins | sample RifGroA1_FD_183991 | JGI IMG/M metagenome (GOLD analysis project Ga0209210, IMG submission 183991) | Contaminated groundwater microbial communities from Rifle, Colorado, USA - Rifle Groundwater A1 (SPAdes) (version 2) | ecosystem: Environmental > Aquatic > Deep subsurface > Groundwater >...
TTTTTTAGTTTTTTCCTTCATTTTATTGTATATTTAATCCTCTATTGCTTCGGAGTCAAATCCAAGATTGACAAGGATATCTCTTATTCTCTTTCTATGATCTCCTTGAAGTTCTATTGTATTTTCCCTATATGTTCCTCCGCACGCGAGTTTATTTTTAAGAGATTTTGCAATTTTCTTTATGTCTATTCCGCTGTCAAATCCCGTAACAAGAGTAACTATTTTGCCATATCTCTTTTTGTCTGTTGTAACTCTTATTCTTTGGTCGCTTTTTATTATCTGCTCACATACACACGCTTGTTTAGGCAATCCGCATTTTGGACATATTTCCATTATTCAAAACCCCCAAACTCTTCTGTCGCCAGCGCATGAGATATTCTAATTTTCATTTTATTTATTCTTGTGAAGAGTTAAAATCCTGGCAATTAGCCTTTTAATTTCTTTGACTTTTGAGTTTCCTGTCTTTGAAGCAGCCACTCTAGATTTGACAAGCTCGATTTTCAAATCTTCCAATTTTTTGTTTATTTCTTCTTTAGACATCTTTCTTATATCTGCTGCTTTCATTTTTGCCATTTTTATTCTTTTATTTTTTTACTCCTGTTTTCTTTGCTTTTGTTTTTTTTCTTGATTTCTTTTTCTTCTGGTTTTTGCTCTATATTCTCCTTTATTTTTTTCAAAAATTCCTCATCAATATTTATTTTGTCTGTCAATATAGCATCAGGAGCAAGGACACTTACTTTTACTCCAACTGTTCCGGGTTTTGTTTGTGCAACCGCCTTTGCCCTGTCAACAACCCGTGCAGAATCACCTGTTTTTTTCAGATATCCCTGCGCAAACCTCCATGTTTTCGCTCTTGCACCAGGCAGCTTTCCACTAAGCCTTATTTCTGCCCCCAGTGCACCTGCATCTATTATCTTTTGTAAGGTTCTATATGCAACAACCTTGAATTTCAATGGCCCAAAACGTTCAAGACTTAAGGCAATGTCATCTGCAACAATCTGCGCATCAAATTCTGGTTTTTTTATCTCGTCAATTTCCACATGGGGATTTTCAAGGATGAATCTTGTTTTGAGGATTCTTGTCAATTCATCTATTTTTTCTCCTCCGCGTCCAATTATTAATCCGGGCTTGTTTGTTGAGATTATTATTTTTTCACCAACAGGGGTGTATTCTATCCTTATCCTACTTATTTTTCCTTTGCCTAGAGAACTCTTTATATATTCTTTTATGGCAAATTCTTCTTTCTTAAATTTTATAACGCCTTTTTCTTCCATTTTATTTTTTTCCTCCTGAAACAGATTTTGCAACCAGTGTTATATGTGTTCTTTTTTTTCTAACTCCGTATCCTCCGAAAGGCCTTGCGCCAATATTAGCAATGGCTTTTGTGACTATCGGATCTTCAATTCCATTATAATTCGCATTTGCAGCAAGGCTTTTTAACAAGACAATAAATTCTTTTGCAGCTTTTTGCGGAAATCTTCCAGACATCATTTTTCCTTTTCTATGTGGAATTTCTCCTTTCATCGGAACAGCTTTTTTTATTCTGGCAACCTGTTCCAAATCTATTATGGCCTTTGAAATTTTCTTCATTTTTATGAAATTACAGATAGCTGCGGAATGTTTTGTTGAAATGGGAATGTCTTTTGCGTTTACGAAAGCTTCTGTTCTTTTTGGTTTTTCTTGAGCGTGTTTTTTATTAGATGATTTAGCTTCGCTTTGCTCAGGTTTTTCTGTTATGGTTTTTAACCCAGAATCTTTTTGTTTATCAGCCTTATGTTCGCTGCTATCTTTATCATTAATTTCATTTTTCTTATGCATTTTTTTGGTTTCTTCTTCTGTCATTTTTATTTTTTAGCCTTGAATTTACTTCCTTTTGTTGCACCTATTCCAGCCTTGCTGTGCTTTACCTTGCTTCTTGTTATTGCAAATTCTCCCAGTCTGTGGCCAAGCATTTCTCCGGTTATTTGAACAGGGAAAAAATTCCTTCCATCATGCACGCCTATTTTCATGCCAACCATTTCTGGAACAATTATCAGGTCCCTCTTATGTGTCTTTATCAGTTTGTTATTTGCTGCCTTTTCTTTTGCCCTGCTGACAAAGCTTTCTATTTTCTGGAATTGCCTTAAAATGCTTCTTCTAGCCCGAGATTTTATGTATTTGGAAAATTCCCTGACATCCAGCTTTTTCAATTCATCAACTGTTTTTCCTTTGTATGTGAATTCCTTTCTTCTTATTTCGCTGTTTTCTGTTGTTTCTTTTTCCATTATGCAAAATCTCCAGATTTTATATCTTTGAAAAATTTCTTTTTTTTCATTTTATTTTACATATCCAGTCCTTCTTGCTCTTAGCAATCCGACTTTTTTTCCGGGAGGAGCATTTCTTTTTGGAACTTTGCTCTTTGGATTTTTAGATCTTCCAGAGCCAAACGGATGATCAACAGCATTCATTTTGACTGCAGATGTTCTTGGCCAAAGTTTTCCTTTTGATTTTTTAATAAAATATTTTTTCCCTGCTTTCATTATTGGTTTTTCAAGTCTTCCTCCACCCGCAATTGTTCCTATTGTTGCCCTGCATTTTGAATTAAATTCTTTTTCTTTTCTTGAAGGCATCGTAACAAATACTCCTGTATCTGAAATTCTTTCAATAGTTCCCGAGCTTCCCCCTGTTCTTATAAAAACACCACCGTCGCCAGGTCTTGCCTCTATATTGTAAACCGGCGTTTTCAATGGAATATTTTTTAGCATAAGAACGCTGCCCTCTTGTGGCTTAGATTGCCCCAGAGAAAATGTTATTTTTTGCCCCTCAGCCATTCCTTTGAATGCAGGCATGAAAAAGATCCCCTGGTTGTATTTTATTTTTGCTATAGGGGCTGTATGAGCAGGAGAATTTACCACTCTTACAACTATTCCCTCTCCTGAAAGATTTAAGGGATATTTTAGCCTTATCTTGAATGCTCTTCTTTTAACTCTGTAAGTAAAGCTTCCATGCCCCCTTGCCTGAGAAATTATTCTTTTACCCATTTTAATTTTCCCCTCTTTTATTTTTTTTGAATTCCAATGCTGCCATCATGGCTTCGTGACTTCCGTCGTAATTTACCATCCCCATATAAATTTCAAGTCTCCTTGCAATATCTTTTCTGCCAGTATAAGTTACATGCAAATATTCATCATTACCCCCTAATTTTAAATCACCAATTATATTCATTATAGAAGTTTTACCAAAAGGATTTTCATTAGCAAGATCCCTAATTGAAATTAAAGCATCCTTGCTATATCTTATCTTTCCCTCAATAGTTGCTTCTTCTGTCATTTTACATCATTCCTATTTTCGTTGCCACATCTATGGCAGGAAAATCTTTCTTTAATTTTACGTAAAAATATTTATGGTTTCCTCTAACTAGAACTCTTATTTTGCCGATTTTAACAGAGAACAAGGATTCAATTTCTTTTTTTATCTCTGCTTTGTTTGTATTTTTTTCTGTTCTGAACGTAAGAACATTCTCTCTTTCTATAAGCATTACTGCCTTTTCCGTTATCAGGGGTTTAATTTGTATCATCTTTATTTTCCTCCAAATCTCTTTTCCAAATCGTTTATTGCTTGTTCTGTATAAATTACAAGTCTCCCTGGTCCTCCGGAAGCAATGTCTAAAATGCTGAGATTTTCTGCATTTCTTGTATGAAAAATGCCTGCATTATTTTTTTCGTTTTTTCCAACGACAATCAAGACTCCTGCTCCAGACTTGTATTTTCTTCCTCTTCCCTTGCCTCTCCCGCTTCTTACAGCTCTCTTGCCAAGGGAAATAGAGAATAATTTTTCTCCTAATATCTCCCTCATGCTTTTAATAAGTTCTTTTGTTTTCAGTCTTGTGATTGCAGATTCAACAATTATTGGAAGTTCCTTTATTTCGTTTTCCTCAAGCCTTTTGTATCTTAAAGAAACCTGTTTTTTATCAGCAGTTGCACTGAGAGCAGATGCAAAAGCAACTCTTGCTTCTTTCTTATTTGCTTTTATTGGATTTATCATTGAAGCAACTTTTGGGGGATGTGCTCTTCTTCCTCCTCTTGTTGACGAAACCTCTGCACCAATCCAGTTGAATTGGCTTCCTCTTCTTGAGATTATTTTCCTTGGAATTCTTGAAATTCCGCGCCCGTAACCACTTCTCCAAACATGTCTTCTGTGGACTATCTTTCCAGAGGCAGCATGTTGTTTTCCTGCAACTAGACTAGGAGAGTAGGGCTGCATTGTTTTTTTGTTTTCTATGATCTTGGATATTAAATCCTCTCTAATTGGCTGTGAAAAAAAGCCAGGGACTTCTATCTCTTTTGCTTTCTTTCCATGAATGTCAAAAACTGATGTTTTCATTTTTCAAAAGATTCTAGAAGAGAATTTAATTTAGAATATCTCTCTGAAGCATGAAAGGGAGGGTGTTCCTCTCCATAAACACTCCCCGAATAATCTTGATGTTCTTGTCCAGTTTTTTCATTTACACTATAACGTGATTCAGCTATTCCTCTATCCTCTTCTCTTCTTATAGTCCCAAATCCGACCAATCTTTTTCCTCCAACATATGTTTCTCTAACAGTTGTTTCTGTAACAAATTCTGTTTTTCCATTTCTCTTTACCTTATTACCTATTTCAAAAAAAACATTTCTAAGATCAACTTTTCCATCAAGATTTATTCTCTGTTTTTCTATTAATATTTCTATTGCCGTCATCTTAACTCCAAAAATTCAAAGTTTTTCTTTTTCTGTTTTTTTGTCTTTCTTAATGGTGCAGTCACGAGCAGCTGCCTTTTTGCAGGTCCCTGAACAGAGCCATGTATCAGAATATAATCTGTATTGATATTCCCATAATTTTTTATTCCATTGAATTTCCCATTCGCTTTTCCAAGATCAATTATTTGATTGTTATAAGAAATTCTTGAAAACATTCCGAGTTGGCCAGCCATCGGCGTAAGATATGTAACACGAGCAGGATGCCATGGTCCAAGACTTCCAGGCCTACGTCTTCCTTTTTCTGCCTTGTGGGATCTAAGAGTAATGCCAAATCTTTTCACAGCCCCCGAAAAGCCATGGCCCTTTGTCAATCCTCTTACATCTACAACCTTCCCCTTTTCAAAAATATCAGAGACATTTATTTCTTTTCCAAGATTTTCTCTGGCAAAAAGAAGCTTTTCTTCAATACTGCCTTGCAAACCAATTTCGCTCAAATCAGGAGTCTTTTTCAAACCTGTTTTTTTTACCTGTGAATAGCATATTATTCCCAAATCATCATAGTCTTTTACATCTTCAAATTTATGCTTCTTCTTTGGAACTTTTATTCTACTAACAAGATCTTTATCAAGATTTTCAGCCAAAACCTCCCCTGTTACCTGCCCATTTTTATAAAATCTTACAGAGAAAATTCTCATAGGGGGACATTCCAAAATTGTTGCAGATATTACAATTTTTTTGCCTTTTGTCATAGAATGTTCTGTATTGTCCTTAACAAAAGCAGAAGCCATTCCAACCTTATAGCAGATAAATCCCTTAAGATTTTTTACAGAATTACCGTTGACAGCACTCCAGTTAACTCTAGGCAAAAACTTCCTGGCTCTTTTTCTTGGCCAGAACTGCAAACTTCCTTTCCTTGGTCTTCTTATTGTAGCCATTTATTGCTATCTCTGTGTTTGCGGATAACATTTTATTCCCTGGAATACAACTAGTGAGAAATCTGGGTTTTTAAACCTTTTTTATTAATTTTCCCTATGAAATCTATAAGCAAATCTTCCACCGCATAATGGTATTGCATCCGCCTTGAGAGCGGAGCCATATGGGCCTCCAGGTTCGATTCCTGGCGGGGGCGTGTATTAAAAATTACTCCAAACCGAAAAAACTCTTCCACCAGGACTTTTTCTGCGAGGCTGGTTCATCTGCCACAATTTCATGTGTTATCATCGGCTTTTCCTGTGCAGCGCGGGCTTTTGAAAGTTCAGAACTTGCTTCTTTAATCGCTGAATCTATAAGGGTTCTGGAATATCCTTGATCAACTAACGCCCATCTTAAAGATTCTGTATCATAGCCTTTTCCCATGTTTTTCCTTAGATAATCCATCAATTTCTTCTTATATTCACTTTCTCTCATAGAAATATATTGTTCTGAAGTTTAAAAAGATAATTATTGTAAAAAACAACGTGCGGAAACAAAGGTGTTCTAATATAATGAAAGAATTTAGCAGTTAATTTGACATCTTTATCCAATTTACAGTGGGTAAATAAAATCTATACAGTTACATTATCTTCCGTCAATTTATCCTTAGGGGGTTTGTTTCCTTGTAATATCTTATAGCAGAAGCCAATTTTGATTTTGATTCTGCATAAATTGTAAGAATTTTCTGATTTTTTTTGAGTTTGTGGCCTTTGTGACAATGGAGATATATTCCGGAATATTTGTCAAGCGGACAGCCGGCAATTCTTGCCAGGGAAGATATCTCAGAATTCTTTATTTCGGTTACTTTGCCTGGTTTTTTTGAGAGAATTATATGATGGAATCTTTGCTCTTTTAATTTTTTCAGGCTTCCTCTTTGAGCTTCAATTATTTCCCTGAATTTTTCAAATGCTTTTCCAGAATACAATATTCTTGTTGCAAGCTGAATGCCTTTTCCCTTTCCTGCTTTTCCTGTAAGTTCAAGAAGTTCTCCTGCAATAAAAAGAGATTTTTTCTCCAAATCGGCAGGATACATTCCATTTCCATTATCTTTTGCATTTATGATGTTTCTTTCTTTTACATTAAGAACTTTTAGTATATCCCTCATTTCAAGCGCCGGACCGATTCCATTTCCAATCGGCTGACTTCCATCTGTAAGAACGCACTTTATTTTTATCTTGAAATATTTTCCAAGAACCTCGAATTTTTTCTTTAGAGCAATGGCTTTTTTCCTGCTGTGCTTGGCTCCTTTTCCATAAGGGATATCTATTATTACATGATTGCTTCCTGCTGCAAGTTTTTTTGACATTATCGATGCAAGAAGCATTGGCTCTGGATCTATTTTCAATGATTTTTCAATGCGAATAAGTATGGAATCTGCAGGAACTATCTCCAAAGCCCCGCCCCATACCATGCAGGCATTTGTTTTTTTTATCACTTTTTTTAGTTCTTTTATTGAAAAATCAACTTCTGCAACTGTTTCTATTACATCTGCAGTTCCTGCTGCACTGGTTATTGCTCTAGAGGAATTTTTTGGCATAAGCAACCCTGCTGAAGCACATATGGAAACAACGATTGGTGTTGTCCTGTTTCCGGGAATGCCCCCTACAGAATGCTTGTCTGCAACAATTCTTCCATGATCAAAATTTAATTGGGAACCAGATTCTTTAATTGATTTTACAAGATAAATTATCTCTTTTATGTTCATTCCGTATTTGTAAACTGCAGAGATAAAAAGGGCAATTTCTGCTTCGGAAAGGGAATTATTTATAACATCTTTTATTATTAATTTTATTTCTTTTTCCGTAAGCACTTTATTGCTTAGCTTTTTTTTAATAAAATTCAGGCTGTCGGGAGTGTTTGAAGGATTTACCTCAACTTTCTGTCCGTTATGAAAATCAGAATATTTTTTTAACTCAAAGGAAACTGCAATTTCATCTTCTTTTATGAATTCTTCAATAGTGTCAATAAGAGTTGAAACCTCTCTTCTTTTTTTGCCTGTTGTTTTTATGCTTATTCTGTCTTCAGGGTGGACAGAAAGTTTTTCTGCTGTTTTTTTATGCAGCATTGCTACAGGCAATCCGGCAGACCATTTCAGAAGTTTTACTTTTAATTCCATTTCCCCTTTTACCTATTATAAATTAGAGAAATCTGTTTTTATATTTATTTGGCTTACTTTTTTTGCTGTTCGTGTGTTATCAGGCCGGAAAGCGGTTTTTTTCTGTACAGTTCGAGGATTATCAATAGATATGCAACAATCAAAGGACCAAGGATAAATCCAATAAGTCCGAAGAAAAACAAGCCACCTATCATAGATATTAAAACAACTGCAGAATGCATCTTTGTCATTTTTGAAACAAAAATTGGCCTCAGGAAATTATCTATTGTTGAGGAGAGTGTTCCGAAAACAACAACACCCCAGCCTGCAAAGTTGTTTCCTGCTATAAACATGAATATTGCCACAGGCACCCAGATTATGGCTGTGCCTATTATAGGAAAAATTCCGGCAAGAATTGAGATAAGCATCAAAAATATTGCATTAGGAACTCCAAAAATAAGGAATCCTATTCCAGCCAAGATCCCTTGTATTATTCCTATCACAACCTGGCCGTATAGGACAGATTTTGTTATCTCTGAAGAATACTGGAAGAGTTTATTTTCAACTTCTTTCGGGAATGGAAGAAGACTTTTTATGTAATCAAAAAAATGCTCCTGGTCCCTCATGACGAAGAAGAAAGTGAAAAGAACAACGAGAAAATGCAGAGATAATGTTGGGAAATCCAGAAGCACGTTTGTAAGAGAACCTGTTATAGAATCTGCAATTTTTGTAGTGAAAGAAGATAGGACAGAGCTTATTTGTGTTGTCATCTGCTGAGAAGAAAAAAAGCCCGGAAATAAATTTTTCAACGGAGTAATAAGATCTATTTGTATTGTTGCTTGGAGTATCTTGAAAGACTGATCTATAAGAATTGGTGTCAAAAACCATATGGGAATAAAAATAACAAGAAAAAGCAGGACTATTATTATAGATGCCGACAAGTTTTTGGATTTTGTTTTTTTATAAAGCCAATTATAAATGGGGGTAAAAATGAAGGCAAGAAGCAGGCCAGAAATTATTGAAAGAAGGATGGGTTTCAGAAGAAGAAAAGAGATTATTATAAGAAATACAAGGATGATTGAAGTCATTATTTTTCCGAAGTATTCCTCATCTATTTTAACCATTTGTAAGGAATGCAGTTAAAATTTATAAAGGTTTGTGATGATAAGACTTCATGAATTTCATATGGAAGATTTTTCACGATAAAAATGACGAATCTGTTCACAGGCAATTTATCCGTTTTGGAAAAGGAGAATTTGGAGGAAGAGCTATTCTAAATCTTTGGAAAACTAGAAACAACATAAAAATAAAAAGCAGCTTTGAATTTGCAAATGATTTTGTTCTTTTTGTTTCCTGGCTTGGAAAAGAATTTTCTATAGAAAAATTTTCAGTAGAGGGATTTATATTAAGCAAGAAAGATATCTCAAATATTATGTCTGAAAACCAAATCAAAGGAAACTCTGAAACAAAAAAAGGGGGTTTATATTACCAAAACAATATTGTCAGACAAGAATTAAGCAAAGATCAATTATCAAAATTGGAAAGGGAATCTTATTTTTCTTTGTTAAATATTGATGGTCTCGGAATAAAATTAAAGATAAAGGACAAGCTTCCAAAGCCGGGAAAATCGGAAGACAAGGTAGATGACAAATTCTGCCAGCTTGAACTTGATGGAAAATACTATCATGCAGCAAAAGAGGATTTTTTCTGGGATTTGCCAGAATGCAAAAAAGCAGGCATTGAGCACAGATATATAATTACAGAGATTGTTCTGCCAAAGACAAATGAAAAAGACTATGCCAAAATCCGCGAAATGGCAAGACGAAAAGGCAAGATAATAAGAATTATCAATGCCGACGGCAAGGAAATCAAAAGCGAAAAAAGTTTCGAGGCGTAGGATTTAATCAAAAAGTTATTACTCCGCCAAGCCCCTATAAAAAGTAATACAATAGAAAATTAAAAATCTTATTTCTTCCTTGGAGTAAATGACTTTACTTTTATTCTTGAGGCAAGATCCCTGAATTTTATTTCTTCAATAAGTTTATGCAGGCCCCAGATAATAAGCGGAATTGCTATAAGAACAATGATGATTATAAGAATTTTAGATTTTGGTAAATTCTTTATGTTTTCTATACCAAAAACGCCGCCTTCTGTTTCTTTTTCGGTTTCGTTTTCTGGTTCTCCCCCACTGCCCGATGTTCCCAAATTCTCCAGATAAAAAGTTGCCTTTAATGTGGGAACATTAATTGCTTTTAGCTGAACAAGCAAATCGTTGACATTGTCTTCATTTAAATCAATCCTAATAGTTTCACCGAGTAGCATGTTGAACTCCTGTCTTTCACTTTCAATCGCAATTAAAGCATAGGTCGCATTCAAATCCAATAAAGTCATATTATGAGAATTATTGCTGATTTTAAATTGTATTATATCTCCAATAGCCATTTCTCTTTCCAAAGAAATTAAATCATCTGTTGCTACTCCCGTATCCCCGCCTCCACCAGAGCCAGAACCACCGCCGGAATCAGAAGGGCAGTTAGTGCAGGTAATTGTAGTTGTTGTTGAATCATCTGTTGTGGCAATTCCGCTACTTCCTGTTGCAGAAGCAGTTATTCTAAATCTGCAGTTTCCGGAGGAAGTTTGTGTAACATCCCATGTTCTTGATTGCTTGCTTCCGTCAGTCATTCCGGTAATACTTTTTGTGCTATCTTGATTTCCAATACTACATCCTCCAGAAACAGTGGCATAACTAAGAGAAATATCAATATTACCACCGGCAGTTACTTCAGCTGTTGCAGTAACTTCATCTCCAACTGCAGCACTTGACTCTGAATTTGAAACTGTTACAGCTACATTAATAATATTGACTGTTGTGTCTGCAACATACGTATCTGTTACAGAATCAAGCATTATCTTTGAAAAACCATTGTTTCCCGAGGCTATTGCTCTTAATCCTGAAAAAGTAACCTCCATGGAGCTTCCAGGATTAACGCTCTCTCCAGAAGATTGTGGATATGTTGAATCTTCAAGCCAGTTTGATCCACCAGGATAAAGTGTTGCAATGCTAACACTTCCTGAAGAATCTCCATTATTCTTTATTGTCGCTGTACAGGAGAAAAGGGTATTCACTGCTACTTCTGATGGGGAGCATGAAAATCCGGTAACTTGAAAATCAGCTGCAGCATTAACTAAGTTAATACTAAAAAGAAACAATGACAAAAACAAAACATAGATTAAAATTTTCATTTTCATTTTGCTATATGTTAAAATAAATTCCGTTCCAGTCTTCTACTTTTGTAGTTGAATCATTTTTTGTCCATTCGCCATAAACATAATTATATCCATTTCTCCATCCACCAGAAGAAGGAAATATTGTTACATTTTGGGCTCCGCTTATTGTGCAGCCGCTTGATGATACATTTGAATAACAAAATCCAACACTTGAGTTACCTATAGAGAAAATATACTCTTCTTTTGTATTTTGATTGTTGTCATATCTCCACTGATATAACTTTGTCAGATTTCCAGAAGTAGAACTTCCTGCTGGGGTGGTAACTGTTGCACGCACACGCGCAGGACTGCTTAAAGAAGATATTATGGCGCTGCTCCAAGACACTATAAATGGAACAGATCTGAATGATAGCCACCCGGTTTGATTTTCCTGAGAATTATTAGTAACTATAATATTAAGATAATGATATCCTCCCCAGCTTCCAGTTCCCCAATCATTATTTTGCGGGCATATTGAGACATTTTGTTGTGTGTTAAAGCTACTTGTGTTAGAGCTGTTGTAAGTTACTCTATTATATGAAAGTCCATTCCAGATATCCTCATAAATACTTAAAACAGAATAATTCCCTCCTGCCAGTTGATTATTAGACCACTCTGGCTCATAAATTCCCAATGTCGCATTCATGCATTGACTTATTCCAATTGTGTAGTTATAATTACTTAGCTGAACTCTAAATGGCTTGGCTTCAAACCATAGCCATCCTGTCGATTTTTCTCCATCAGAATTATTCATTGTTAATTCTCCCCAATACCAACCAGCTGGCCAATTGGTATTTGTGGTTCCATTATAAAAACTAACATTTAAAATTCCTATTCCGCTAAAATTCAGAGGAGCTACAGTTAAATTGTTGGTTGAATTATATTCTCTTGACTGATAAGTATTTTGGTCCCATGTTCTTAAAACGACACTAACGACGGTTGCATTTATATAGTCAGATTCAACATATCTTGAACTTCCCGTATACCATTTATAATTCTTTGTTGTCGAGATATTAAAGTATGCTGTGTCTCCGGTTTTTATTGTATATATATAAGAAGAGCCATTTGCATTTACCGACTGTGTTTCAATATAAAATGCAATAGCATTAAACCAGCCAGAACCAGTGTCTGTTTTATTATTGTCGCCCGCAACATTTAAAGCAATTTGATACCAGCCAGGATCCCATCTTCCTTGGGTTGAGTTTATTTGTATTAGGTAGGGCGTAGCTGCACTTAAATTTGCATTTCCATAATAAGGACTTGATTGATTTACAGTTATGCTTGATGAAGTGTATTGGCTTGAATTTAGTTCTTTGCATGGCCATGTTTTACAATTTAATATTTTTTTCACAGAAACTGTAACATTTGCTTCTAAATCTTGCCCATTACTGTTCCAATTCCACCAGCTTTGTCCTGCTTTATTTATTGTAGCATATAATGTTATGTTTTCTCTTGTATTAGTATAACTTTTATAATTACAAACAGTGGTTGCGCAATCAACAGGCTGTCCGTAAACATCCCATAATTTTACGCCGAACCATGCATAACCATAATCTGAATCTCCAGAGGTTGTATTTGCATAAAGAATTACTCTGTAGTAACCAGATTTCCATACTCCACCAAGAGCATTTGACACACTTAGATTTAGCTGCCCACCATTAGAAGACGAGGTTGTCGATGAAATACTAACTGCAGAAACATTCGACACATTGTAATCATAAGCAATTGGGGGCCATATCCATTCTCCATCACTTCCTTGATATTCCACTTTTTTCAAAGTTACTGTGCCGTTGACTCCTCCGCCGCCAGAACCGCTATACCACCAACTGTTTCCTGCTTCGTAAATATTAAGATTCAATGTAATATTACTTGAAGGATTATTTTGCCATGTTGAACTCCAACCATACAGGTAAAATGCTCTTGCTTCAAATCTACTGTAAGCTATGTCTTCTGTGCCATCCTGGCCTGTGATTTTGAACTTTACAACGTTTGAGCCGCCGCTCCATTTTGTCAGAGGTTTTATTTCACAAACATAACCTCCTGAACTATTTCCAGAAGCGCCGCATATCGAGGCTGTTGTATTAAGATTTTGTATTTCTCCAGATTCAACATTTTTTACTTCTATAATCGTGATTGTTGCATTTGTTAAAGCTTGTTTTGTAGTATCCGCAGTGCAACCAG
>Ga0209210_1002528_pt1 | contig 13205 bp, 10 predicted proteins | sample RifGroA1_FD_183991 | JGI IMG/M metagenome (GOLD analysis project Ga0209210, IMG submission 183991) | Contaminated groundwater microbial communities from Rifle, Colorado, USA - Rifle Groundwater A1 (SPAdes) (version 2) | ecosystem: Environmental > Aquatic > Deep subsurface > Groundwater >...
CGTCATACCCTGCGTCCAACAATATCTCTGCGCATATCTTATGGATATCGCTTGTTTTCTTGCCGGGAGCTATGGCGCGCATGCCTTCTTCCTGCGCCTTTTGAACTGCATTATACATGTTTTGGAGCTCCTCTGTCGGAGTTCCTTTTACAAAGGTTCTTGTGACATCTGCGAAATACCTTGTGGCGCGGCTCCTGGGGAAAATGTCGCAAACAATTGGCTCATGCGGCTTAATTGCGCCTTCTCCGGGATGATGCGGAACCGCAGCCTGCAATCCAGAAGAAATAATTATTCCCTCTTCGCTTATCATATCTTCTTCAAGCAGCAACCTTTCAACCTCTTTCTTTAAAAACTCGCTTGTGAGAATTGCGCCGCTATAGAAAATATTGTCCCTCTTGATAACAGATTCTCGTAAAATCTTTTCAATGAGAGCAAATGCCTTTTCGGTTTTTTGGACACTCGAGCGAATCGCCTCTACCTCATCTTGCATTTTGCTGGCCCGCTCTGGGTACAAATGAATTTGGGGAACGAGTTTCACTCCCTTGGAACGCAGAAAGTCAGCCAGCAAAAGCGGAAAATTATTGGGCACGGTGATTATCTCTCCTAGAAGCTCATACTTTTGCAGCAAATACCATGCTAAATTTTGAAGGTTATCTTTGCTTACCTTTTGTTTTGTGGCCTCCTGCACAAGAGGGTTAAGAAGCTGGACTTCAATGCTTTGATTTTTATTCCTTTCCTGAAACAGACCGAACTCGCGATGATCCAGAAAAACATATTTCTTCACGCCTAAATCAATCAGAAAGAATGGATCCGTAATATCCATCTTTACCGCATAAAATACATCCCGGTTTTTTGTGCTGTCGTATATGAATTTTACCATTATGCAATCCGGGGAAAGAGGGCTTCGCTTTTGTGCTCCTGAATTTGTTTCTGGATCTTCGAGGCGGTCTCGGGCAAAAACGGCTTGATCAACTCGCCTATTTCCGTAATCGCAAGCAATAAATCGTCGATTACTTCTTTTTGGTCTGGTGATTCAACCCAAGGCTTTTTCTCGTCGATATATTTGTCGCAAAAGTGAATAATCTCCCAAATTGCAATCAAAGCATCGTTAAACCGAAACTCCTCAATATGTTTTCCAACGTTCTTTTCCGTTTCGAGAATAAGGTTTCTTAAATTTGAATTTTGAACTGAAATTTTGGATTTTGGATTTTGGATTTTGGATTTTGCTGCGAGGGTAACAACCCGAGCAACGAGATTTCCCAACCCTCCCGCTAAATCCGCGTTATACCTTGTTTCAAATTTCTCATAGCTAAAGTCGCCGTCTTCCGTAGGCGGAATCTCCCGCAGTAAAAAGTAGCGCACGGCGTCTACCCCATACTTTTGCACGAGCTCAAAAGGATCGATGACATTTCCAATGGTCTTTGACATCTTCTGCCCTTCCATGGTAATAAAACCATGAACAAATATCGTCCTTGGTAATTCGATGCCTAAAGAAAGAAGAATTGCTGGCCAAATGGTAGCGTGAAACCGAAGAATATCCTTACCCACAATATGCACATCTGCCGGCCAGTACTTCTTAAACTTCTCTCCCCCTGAATACTCTAACGCAGAAATATAGTTCACCAAAGCGTCCGCCCACACATAAATAACCGACGTTTCGTCTCCGGGGACGGGAATCCCCCACTGCAGTTTCTCTTTTGGCCGGGAAAAACTCACGTCCTGAAGGCCTTGATTAATCAAAGAAAGAACCTCATTCTTTCTGCCCTCGGGAACGATACGAAGTTCACCTCCCTCTATTTTTTCTTTAATCTGGGACTCATACTTTGAAAGTTTGAAGAACCAGTTTTCTTCCGCTACTTTCTCGGGCGCTTTTTTATGAATAGCGCATCTACCATCTGCCAACTCTTTCTCGGTGATAAAAGCCTCACAACCCGAGCAGTATAACCCTTCATACTGTTTTTTGTACAAATCGCCATTTGCTCCAAGTTTTTGCCACACCTCTTTTACTGCAGGCCAATGGCGCTTTTGGTCCGTGGTGCGTATAAAGTCGTCGTTGGATATGTTGAGCACCCTTGTGAGTTCCCCGAACCTTGCGGAAATCTGATCCGTAAAGTCTTGAGGATTTACACCTTTATCTGCAGCTGCCTTTGCGATTTTTATTCCGTGTTCGTCTGTACCTGTCAAAAAAAATACATTTTCCCCTTTTGCCCGATGATATCTTGCAACAACATCAGCCTGAACAAACTCTAGCGCATGCCCGATATGACCCTGCGCATTGGCATATGGTATAGAAGTTGTGATATAAAACTTGTTCATATCTCCTTGATCTTGACAATGTGGATTGATGGGTGTATACTTAATAATACCAAACGTGGGGCGGATATTTCGTATGTCCGTCCCGTTTATTTTTGCTCAAATTTTATCTCACTCTCCAAGCGGACAAAATCTCTAAAATTACTGCCGGCAAACTGCTTCAATTCCTTTGCCGTTCTCGGCCCTCTCGCCAATATAAGCACCTGTTTGCCGGTCTCTTTCAGGTATTTAAGCACGGGCAGAAAATCGCCATCACCAGAAAGAATTATTGCCCTATCGAAATTATCTTTTTCTTTCGTCAGGTGGAATGCCATATCCACATCGCAGTTTGCCTTCCGCTTCGTGCTGCCGTCGTCCTGATCATATAATTTCACCGGCTTGAGATAGAGCGTATAACCAAACTTTTTAAGGTGTAAGTAGAAACGCACGCGGCGCAAGTGGCGGTCGAGCAATAAAAGCTTTGCTTCCGTAAATTTATTTCCTTTTTCGACAATCAAACTTTTTAGGTACCGTTCCAACTCTTCTATGGGCACAGAATCGTTTTGCACATAGCTATACGGGAAGTCGTGAATTTCTACGCCACCAAAATAGAAAGCCTGTGCAACGCCGTATTTCTGCTTTAAGTATCGCAAAAGTTTGTCATAGTCAATACTCCACCCCAAACTCTTCGCCCCTCCGTAAAACAGGTTCGCAGCATCGATAAACGCATATGTCCGCAACACTGCCATATTCCCTCTTGTATCATAAAACCTCCTGATTTTCCATTAATACATCGAAGGGGATTCACCGTGCTATAGCGGGCCACTTCCAGTTTTTCACTTCAGGCATGTCCTCGCCATGTTCGACAACGTACTTGCGATGTACGGCGAGTTTCGTATCCATGAGCTTAAGCAGTGCCTTTTCTCTCACTTTTTTCTTCGGCAGTGAATTGACGACATCCTGCACGAGGTGGAAGCGATCAATGGAGTTTAATACGGTCATATCGAAGGGCGTCGTCGTCGTTCCCTCCTCCATGTAGCCGTACACGTGCATGTTTTCATGGTTCGGCCTCGCGTAGCAGAGTCGGTGGATAAACGATGAATAGCCGTGGAAGACGAATACGATTGGCTTATCCTTAGTAAACAGTCGTCCGAACTCCTCATCAGTGAGACCGTGCGGATGATTCTTGTGCGGCCGGAGCGTCATGAGGTCTACGACATTAACGACGCGCACTTTGAGCTCGGGCAGATGCTCGCGCAATATCGATGCGGCCGCCAACGCTTCAAGCGTGGGTACGTCGCCCGCGCATGCCAGGACCACATCAGGATCTCTGCCGCCGTCCGTGCTCGCCCATGGAAAAATGCCTATCCCCTTCTTGCAGTGCCGTACAGCTTCGGTCATCGAGAGCCACTCGGGCATCGGATGCTTTCCTGCCACCACGATGTTTATCTTGTGCATACTCCGGAAACACGCGTCCATAACGGCCAAGAGACAGTTCGAATCAGGCGGCAGGTAAGCCCGCACAATATCTGCCTTTTTCATGTAGATGTGATCGAGAAAGCCGGGGTCCTGATGCGTAAATCCGTTGTGTCCCTGCCTCCACACGTGTGAAGAGATAAGATAATTCAAAGATGCCAGCGGCTTTCGCCATTTGAGATTGCTCGCGATATCGAGCCATTTCGCGTACTGATTAAACATCGAATTGACGATGTGGATGAACGCTTCGTAACACGTGAACAGGCCGTGCCGCCCCGTGAGGAGGTACCCTTCAAGCCACCCCTCGCACTGGTGTTCGCTTAAAACCTCCATTACCCGGCCCGAGCGCGCCGTAAAATCGTCATCGCTTGAATACTCGCCCATCCACTGCCGATTCGTTACCTCAAATACGGCTCCGAGGCCGTTCGAGACCACTTCGTCAGGACCAAAGAGCCGAAAGTTGCTCGTGTTAGCTTTAATAATATCGCGCAAGTATCGTGCGAACACCCTCGTGGCCCCCTCACCCTCGATCCCACGGGTCACGACGTGGACAGCATATTTCCTGAAATCTGGCAGTTTAAGCTTCTCTAAAAGAAGGCCGCCGTTCGCATACGGGTTCGCCCCCATGCGCCGTTTCCCTTTTGGCGCGAGCTCTGTGAGTTCTGGCAGAAGTGTGCCCTTCTTGTCAAAAAGCTCTTCTGGCCTGTAACTCCTCATCCATCTGACAAACTCATCAAAGTGCTTCTTGTTGGTCTTGAGATCCGCATAGATGACCTGATGCGAGCGATGCGTGCCGGTATTGCGCCTACCATCTATCTCCTTTGGCCCCGTCCATCCTTTCGGCGTGATGAGTATGAGCATGGGCCAACGGGGTCGCTCGATGACACCCCTCTCGCGCGCATCAGCTTGTATGCGTTTGATATCCTCTATGGCCTCGTCGAGCGTCTCGGCAAAATTCTGATGCATCGCGTAGGGATTATCGCCTTCCACAACGTGCGGTACCCAACCATAACCGCGAAAAAGTTCAATAAGCTCCTCTCTCGATATGCCTGCAAAAATGGTAGGATTAGATATTTTGTGCCCATTGAGATGGAGTATGGGAAGCACCGCGCCATCGGTCCTCGGATTGAGGAATTTATTGGAGTGCCACGCGGTCGCAAGCGCACCCGTCTCTGCTTCCCCATCGCCAATCACACATGCGGCGACGAGATCGGGATTGTCGAACACCGCGCCAAAGGCATGCGAGAGTGAGTAACCAAGTTCACCTCCTTCGTGGATCGAACCCGGGCATTCCGGCGTAACATGGCTCCCTACGCCTCCAGGAAACGAGAACTGCTTGAAAAGCTTCTTTAACCCTTTTTCATCCTGCGTGATCTCCGGGTACACCTCGCTATACGTACCCTCAAGATACGTGTTGGCGATAAGAGACGGACCGCCATGTCCAGGGCCGGAGATATAAATCATATTGAGATCATACTTCTTGATTACTCGATTCAAATGCACGTAGATGAAATTCTGGCCCGGCGATGTGCCCCAGTGACCCATGAGGAGCGGCTTGATATCGTTCTGCACAAACTGACGGCGCATGAGAGGATTATCGTACAGGTAGATCTGCCCCACGGAGAGGTAGTTGGCCGCACGCCAATAGGCGTCCATCTTCTCAACGAGTTCTTTTGGCAAATACTCTCCTCCTTTCATCTTCATGTGACGCATAGAGATAGTGTGATTTATGATTTCGCTTGAGAGGCAACGATAGCCACGGTGCGGACAATTTCGTCGGCCGTCGCGCCGCGCGAAAGATCGCTCATCGGCTTCTTTAAACCTTGAAGTATCGGGCCGAGCGCCATCGCCCCGGGGACCAGTCGTACAACGAGTTTGTAGGCGATGTTCGAGGCGTCGAGCGAGGGAAAAATAAGCACGTTTGCATGCCCACCAAGTGGATTACCCGGCGCTTTTCGAGCCGAGATGGTTTCGTCCAGCGCAGCGTCCGCCTGCATCTCCCCATCCACAAGAAGTTCCGGTCGCCGTTTTCGGACGAGCGCAAGCGCGTTCCGGACTACGTCAACCGAACGACCGCTACCGGAACCATGCGTGCTGTACGAGAGAAAAGCTACACGCGGCTCATCCCCAACGACATGAAATCGGGCATCAGCTGCGGCTATGGCGATATCTGCGAGTTGGTCGGCCGTCGGCTCGGGCACTACGGCGCAGTCGGCGAATGTCAGGATTTCTTCGCTGTCCCCTCCACGAAAAGGCGGAACAATTATGTACATTGAGCTCGAAACAGTTTGTATTCCCTCGGCTTTTCCGATAAGCCAGAGTCCGGCGCGAAGTACCTCTACGGTCGTGCGGGAAACGCCGGCGACAAGTCCATCTGCCTCGCCGAGGCGCAAAAGATACGCCCCGTACCAAAGAGGGTCATGCGCGAGTTTTCTTGCCGCTTCCGCGGTAAGTTCATCTTTGGTGCCGACTTTGGACGAGCGCACTTCAAGCAGAAGCTTCTCAAGCTCTGCCGCGCGAGCTCCATCTATCTCCACAGAGACTGGTTCTGCGAACTTCTGCTCTTTAATCTGCTCCATTGCCTGCTGAACGCGATCGTCGTCTGCCTCTGGAAGAAGAATCTTTGGCAGGTATCCTGCAGTAGCGCTAAGTTTGTTTAGAAAAGTATTCATGGTATTTCGTTTTTTTCCTCTCTATTATTTGAGGTTACCATATTGATTAACAAACAAAAAACACCAGCTAAGGTGTATCGTGAAACAAAAGCAAAGCCCTTTGCTTTTGTTTCGCTCAAAACATCATCTCCTCTCTATTTTGGTGCAGTATATTCTGCCTATTCGCAACCCCTCTGCAGCACCGAAAACTCCTCCCCCAACGAGAAAAGGATTTTTGCCTTCCCTTTTTTTCTCTCAATGATTGCCTCATACGATATACGCATATTGTAGGAAATTTATTCTCTTCCGTCAATGCGTACGATCACCACAAACTCGCCTTTTGGAGTTTCGCGCTTAAGCTGTCTTGCAACTTCTGCGGCGGTGCCGCGATAGATGGTTTCAAACTTTTTCGTAAGTTCCCTTCCCACTACGATACTATGATTTTCAGCGGCCGCTGAATTTCTTAGTATCCCATTGAGCTCTTCCAGGCTTTTTATAATGCGGTAAGGAGATTCATAGAACACAACCGGATATTCAGAGACGGCGACTTTTTCAAAAAATGTTTTGCGGCCCTTTTTAGTCGGAGGGAATCCCAAGAAAAGGAACGCATCCATCGAGAAACCGGCAACGCTCGCAATTGCAGTTAAAGCAGAGGGGCCGGGAATCGGAATAATTTTTACTTCGGGCAGTTCTTTGGAAACTTCTTCGATGAGCTTGTTGCCTGGATCTGAAATTCCGGGGGTGCCTGCGTCTGAAACTAAGGCAAGATTTTTCCCTTCACGCAAAAGCGCAACAATTTCTTTTATTCTATGCAAATCACTATGCTGGTGATAGCTAAGAAGTGAATTCTGTATATGATGACGCTCAAGCAATATTTTTGTTACACGCGTATCTTCGCACAAAATACCATCTACCTCTTTAAGAATACGAAGTGCGCGAAGCGTAATATCTTCGAGATTTCCGATTGGAGTAGCAACAATGTAGAGCGTACCCATCAGATAACAACAGCTTTCTCTTCTTTGCGCTTCTTGAGAAAGTCGCGGAGAAACTCAAAGAAAATTCCCGCCAAAGGAATTGCCAAAATAGCTCCCATAATCCCCCAGAACTGGGCTCCAACGGCAAGCGAGATCAATACGAGTGAAGGAGGCAGACCAATAAAACGCTTGGACAAAAGAGGCATGAGCACATTCTCCTCAACCTGTTGGATAAGGATGAAGGCGAGAAGCACGAAGAACGCCTGCAAAGGAGACTCAAGAGCCACCATAAGCGCTATTACCACCCCAGCCAGCAATGGCCCAACCACTGGTACAAAGTTGAGAACTCCCGCAAAAAGACTCAACGAAAGCGGTGAATCTACTTTGAAAATAATCAAGGTAACATAGGTTGCGAACAATACAAACGTAGAACTAATAACCCGTGAAAGGAACCAGCCAGAAACCTTTCTTTGAGAGCGCTTCCATAGATCTAATGCAAGCGCCTCGTATCGCTTTGGGAAGAGAACACCAATAGCTTTTTCAATCGGCCGATCTTCGATGGAAAGAAAAATCGAAACGCTCACGACAAAAATCGTCGAGAAAATTCCTCCAAAAATGCTGAACAGCGCCTTCAGGATATTTGATGTGTCTTTTGTTGCTCCCACGGTGAGGGCATCAACAAAACTTTGAAAATCCTGAAATGATTTTACACCCAGCCCTTCCAAAGAGGGAGAAATTCTGTTTTCGAAATACTCGGGCAGACGATGGGAAAACTCCTGAATTTCCTGAACAAATACAGGAGTGGTTGCAAATACCGTATACGAAAGCACCCCAAACAACGTAAGATATACTCCGAGCGTGGAAACCACCCGGGGAATTCTGCGTTTCTGCAGAAAATCAATCACGGGGTCAAACAACACTGAAATTATCAACCCGAAAAGTACCAATACTAAAATTTCTCGAATCAAAAAAACCACATACACGAGAAAACCCGTAAGCGCGAGCTTCACAATCGTACTCCAAGAAATATCCAAAAGTTGATGAGATCCGTTCATATCTTCAAAAGAGGAAGAAATATTGCCTCCTGGCGATACGGCCCAAGTACCACCAAGTTAAGCTTCTCTGGCACAAATAGGTCTTGCGCCACCGCCTTAATGTCTTCTGGCGTTACTTGATTTATCTTATCATACAACTGTTCTGGAGTTAACATAAAACCTTCCAAAAGTTCCTGCGCGCCATAAAAACTTGCCTTGGCGTTAGAAGACTCAAGCTCAAGCGCAAGTTTCCCCTTTTCGTATTCTTTGGCCTTTGTCAGCTCCGTTTTCGATATACGAATGGTTTTGAGCTTTTTGTACTCTTTAAGGATAGCTTGGATCGCCTGTTCTGCAGAACCGTTTTTCACGCCCGCCGTGGTTACGAAATAACCGGTATCAGGATTGTTTTCGCTTGCCGTGGAAATATCGTACGCCAAACCGAGTTTTTCCCTCACTTCCACAAACAAACGAGAACTCATCATTCCCCCCAAGGTCACGGCGGCCAGCAGCTGGGCAAAACGCCGAGGGTCAGAAAGATTATATGCCCGCACGCCAAGCGCAATGTTTGTTTGGTTTGTTTTCCGCCATTCTACCAAAAACCCGGGAGATTGCTGCGCTTCTTTTACCGAAACCTTAGGTGCGCTCGCCGTGGTGCCAATGTGCGCAAACGCCTGCCGCGCTTTTTCGACTGCCTGTTTCTGCTTTATATTCCCTGCGACGCACACGACCGTATTGGAAGCTGTGTACTGTCGCTTCACATATTCCTGCAAGTCGCTCCGTGAAAATCCACCAATACTTTCCGGTCTACCTACAATATCCCAGCCCGCGGGTTGGTCGCCGTACAAAAGCCGCATCCACAAATTATCGACGTGACGGGCAGGGTTATCACGATACATATGCAGCTCCTCCATCACCACTCCTTTTTCTTTTTCTATCTCTTTGGCCGAAAGAGTTGAATGCAGAAAAATGTCTGCCACCCACTCTAGTGCCAAATCAAAATGGCTGCTATCCACCTTGGCATAATACCCGGTGTAGTCCTCTCCAGTAAAAGCGTTGTACTGACCACCCACCTGGTCGAGCGCTTCCGCAACCAACAGAGGCGCAGGGCGCTTTATCGTGCCCTTGAAGAACATATGCTCTAAAAAGTGAGAGATGCCGCTTTTGTCTTTTGTTTCGTATTTGGAGCCGGTTCCCACCAAGACTAAAACGGTCACCGTCTTGGTGCCCCGTTGCGGAATCGTGAGAATCCGTAATCCGCTTTTCAACGTTGTCTTCTTAAGCATTGAAGTCTGTACGTACTGTTTCTACTAACTCTTTAATCGATATTCGTTTTTGTCCCATGGTGTCGCGGTCGCGGAGAGTAACGTCGTTATGCTCGAGGGAATCGAAATCAACAGTAACGCAAAATGGTGTGCCGATTTCGTCTTGCCTGCGATAGCGTCGGCCAATGGCGCCAACCTCGTCGTACTGGCAGACAAAATGCGCTTTAAGCATGTTGTAAACCTCTTTTGCCTTTGCCACGACCTCCGGTTTGTTTTTCACAAGAGGAAACACTGCAACCTGCACCGGTGCCACCTTCTTTGAAAGCTTCAATACTACTTCTGATTCCTTTGCCGCCTCCGTGGTGGTGGTGCGGGCTCCTTTTACCTCTTCATAAGCGTCTATGAGAAGAGCGAGCATGGCACGCTCGATTCCCATGGTGGGTTCAATTACATACGGAAGGTATTTCTTACCCGTCTCCTCGTCCCGGTACGAAAGGTCTTTCCCCGATACTTTTGTGTGCTGCCCCAAATCAAAATCGGTACGGTTGGCAATTCCTGCAAGCTCACCCCACCCAAACGGAAACTTATATTCAATATCTACGGTGCGCTTGGAATAATGCGCCAAACTTTCTTTGGGGTGCTCGTATCTGCGCAAATTCTCTTTTTTCAATCCCAAATCAATATAAAACTGCTCCCACGCGTTGAGCCAGAAGTCAAACCACTTTTCATCTTCTCCGGGTTTGCAGAAAAATTCAATCTCCGCTATTTCAAACTCGCGCGATCGGAAGAAAAAGTTTCCTGTGGTAATTTCGTTGCGAAATGATTTTCCCGCCTGAGCTATTCCAAAAGGCAGCTTCAACCGCATGCTTTCTTGTACCAGTTTGAAATCCACAAACATTCCCTGCGCTGTTTCAGGTCGGAGATATGTAATGTGCGAATCGTCTTCCACCGGCCCAAGAAATGTTTTGAACATGAGATTAAAATGCTTTGCTGGCGTAAAATCGCGGTCGCCGCATTCAGGACACTGATTTGGTTCTTTTGCCTCCCCCTGCCCTACAAAACGGCCGTCTATCATATGGTCTGCCCGGAAACGGCTGTTGCATGATTTGCATTCAATAAGAGGATCGGTAAAATTTTCCACGTGGCCGGAAGCTTTCCATACATCAGGATGCATTAAAATGGTGCTGTCGAGCGCAACTACGTTATCCATCTGCTGGACAAAGCGGGAGAACCACTCTCGCTTGATATTTTGCTTCATTTGGGCACCTAAAGGCCCAAAGTCCCACAAGGCCTCCACGCCCCCATATATCTCGCTTGAGGGAAACACAAACCCCCGCCTTTTCGCCAGCGACATGATTTTTTTCATTGTCTCATCCATACGTTTTACTTATAGACATCTCTCCTATGCCCTATCTTCAATATAATAATTGTATCTTCTTTGAAATCAAAAAGGGCGCGATACTCTCCAATACGAAATCGCCAGTCGCCGAAACGAGAGTCGGAAATCGGCTCTGCAAATTCGAAAGGGTTTTCCTGGAAAACATAAAAACGGAGTTTTTCATGGATCCGCTTTTGAGTGGCACGATCCAGCTTTCCAAACTGCCGAAAAGCTGATTTGCTAAATACAAGCTTCACAAAAAGAGTTCCCGTTACAAATCAAGTTTTCTCCCAACCTCTTCCAAGCTTAAAATCTCGCCGCTTTTTACCTCTTTTCTTGCTGCTTCAATATCGCCTGCCAAACTTTTGGAGCGAAACATCTCGAGTTCTTCTTTCATCTGTTCATACTCATCCAAAGGCAAAACCGCAATGCCTTCTTTCTTTTTGAGCAATGCCTTAGGAATACTAATAGACTTAGAATAGCCTTGCGCCATATACCTCAACCCTACCACATCCGCCTCAAAAAGAAAAGAACGAGAGCTACTGTACAACGCCCATCTCCTCGGAGATCGAAGGATCATCGGGCAAAGTAGTGTCTATGGGGCCGTCTGCGGAAGAAACCAGCTGGTCAACAAACAAATCTTCTCCCGTAATGCGGGCTTCACCTATCAGCTCCGCAGCCTTTCCCCGGTGAGTAGAGGAAGGGGTAAACGCTATCTGGAATGCCACAGAAGAATCTTGAAGCTCCGGATATACTCCGCTACCAGCGGGAAGATCTCCAATTTCCCAAACAATTTCTCTGGAAGCAGAGTCAAAGGTAAGAGCGCTGTTTTCGGGGAAAATATTTCCGGTCAACTCTACTCCTGGAGGGAGCATTGCTTTTACCCTTGCCGATTGCACATCTGAATAGCGATTTTTAGCCTGCCAGATAATCGTATACGTATTGCGCTGCCCTACCTGCAAAGGATGCACTCCTTCGTTCCCAAACACATCGTCGGAGAAAAAGCCTTTTTGATCAATAGTCAAATCGGCGAGAAGCTTTATTTCAAACTCCGCGCTTACTTCAGAAAGCAGCACTCGGTTTTTCATAACAAGATCCTTGTCTTGAGGGCTAAAGGTTTCTACTTCGTCTTTCACGTTCACCCAGAATTCCACCTTGCCTTCTTCACCCTTCCCTAAAAAGCGCAGCCGCGAAACATCTCTTGGTTCCCAGGTAATGGAGTTGTCCCCCTTTTGGAATCTTCCTCCAACCACCTTTACATTCTCCAGATCAAACCCGCGGCCATCGAGCGTAACAACTAAAAAGAGGTTTTCCAAAATTCGGTCGGTAGGATTCCGAAAGGAAATCTCATAATGCAACACATCACCCGCGGAAGCCACATAGTTTGGCGAAGAGTTCACCGTCTGCGTAAGAAGCAACTGCGGTCGAGTAATCTGCACTCCTTTGGTAATCTCGCGCATAACAGTAAACCTCCCATCTTTCCAGCTTCCGATCACCGCCCGAAACATCTTTGTTTCCTGCACATTTCCGTCTAAAACGCCCTGTATGGCGATGCGTCCGCCTTCTGTGCGATTGAGCAGCCCGATATCCCACTCATTGTCTCCCAAAGGAGAAGGGTTAGCGCTCTTAAAGGAAAACCCCTGCGGGTAGTCTATCTGAATGCGAAGATCTGACAACGGATATTCCAAGTTTGAAAAATAGTTCACCGTAATCCCAAACTGCTGGCCAGCCTCTGTACGCGAGGGGATGTCAAGCTCAAAGTTCAGGGGGACAAACGAAATCACAGAAGTAGAAGTTGTTTCGGAACGAAAAGAGGCATTGAGGTTCCGGGGAGTATAGCTTAAGGAAGCTTTTGCCTCCTTCACTTCTTTCTCTCGCCCGAACAGCCGCGCTGAAAACCGCAAGGAAACTTCCTCACCCGGGTTGATATCATCAACAGGTTTGGTGACGCGTATGTCTCCGCCCTCGGACGGAATGGACCCTTCGGGATATTCAAAAATCAAGGTTGCGTTTACCAACTGGCTTTCTCCGCCATTTTTCCATCGCACCACATAGGTGATCTCTTCTCCCATCTGCACTTCTTCTGGCGCTAAAATTTCAAGCCGTATGTCAGCGGTGGAAAAAATATTTTTCTGCCA
>Ga0209210_1002530_pt1 | contig 13198 bp, 24 predicted proteins | sample RifGroA1_FD_183991 | JGI IMG/M metagenome (GOLD analysis project Ga0209210, IMG submission 183991) | Contaminated groundwater microbial communities from Rifle, Colorado, USA - Rifle Groundwater A1 (SPAdes) (version 2) | ecosystem: Environmental > Aquatic > Deep subsurface > Groundwater >...
AAATCACCCAAGACCTGCATCAATGATACCAATCCGTGCCCGACATCTGACAGAGATTCTTTCTGAACTATCTGTGTTGCAGCATAATCCGGCTTCAATCCCAATTTATCAAGAACAGCTTTTTCAAATTCAAGAGATTTTCCCTCTCCAATTACCATGTCAATGCTTGCACCCGTCCCAACAATTCCGCTTATCTTTCCCCTTAACCTGCTGAAATATTCATCACATCTTTCTGTTCTTTCAGCCAATCTGGCAGCATATCCTGCAATCATCGAGCCAAAAGTCACAGGAGAGGTGTTTTGCAGATGTGTTCTTCCTACTTGCAGGATATGGAGAGATCTTTCTGCAATATTGGACAAACCAACCAATGACTTGGCAATTTCAGGCCTCATAACCTTTTTCCATGCTTCCCTGAATAAATAAGAACGCGCTGTGTCCAGAATGTCATAAGAAGTTGTTCCCGGATGAAGAAGCGCCTTTGTTTCAGGAGACACGAAACGTCCTATTTCTTCGATAACCGCCAATTGGTCATGTCTTGTTACTTTTTTTTCCAATAAGTTCATATTTAACAGGCTTATATTTTTTAACGCTTCTTCAGCTTCCCTTACATTTTCCTGAGTTGCCTGTCCAAACTCCATCCTTGTTTCAAGAAGAATTTTTTGAATTCTGGCACATTCAAACCATTCTGCTCTTGGAGTGATATAATCCCTCAAAGAATCCATTGCCTCCCCATATTTTCCATCATCCGGAGATATGGAATCTAATCTAAATTCTCCAACAGCCCTTTCAGAATCGGATAATTCCGATACTAAGTCCAAATCACTTTTGTTAGCCATTTTACTTCACAAGCCCGTATCCAGAAAGCACATCCATAATTTCTCCTTTTGGATCTTCTATGTGTTGAATCTGTTTTCCCGTAATTTCTTCAGCCAGATGAGTATAAACGTTTGAAACAGCCTCCATAGTTGTAACAGGAACCCTGTATGTTCTGGCAAGCTCTTTTCTTTCAGCCATTCTTTTGCTGTCAACAAAAATTTCCTCGCCAAATCTTTTTAAGAGAAATTTCCTGAATCCTTCTTTTGACTTTTCAATTATTCTTCCATTCTTATATTCAGCAGCATCCCATATCCTTGAGGAGTCAGGAGTCCCAACCTCATCAATGTAACCTATTTTAAAAAAACCATTTTCATCAATGAGATAACCAAATTCTTTTTTTGTGTCAACAAACATTTGTCCAATTTCTCTTAATCTTCCTTCAATTTCCCTAAATCCAAGACGCAATAAATTTTCATAAACCCCTATATCTGCCGGAGATTTAAACCCGAATGCAGCATAATTTTTTTTAATTTGCTCTCTTGTGATGTTAACGTCATCTGTTTCATCAATTCCAGGAATTCCACGCATAATCCCTTTTGTTGTTGGAGTTATAAGCAATTCAGGAGTTCGTTGATATTCTTCCAAACCATCAGGAAGTGCAACGCCCCCGAAAACTCTTTCTCCCTTTTTGTAACCTCTCCACATGCTTCCTGTTATATACTGTCTTGCAATGGCCTCTATCATTATCGGCTCTGCCCTCTGAACTATCCAAACCAGGGGATGCGGCGTGTCAAGAAGATGATTTCCCGCTATTGGCTCAAGCTGTTCAAACCAGTATTGTGAAATAGCATTCAGTGCAGCGCCTTTTCCAGGAACACCGCTTAAACCGTGTTCTCCCTGCCAGTTGCAGTCAAATGCAGAAATCCTGTCGCTGATGACCATTACTCCGAGCTGAGCTTTTTCATTGCAAGAATATAATGGAGAATTTGTCTCAATTAATCTTCTGCTGTCTTCTTGTGCAAGCCAATATACAGACCTTACTTTTCCACTATGAACCTCTTGGCTCTTAATAGGAATGTTATGCGTTTCACCCAGCGCGCGATTTTCTAGAGGCATTTATAATTCAGATAAAAACAGTTTATATTTATTGTTATAATGTGAAACATCATTCCGCTTTTTCCAAATCGCATTCAACACAAGTCCATCTTTCTATCACGCAACTGTAATATTTCTTTTTTTTATGTTTTTTGCAAATGTAATGGGAATCGTCTTCTGGCAAAATAATCACCTCAATTTAAAACGCATTTATGAAAAGAAGAATCGGGTTTTTAAGGATTATGATACAAAAATTTATTTCATAAATTACTTCAGCAACGGCCTGAACCATCTGTAAAAAACAAATGCAAATGCAAAAATGCCTGCCAAAAACAGATAGAGCAGGACATTTTTGCTTACCACTTCAAGCCCTTTGATAAAGTTAAATGTGTAGACCAGCAGAAGGGCGGCTGAAATGAAGATTATGCTGACTCCGAAAGATATTTTCCTTTTTTCCCATTTATTTTTTTCAGCCAGTTCAAAACCTCTTTCAGTCAGGATAAGGCTGTTTACATATGGATTTTTTGAAGCAATGTTTCTCCCTATAAGCTTTTGGTCCAGAAGGAAGGCTATCTTTGAGGACAATTCGTCTCCTTTATTGATCAGGAATCTTGATAATTCTCTGTCTTCTTTATCTTTTGACAAATTATCAACCCCCTTGTAATTTTCAGAAGTGTTGTTGTATAATGCATCCAATATTTTTTTCCAGTTGGGAGCATTTGATGTTTTATGCCTCATAAAATTAAAGCTCATCAAACCCGCAATTTTGTCTTTTTTCTTATAAATGAAAGCAACTATTAAAAAAGTAAAAATAAGCCCCACTAAAACCCTCCAATCAGACATGTATTTTAACAATAAATTAAAGTATTCAAGCACCATGAAAAAAACAAGTAATTCTATTTAAAAAGATAATTGTTTTGGTTTAAGAATACCTGTCTTTCAGTTCTTGGACAATGTGTTCGTCTATATCTTTAATCAAACATCCCGGGGGAGCTACGCCGTACATAATGCTGTACCTATAATTAGAATAATTAAAACCCAAAACATGCAATATTTCACGGATTTCAATATTTGGATATGTGGCGCATCCTCCTGGAAATCTGTTGTTTGCAAACGAGTCAATGCCATAAAAGTTAATTGAATTTTCTGTAGAATCGGCCAACGCTCCCCCAACAAGATATTCAAGAGTTTTGGGTATCTCCCTGAAGCAGTTTATTGTTATATCTCCATTAGAATCGAGCTCATAAAATTTCACGATTTCATCTGTCTGGTTTGCAATTATATTAAATGCCTGATTTATCCTGCCTGTTTCAAATGAACCGCAGCTTTCTTTGTCAATAGAATAACTGTCCAACAAGCTGGAAGAAGTTTCAGCTTCTTCATTTGCAGTTTCCTTATCCTCATTTATTATGTTTCCTGTTATGCTTTTTTCATCAGAATTCAAGAATAAAAAAGCAGCCAAAAAAACAGCGACGAAAATTGCAACGCCTATAATTACTTCTCTGCCTTTCCAAAAAGAATTGATGGTATTTGGATAAGAACGAACTGAATATTCCATAGCTGGTTTAGAAATTTGTTATTTAAAAATATGATTGTTGTTGGATGTTAGCTGGAAGCGGTTTAGTTAATTTATATCTGTCCTGTTTGAATAAATTTTTTCATTGCCTGTTCTATGATTATTTGAGGTGCAAAACCTCTCCTGCTGCAAGTCTTGACAAATTCATCGCATATTAATTGGTCTATATTATAGTCTAATTTTCTTTTCTTTGGATTTGGTGGTGAAACTGCCATGAATTATGGAGATGAAATGAATTTATAAAAGTTGAGATGATTTTTAGAACCAGCATTACATAGGGTCAAATTTCATGACTCTCAGATATTCTTCAAGCGATACGAGTTTGTCTTTGTATGAATCAATTACTTGGATTAGCTCTTTCTTGTTCAACTTGCTTAAATCATTTTCTTTATTCATGTTATTTTATAGGAGACCTTCTTTATAAATCTTCCTTTTTGTTACTACTAAGAAGTAAAAGTTAATTTAGGGGAAATTGGGGTTTAGAGGAGTACGTTAAGAAAAAAGATAAATCTTAACAGATATTTATGATTTTTTGCAATAACAAATTGCCTCTCCATTAATACATCTAAAAGTTTTATAATTTAATCCGTTAGAACCACATGTTCCTTTACAGATTATACTATTAAATTCATTATCAAGACAAAATTGATATGAAGATACTTTTACAACATCCTCATCATTAAATGAAACATTCAAAAAGATAGGATTTAAAATGTTTTTTGCATTTTCTTTAAATGTATTAAAAGAATCTGGAACAACCAAAAAACTGACTATCAACCCTCCAACGACAAAAATAACTAACCAAAAAAACCAATTACCCATTATTTCTCTTAAGAATTAATTAATTTTTATATCTTTCTAATAATAAAGAAAGAACGATGATAAATAAACTATAGTCCACAATTGATAAAAATGAAAGCAGCCACGTTATTTTTTTAGTAATAAGAAGAGAGAGAATGGTCCCCACAAATCCCCCCAATAAAGAATATAATGCAAATTTAAATTCGCCAATTATCATTAAAATTGTAATTTTCAATAGTTTTTAACATTATTACATCTGAAAATATAAAATGGGCACGGAGGGAATCGAACCCCCATCTCCTGGGCTGGAGCCAGGTAGTCTGCCATTAGCCTACGCACCCACATGAATTGGAATTAAGAAGTGTTTTTAATGGTTTTTGTTTACTCCAGAAAACAAATATTTAAATAATAATCCTGTTTAAGAAACAAATGACTGGCGCAGATTATTTATTTTTTAGACATAGATCACAAGAATCAGATGTGGATATCATGTCCCTAGAATATGAACTTAAATTCTTGAGTAGGGGAAAAATAGAAGCTTATATTGTTGATCCTTCGTCCTCAGACTTCATGGCTGATGAAACTCTCCCTATGTTAAAAGCGCCTAACGGAGCCCATATTAGAGGAATTGAAGCAATTGAAATATATGTAGGCGGACTTAGAGAACAAGTCTTTTCATCTCACTGATTTCATCATCAGAAATGGCTGCACCGTTGAACTTCAAGGCATATAAAAGAGCGTCAAGAATATTTTTATTTTTTATCTTTATAATTCCTTTTTTGTAAGCAACATAAATCAGCTCTGTTGAGCGAATGAATCTGAATCCCTTAAAAAATTTGAAGTTTTCCTTTTTTTCTGTCAAGGAGAAATGAAGTTTTTTCTCCATGAGTTTTCTCAAGTTCTCTGGCTTTTCCCCTAAAATTCTTGTTGTTCTTTCATCAATTGCAACAATGTTATCAATTCCTTTTTCATTTAAAATCTTAGATAAAGCAAGGCATGAGGCTTCTCCAAGATCAATCAAATGAATGCTTTTATCTTTCCCATAAAGAGTGTTGTTTGCAATATCCAGAAATTCCTGCGTTTTTTCCCTTATCTCATAATCGCTGACCTTCAATGAAATGGGCAATTCCAATATTTTTTCATCGAGCAACTCCTGGATTCTCATCGCTTCCAATTCAAATCTTTTTATGTTCAGGGGCTTGTCAACAATTTCCCTCTTGACATCTTCTGTTATAATGAATTTTCCCCTGAAGATTTTTTTAAGTTCCCTTAATTCCTGAATCAAACTTGCCATTGAAAAGCTAATCAGTGCACCGGAATCGAAGATTAGGACTTTTTCTGTCATTTTAATTTATAATAATATTTTATTTTTTGAGCAACTGATTTTGGAGAAATTTTAGTGTTATCAATCTTTAAACTATTGACAAAGGGAATTGAAGTGAAGAAATCATGTTTTTTTAAATTTTTATGCAATTTTCTTTTTGTTTTTATTTTATTATATCTTTTTCTTGATGTACTTTTTACTCTTTTTAGGAGCTCTGATTTATCAGAATATAAATGAACAAAGCATATTTTTCCTTTGTTTCTCTCAATCCTATTAATTAATTTTTTCACCCATTTGTTATCGTGTGGAAACCCATAACAAAATGTAAATATTACTCCTTTAACTTTTTGTTTAGCTGCTTCTTCCAATAGTTCTAATCTTATTTTATTATTAAATCTAAAGTAAGACCCCTTCCCAAATTCTAAAACAGAGTCTAACAAATCATTTGTAAGATGATTATGAAAAAGTTTGTAACCTGTGATTTTAACCAATTCCTTGGCTACTGTTAATTTTCCTGTTGCTGGGGGACCGTATATAATTATAAGTTTCATCCAAAAAAATCCATCGCGAGTTTAATTCTTTCCTTAACTGATTGAGTTCTCGCAAGCGGAACGTCCAAACCACCTCTTTGTCCTGCATAGGGGGCAAGCTCATACATTGTTATTCCAAGGAGCTTTGCAGTCTGTTCCATCGAGATTCCGTGCTCGTAAATTTTTGAGGCTTTGTTTATCCTCGCCTTCCTCAAAACATTTTCAATGTCTTTTTTGTAGCTCTCTGAAAATCTATTTATTGAAGTTATTATGGATTCTAGATATTTCTTGAAGGATTCCTCGTCATCTTTGCCAAGGGATTTAATTGCCCTGTCAATTTCAGAAACTGCAAAACTGCAAAACTTTGCACATTCTTTTTCATTATATCTGCTTTTTCTTTCAATTATCTTTCCCAAAGAATAAATTATGATGGCAATAAGTATGCTGTCCGTGTCCTGTTCTGTCGAAGCTGTGTGTATTGTCTGATTGCTCAATTCTTTTAAAGCAAGCGTGTCCTCTTTTTTTACAGCCTCTTTCGCCTCTTCCAAAACTCCGAGCACATGGGATTTCTCATGCATGAATCATAAAGCAGAATATTATTAATAAAAGTATTGGATTTATCTTAGCTTTCTTACTTCCAACATTAATTTTTTTACTCTCCCTATATCGATGGGTTTTTGAGTATCGCCATTTTTGAAAAAGCTTCCAACTATTGCTCCGTCTGCAACACCTAATTGCCAGTATGCATTTTCTGCATTTAGACCTGCCCCAACAATCAAAGGATAATCTCCCATAAGTCTTCTGAAATCTTTTAATTTTTCTATGGGGGTTTCCATTCCCGTCCCTTCTCCTGTTGTTACAACCGCTTCACATATTTGCATTGCATAGTTCAAATCCTTTTTAAGAGGATTTCCCGTCGGCCTCGTGTATTTGAATCTAACACCACCTAAAACAGAAACAGATGGATACATTCTCCTCATATTATCATAAACATCCAGCATGAGATCCGTAGGTTGGACGCTATCAAATTGAACGAATTTTGCGCCAAATCTGTTTGCTATTTCAAATGAGCGATAAGAATCTTTTAAAATATTAACTCCTAAAATTAATTTCGTCCCGCGTTCAGATATTCTTGACAGCGCCGCAACAACATCCAAGGTTGAGCCATGGTAGTTTTCAATTATTGCTCCGTTAATTCCCTCATTTTCAAATATTAATATTTCTTCCAAAGCCCGCCTTACTTTTTCACCCCCATTTTGTCCGGCAAGATGTATCATGCCTATTACAGGTTTTTTTACTGGAAATAAATCATAAAATTTATGCGCCATAAAGCAATGGATGAATTGGCGTTTTTAATAATTATCGTGATAAATTTTAATATCTTCTGCTTTCCATATATCTTTCTACAACTGAAAGAGATCTGCTTAATATTTCCCTAAGTTCATCATTTCTGTTTGGTCCAAAAGCATTTAGAAGCATATCATGAAATTCCCCCATGTTTCTAGGTGTTTTTGGGCAAAAATATTCAAGACAATCGCGCAAGGTTACAATTCTTTTGACATTTTCATCAATGTAAAGTCCTGAAATGCTTATACAACCGGTAACCAAAATAGTTGCATGACCAATTTCCTTGTCGGAAGCGTCTCTAAACAGTCCCCCTTTTATTAAAAATCCACTGTCTCTAATCCCATTATACCCCAAATCATAAGTCATAACACCCACACCAATATCTCCAATTTTCTCTAAATCTTTTTCCAGCGTCATCAGTTTTTCATAAAGATTAATTATTTAAGCATTATGATATTATCATGAAAATGAAGAAAACAATATTGGACACGAGTTTCATTCTTACATGCGTGAAGCAGAAAATTGATTTTTTTGAGGAATTAATATTTAATGGATTTCAGATCTTGATTCCAGAGCAGGTAATTGATGAAATCAAAGGTATTGCAAAATCCGAAAAAATAAATGAAAGGAAAAATGCAGAATTTGCCTTGAAACTAATAAAAGACAGCCCTTACAAAAAAATTTCTTTGGATTTTAAAAATGTCGATAAAGGAATTGTAAAATTCGCAGATGAAAATTCAGATATTGTTGTAGGCACCTTAGACGGGGAAATCAAGAAGAAAACAAAAAATCAGAAATTAGTTATAAGAGGAAAGAGGAAAATTGAGGTTATTTAATATCTCTGAAAAACTCTTCCATTATTTCTCAATCTCAATGCTTCGACTATTCTATTAAGATTGTGGAACACCTGCCCTCTTTCACCCAGGAAGTAATCTACTATTTTTGCATTAAGAACACTGGTTTCACTCATTACTTCAAAACTATCGTCTGCAGTTCTTGGTTCTATGTGCCTGAATTCAGAACCTGAAACAACTTGCATCATCCAGTCTCCTTTTTCTTTGTACAAAAGGGCGTAAATAGTTCCAGGTTTTTGGTCTGTCTCTAATTTATGGAGAGAAGTTACCAAAATATTTCTCTTATCCAAATTCAATCCCTGGAGATTGTGAAATCTGGATATGTATGACATGGATTAGCTTTGGAACTTTGATTTAAAAGAATTCTCGTATTGAAGAACAATGTTTTAAGAGGGTTTAACTTTGTCTTATATTTTCACCAATTATTTTTTCATAGGGATATATCCAATTTGGGAAGAATCATTCCCCACCCTAAACCTTTTGTTGATTGCAAGAATGTCTTGAAGAAATTCTCTGGCCGTCAAAAAATCTTTCTTTTTTATCGTAAGAAGATAGTTAACCCAATGATCTCCTTCGCCATGCTTTATCGACATGTGGTCAGATACATCTTTTACCTCATTAGATGAAAAATAATTAAATTCACTTTTTGATGAAATTCTTAATCTTAACCATTTATCATGCGAGCCTTCACAGATTTTTACAGAAAGCGTCTTATTTCCAAATAGTCTTTCCCTTAATCCATCAACCTCCCAAGCATCTTTTTTGTGTTGATATTTCATAACCAAGCCTTTCTTTCCTTATTTAAAAAGCTTTTTAAATCAATTTTTGCTTGGTTTTTCATATGTTCTATTTAACAGAAATTGAAGACTATGTAAGGGTTGAACCAAAATTATTCGGCCTGCCTACTCTCGAGGCGGTAAACAACCAGCTTAAAGAAGCATATCAGGATTATTATGACAAGGAAATCGGAAAGGTTATCAGCGTCATAGATGTTCTTGAAGTGGGCGAAGGAGTCATAATTCCCGGAGACGGAGCAGCATATTACAACTCAAAATTCAGGCTTATCACATGGAAACCGGAACTTCAGGAAATAGTGTTTGGAACAATTTCCGAAATAACGACTTTCGGGGCATTCATTGACATGGGAGTCATGAAAGGAATGATTCATATAAGCCAGACAATGGATGACTATGTCAGCTTCAGCAAAACAAATGTTCTTAGCGGCAAAAACTCCAAAAGAACGTTAAAACAGGGAGACTTATGCATTGCAAGAATTGTAGCCATAAGCCACAAGGGAGATGCACCAAAATTCTCTTTGACAATGAGGCAGCCCGGACTTGGAAAAACGGAATGGATTAAGGAAGAGCAAATTAAGAAAGAAAGAGATGCAAAAAAAGTTTTAAGAGATGAAGCAAAGACTGAAAAAAGGTCGAAAGGAGAGAAAAAGAAAAAATGAAATTTTTTCAAGTTTCCCTCATTAAATTCGGTAAAAAGAAAAAATGATATTTTATTCGCAAAACGATTTTGAAATGATGAAAGAAAGAATTTGGGAATTAGAAGATGGTGATGATTTATCCCTTTCCGAAATGCTGGAATTAAAATCATTAAGAATTGGGTTGGGTATGAAAGATATAGGGGAAATAATGGGGGAATATAAATAAAATGACAAAACAAAAAGCATGCAAAGTCTGCAACAGAATATATGAAGGGGACAAATGTCCGCAATGCGAGTCAAAAGAATCAACAGACAATTTCAAGGGAAGGGCTGTCATCCTAAATCCCGAGAAGTCCGAGATTGCAAACAAGCTCAATATAAAAAATAAAGGGACTTATGCAATCAAGGCGCGCTGATTCAAATGGAAATAAAAATTATTGAAGAAAAAAACAACATCTTATTCGGAAGGAAAGAGATTGTTGCGGAAGTCGAATCGAAATCCGTTCCAAATTATCTGGAGATTGAAAAATTAATCTCTGAAAAATATTCTGTTCCTGCAGAGAATATAAAAATTAAGAAAATACAGGGACATTTCGGTTATAATGCATTCAAGATTATTGCCTTGATATACAAATCAAAAGAGGAAAAAGACAAAATTGAGAGAGTGAAAAAAATAAAATCTGCTTCAGTGCCTGCACGATAAAATGGGGAAAAAGAAGAAAGGGGAAAAGAAAGGAAAGAAACCGCACAAGAACAAGCCAACGAGCAAAAAATACACAAAATACAAAATCGATGGCGACAAAGTTATAAGGGAAAGAAATTGCCCCCGTTGCGGACCGGGAATTTTTTTGATGAATGCCCAAGGAAGATTATACTGTGGAAAGTGCCATTATTCTGAGTTTGAGACAAAAGCAAAAAGTAAATAGTCCCAAAAACTCCCCTAATCTTTATAAATTCATAATTAAGATAAATAGTTATGGAAGAATTAAACACGATAATTAAAGGTTCAGGAGTAGCTATTATTGGCACTATAGTTATTGTTATATTAGTTGTGGTTTTAATTTTTCTTTATAGATTCGCACGTAAGGTAAAATGAAATTATTAACACTTTTATCGTGAAAGAGTTTAATTTAATAAAAGATTCTTTTTAATTAACTTTAAATATCATAATTGATTAAATGAAATTATTCAATTTCATCATTATCGCTGGAGAAATCATCACTTTCATCTTCATCTGACTCATAATCAGAGGACTTAAAATCAAAAATAGAATTGCCTGCAGCAATTCGGTTTTTCATGGAAAATCATGGCATAAAAACTATATAAATATATGTTATTACGGAAAAATGAGACAGGAAAGAGATAAAATAAACTTCAAGTATAATCTTAGTGTATACTGGGGTTTTCTGAAGAAGTACAAAGTCATAGCGTTTCTTATACTATTTTTCTCCTTGATAACAGAAGCAAAGTCTGTCGTGGACAAATTCCTGTTTAAAACAGTGATTGACGGCGGGACGGAATTTTTATCTGGGGCTTTGGCTTCAGCGGAGCTTACAAACACATTATTTATCGTGGCAATCGTATTTCTCAGCGCTTCGGCAATAAGCGTAATAGCCAATTGGTTTGAAATTCATTTTATAAACAGGCTGGAATCAAACATGATTGTTGATCTAAAAAGAAAGTTCTTCAACCATTTGATTACATTAGACCACAGCTTCCACATTTCCCATAAAACAGGGGCAATGATTTCCAGAATAATAAGAGGTGGGGGTGCAATGGAGAGAATGACCGACGTAATTGCATTTAACTTTATAACCATTTTATTCCAGTTGGCAGTCGTGACATTTTCTTTAATCTATCTTGACAAATTTTCAGCGGTAATCATTTCTGCAACAGTCGTTGTTTTTATCACATATAGCCTGTACATTCAGCGAATCGGCAAGCTTGGAGGCAAACAAAAGAGAAGACATAGAAAAGGGAAATATAAGCGACATTTTCACAAACATAGATTCAATAAAATATTTCGGAAAAGAGGACATAATAAAGGGCAAATACAAAAGAATAAGCCAAGAGACGAGAGATGCCTCGCTCAAAATTTGGGATTATTTCAGATGGATGAGTTCTGGACAGAGTTTGATACTGACCTTGGGAACTTTGCTCGTGGTTTTGTTTCCAATAATTAAATTCATCAATGGAGAAACGACTTTGGGAACTCTGGCATTCATTTACACTGTTTATCTGAGCTTGATAGGGCACATGTTTGGTTTTGTTCACGGAATCAGGGGATTTTACAGGTCCATGGCAGACTTCCAAGATTTGTTCGAATATGGGAGAGTTGAGAAAAAAATAAAAGACAGGTCCAATGCAAAAATCCTTAATGTTGAGGAAGGAAATATAGAATTCAAAAATGTTTCTTTCCACTATGGAAAGAAAAGGGCATTTTCGCTTAATGATTTCAGTTTGAAAATAAAGAAAAATGAAAAGATTGCTTTAGTCGGGCACAGCGGATGCGGAAAAACAACTTTAATCAAATTGTTGTACAGATTTTTTGATGTTCAAGGAGGAAGCATATTGATAGATGGAAAAAATATCAAAGAATTCAAGCAGGAATCCCTGAGAGGAGAATTGAGCATTGTCCCCCAGGAATGCGTCTTGTTTGACGATACAATATATAACAACATTAAATTTGCAAACCCGGATGCATCAAAGGAGCAAGTCATGGGCGCAATAAAGTTTGCCCAGCTCGACAAGCTTATAAAAAATCTTCCGGATGAAGAGAAGACTATTGTAGGAGAAAGAGGAGTAAAACTTTCCGGGGGGGAAAAGCAAAGGGTTTCAATTGCAAGAGCCATTTTGGCAAACAAAAAAATTCTTGTTTTGGACGAAGCAACTTCTGCACTGGATTCAGAAACAGAGCATGAAATCCAGAAAAACCTGCAAAAATTGCTTCAAGGAAGAACATCAATAATAATCGCCCACAGGCTTTCAACAATCATGAATGCAGACAGGATTATTGTCATGAAGGATGGAAAAATAATACAGGATGGAAGGCACAGCAAATTAATCGGCCGAATCGGAGAATACAAAAAGCTTTGGAATCTTCAGAAGGGCGGATATATCAGGGATTAATAATAATTATAATGCGTGGGAGTTAATCTTAAAGAAAACTAACCAAAACTCCACGACTTAAATAAATTTCACGATCATAACCCATCGACGATTTGGTTCGTCTCAAGCGTTTAATCACTTTGTGATCATAACCCTGGGAGAGTTTTCAAGTCAAACAAAAAAGATGACCTGAAGTCTCTCCTGGGGAAAAAGAGGTGATATAATTCAGATAATATGGTTCTATTTAAACCTTTCGATTTTGTTACTCTTTAAGAATGACTAGAGGTAATTAGTAAAAAGTAGTGATTTAGC
>Ga0209210_1002531_pt1 | contig 13196 bp, 15 predicted proteins | sample RifGroA1_FD_183991 | JGI IMG/M metagenome (GOLD analysis project Ga0209210, IMG submission 183991) | Contaminated groundwater microbial communities from Rifle, Colorado, USA - Rifle Groundwater A1 (SPAdes) (version 2) | ecosystem: Environmental > Aquatic > Deep subsurface > Groundwater >...
GTTGTTGTCTGTGCTCCTGGAAACTTTTCAGCCTCTGACTTCCTGCCGACAAAAACAGGAATAGCCAAAACTTCCTCAACCATCTTCCTATATTCTTCAGCCATTTCATTCATATCTCTATCTGCTTCTTTCTCGCTTCCAAAAACACAATGCCCTTCCTGCCACAAAAACTCTCGGGTTCTGACAAATGGCTTAGTTTGTTTTACTTCCCACCTTAAAACATTGCACCACTGATTAATCTTCAAAGGCAAATCTCTCCAGCTCCTTACCCATTTTGAATAAGAATCATAAATAATAGTCTCGCTTGTCGGCCTGATAGCCAATAATTCTCCCTCTTCAGTTCCTCTAACATAAGCAAGCTCAGGAGCGAAACCTTCTGCATGTTCAGCTTCCTTTTTAAAAAAAGAATCTGGAATCAACAATGGAAAATATGCATTTCTGACATTTCTCTTATTCAAAACTTTATTAAAATAATCTTGAATGCCTTGCCAGATAGAATATCCGTTCGGTCTGATAACCATAAAACCCTTTATAGGAGCGTAATCGGCAAGCTCCGCCTTCTGCACAACTTCCGTATACCATTCAGAAAAATTCTCGCTCTTCTTGGTGCTTATTCCCTTGCTTCCTTTTTCCTTATTCATCTTTATAAAATAACTCCTATATTTATTAAACCTTTCATAGTCTGATAGGCTTACGAGGAATTGAACCTCGATTTTAGGGTTTCTCCAGTGCATTCTCCGAAGCCCCACGTTCTAATCCTTTAAACTATAAGCCCAAAATATCAAATCAAAGGCTTTTTTAACCTTATTGAAGCCACCTTTTCTATAAAATAAAAAAGTCCTTTTCGTTTTGTTTGAGGACTTTTGGATGCAGAAAAACCCAAAGGGTTTCTTCTGAACAGAGAATCTGAAAGATTCTCTTGTGCTCAAAGTTGCATTCTGCATCAGCAACTTTGACATAAACCCTTTAACATAACGTAATTTATAGATATCAAAAAGTTTTTTGAGTTTTGCTTGAAACTTTTGGATGTCCAAGATTGCATTTCTGCATAGGCAATATTGGCATAATAAGATAAATATTGCCAATAATTCGCGATAATAAAATACCATATCAAGAGTAAGATTCTTACTAAATGTTTCACAACATATTAAGATATGAACTTGACATAACTTAATAAATCTAAATTTCCTGTTATGTTTAAGTTAAAAAAAGATGGTAAACAAAATAGCAGCGGCGTCTGCGCTGATAGGTACAATAATCGGAGCAGGAATACTTGGAATTCCATTCGTAGTCGTAAAATCAGGATTCTCTCTCGGAATGCTAAACCTCGTTGTTGCCGGAATAATAGTTATGATAATTTCTCTTTATCTTGGAGAAATAGCCTTAAGAACCAAAAAAAATCACCAGCTTCCAGGTTATGCAGAAAAATATCTCGGAAAAAACGGAAAGAGAATAATGATTCTAATCCTCGCATTTGATGTCTATGCAGCCATAATTGCCTACATGATAGGAGTCTCTGAATCCCTGTCCTTCCTTATTTTTGGAGATTCCGCACATACTCTTCTTTTAGGAATAGCTTTCTGGATATTTATGTCAGGGCTTACTTATGAAGGCATGCGGGCTTTAAAAAAAGGAGAGGAAATCGGAGTGATTTTAATCTTTATATTCGTCATTTCAATAACAATTTTATACGGAGGCAAAATAGAAACAGCCAATCTATCTTACAGCAACCTCTCAAATATATTTATGCCATTCGGAGTAATGCTGTTCGCATTCCTAGCATTCGCCGCCGTCCCTGAAGTTAAAAAAATCATAGGCTCAGAAAAAAAACACATGAAAAGAGTAATAATAATTTCATATGTTTTAACAGCTGTAATTTACGCCGTGTTTGCTCTTATTGTCGTGGGTTCGCAAGGCCAAAAAACTCCAGAATTGGCTACTTTAACTTTAGGAATGCCTTTCGTTGTCCTAGGAATATTAACAATGTTTACCTCATATCTTGCCCTATCTATAGCTCTTGCAGATTCTCTGAAAGAAGACTACAGCTATTCAAAAAAGAAATCCTGGATTTTGACTATTTTCATTCCGTTGATAATTTTCATAGTCTTGGAAATATTTAACCTTGCATCCTTCACAAAAGTTCTTGGCATAGGCGGAATAGTCTCCGCTACAATGATGGCGACAATGATTATGCTTATGATAAAAAATTCAAGAAAAAACTCAGAGGTAGCTCCCCCTTATAAAATGCCCTACTCAAAGGAAATAAAATGGTTTTTCATAGCAATAATCCTCATCTTCGCTCTTGGCGGACTCCTTGAAGTTATAAATATAATATGATTATTTCAGCAGTTTAATCAAAACCTTCTTCGCAGCAGAAAAATCAGCACGCCTGTTGGTTTTCTCCATAATCTTTCCCATCAAATAATTCAAAGCCTTCTCCTCCCCTGCAAGATAATCTTCAACACTCTTCTTATTTTCAGCAATCACCTTTTTCGCTATTTTTTCCAGCTTTCCAGCATCGCTTATCTTTCCTAAAAAGTCCTTTGTGGGATCAAAGCTCTTCGGATAAAATTTATTTAATATTTGCTTTCCCTGTAATTCTGTTATCTTTCCTTCCTTCACTAATTTAATCAACTTCACAAAATCATCCACCCCTATATCAAGCTGCTCAAGAGTTTTGCTGTGATAATTCAAATGCCTTAGCAATTCTATCGTTACCCATGGCAGGGCAAATAAAGCATCAATTTGTTCTGCAACTTTCTCAAAAAATTCCGCGATATCAAGATGCTTTGCCAGAACTTCCGCATTTTTCTTGTCAATTTTATGCTTCTTGATAAATTTCTCAATCTTTTTTTCAGGTTTTTCAGGCAGGCTCCCTTTCAAATTGGAAACAAACTTCTCATCAATAACTATATCCTGCAAATCAGGATCATTGATAAACCTGTAATCATCCGCTTCTTCTTTTCCCCTCATTGAAATTGTTTTCCCGCTCGCAAAATCAAATCTCCTTGTTTCTCTTATGCTTCCCTCGCTTTTCTGCCTTTCAATTTCATATTCAATTGCCTTTCCAATGCTTTCTAAAGAATTTATATTTTTTATCTCAACTCTCTCAGTTCCTTTAACGCTGACATTCACATCCACCTTTATTCCGGCATTTGAATCAACATCTTTCAAATAAGCTAAATTATGTATCAGCTTCCCAAGCCAAGCAACAACTTCTTCCGCACTCTCAAATTCAGGGGCAGTAATTATCTCAATAAGTGGAAGCCCGCTTCTATTATAGTCAACTCTTCCTGTCTCCGGCTCCCACGACGCTGGATCTTCCTCAAGATGCATGCTCCATATCTCTTTTCCCAAAAAATTACCTTTAACTCCAATAGGCGTTGCTTTTGCTCCTGAAATTGTATTTTGATATCCTTTCGGCAAATCCGGCCAGTCATAATGCTTTCTCTTCCATCCCAATTTAGAATTTATCTTACATCCGAGCATCAATCCAATTTTAACTGCCTTCTTTACAGCCTCCTCATTTGGCAGCATTGGCTTTGCACCTGCCTGCCCTGTACAAATAGGACAAATCAGTGTATTCGCTCTTAATCCCTTTTCCCTGCTTGCTTTACATCTGCAAAACAATTTTTCTTTTGTAATAGGATAAACGTGAATTTCCAATCCAATCTTTCCCAAAAGTTTTTGCATGCCTCTAAAACAAATTCAATCTATAAAAATATTCCTAATTATGGTTAATTATCTTATTAGGTGTAATTGCCATAGATTATATTTATATAATCTCCAAATATCTTCTTTGAATATGAAAAAAATAATTATTATTGGTACCCTTCATGCTGGACTTACTCCAAAAAATGAACTGAAAGAAGTTCTTGAAAAATATAATCCAAATCAACTTCTCATAGAAATTGCAGAAGAAGATATTAAAAATAGAGAATTTTATTCTTATCCCCTAGAAATGGTTTTTGCATATGATTGGGCAAATAAAAATAAAGTAAAAGTAAATGGTTTTGATTTAAAAATTGATGTGCTGAGAAAAGGAATGAAAGAAGAAGATAATCAAAAAGTGATTGAAGAACAAAAGAAATTGATGAATAACTTTTCATGGAAAGATATGAATAAAGCTGAGAATCTCAAGAAACTTGATACTGATTCTGCTAAAAATCTTGTTGACTCAAAAAAAGAAGAAAAACGCGAGTTTGAAATGTTGAAAAATATTAAAAATTCTATGATTGATAATGGAAAAATTCTGATAATAACTGGATGCGGGCATCTCGATTTTTTTGAAAAACATATAATTAATGCCGTCTTTCCTTTTAGGTAATGATACAACAACTCTCCGTTCGCTCAGGCTCACGCACCCTATTTTCCAAATCTTCTCTGCCTGTCCCCAAATTCTTTAATCGCCTTCCTAAGCTCCTTTGCTCCAAAGTCGGGAAAATGCACGTCTGCAAAATAAAGCTCTGCATAAGCTCCCTGATAAGGCATGAAACCGCTCATCCTATTTTCCCCGCTCGTCCTTATAATAAAATCAGGATCTGGAATTCCATCAGAGTCTAAATTCTTCACAAAATCTTCCTCGCTAATCTCCTTCTTCCCAGACTTTAATATTTTATTTACAGCCCTTACTATTTCATCTCTTCCGCCGTAATCCAAACAAAGCTGAACATTAAAATCTTCATAATCTTTAGTTTCCTCCTCCAGCTTCTTCAACTCCAAAACTAAATTTTTCGGCAGCCTGTCTTTTCTTCCTATATGTCTGAACCTAATTTTATTTTTCTGAGCATCCTTTCTGAATTTTTCCACACCATTCAAAACTACATTAAATACAGCCTCAATTTCCTTTTTATTTCTCTTCCAGTTTTCAGTTGAGAATCCCCAAATTGACATATACCCAACTCCCAAATCCTTCGCCTCTCTAAATAACTCTTCAATATTATCATAAGCTCCAGCCTTATAATGCCCGAAGCTCCCCTCATATCCTTTTTCCTTAGCCCATCTTCTATTTCCATCGGGAATTATCGCTACATGGTTTGGAACTTCAGACTTTCCGTCTCCAATTAAAAACTTTCCAAAATTAATTAAACTTCTCGCCTTGTCAGCAATAAAACCCTTATCTTTGACAATCTTAAATTCTTCATACTCCTTTCCAGCATCCCTTAAAGAATATTTCATTCCTGTTATCTTAGAAAATCCGGGGCTTTTATTAATCCATGAAAGAAATTCCTCAAGCTCTTTCTTATTTCCCTGAACTAAAATATTTACACTTCCATCTTCCTTATTTCTGACAAAGCCCTTCAGTCCATGCTCCCGGCAAAAATCCCCAATTATCTTTCTAAACATAATGCCTTGCACTCTTCCATGAACCTCTATTTCCATTTCTTTCATGCAATCTCCTCCATAAGCACTTCTTTGAACCTTTCTAAATCTTCTGTATTTATCCTCGCTCCGACAGCATCGTCATGCCCTCCGCCAGTGCTATTATTGAAATTCTTCAAAATCTTCTCAAGAATCTTCTTAACTCCCTTTCCTCTTAAAGAAATATTTGTTACAATTCCCTTTCTGTATCCCACAACAATATATTTCTTAGGATACAAGTAAGAAAGCTCATTTGAAATCTCCGAGCTTATGCTCAAGTCTCCTGAATAATCAAAGAAAAGCAAATTTCCGGAAACATTTCTCTTTGCCCTTGAAAGCAAAGAATCGTATTTCTTTCCTATTTCAGCATACTTCTTCCTGAAAGAGCTGTTTGTACTCTGTTCCAAGAATACTTCATCAGGGCTTTTGCACTCCGCCAGAAAATTTTGAAGCTGAACAATATGAGTGGTAGAATCCTTTAATCCAAAGCTGAGGCTCTTTGCTATCCTTCCTATCTCCGTTTTATAATACGCATCAAACGGCTCTTTTACTTTCCCCCAATAATCAGGCCACCTCTCGCTAAACTCCTTGGTAAAATCCGGCATATAATGGTCGGCAATGCACCCCATCACGGCAATCCACACATCTTCTTTTCTTCCGGAGATTTTGTAAGCCCAATAAGTAACAGGCTCGTCGCTCTTTTCTTTTCCAACATTTTTTGCAGGATTGTAAACAAAAGTGTTTTCCCCTTCCAATTCTGCTCCGACATTATGATGGTCTATCCAAACCAAAGGAAGTCCCAACTTATTTATCTCATCAGCAAACTCCTTTGAAATAACAGGCTTGTCAAGAACAAAAACATAATCTGCATTAAGCTCCTGCGCTTTTCTCGCATACTGCGCGTTCAAGTCAGGATAACTCCTTGCGGCAACTCCTTTTCCTCTTCCCAAAAGTCTTCTAAAAAGAAGAAAACTGCAAAGCCCGTCTGCATCATTATCATAATAAAAAACGGGATTTTGAGCCCTTTCAAGATGCTCTCTTATCTCTTCTATCTGCTTCTCTGTTAACATATACAAAAGGGAAAAATAGTGTATTTAAGCCTTGTTAAAGATAAATTTAAAATTAAGATAAGATTAATTTCTTCCTAATTTCCTAGAAAGTGTACCTATTGCATTAGTTGCTATTTCTAAATCACTTAAAAGTTCTTTTCTTGTCTTTGCATCTAAAATTCTATCTAAATTTTGGGCGCTGGCTGCGCCAGTTCTCAACACCCCGAAAGCTCTATCGTTATCGTGCAAGTACCTGCCCCTAGCAACAAAGTCAGACTCATTCTGCGGATTGAAGAACCAAAGATAATTAACTATAGCAGAACTTTCTGAATCTCCGTTGAGATTAAAAAATTTAATTTTGCCTTTTTTTCCACCATTTACAAATTTCTCAAAATAAGGCTGTACAGTTTTTCCAAGCAAAAATCTCGTTTCATCCATTCCAACAGTCAATGGAAAATCTCCTGTTTGAGATAGAGCAAGTACATCTCTATCTTCTGGAGCCATTTCCAGTTGAGATTTTGCAATTTCATCTGCAGCCTCATAAAATTCTTTTCCTAATAACAAATATTGTGCATTTCTATGTGCTTTTACAGTAGATGCAGCCATTAAAGGATTCATTATCGGAGAACTTCTAAATAATATAGTTTTCCCACCTTTTATTGCTATTGGAACAAAGCTTGTTCTTAAGCAACTATCTGCAATTCCAGCTAATCTTATTTGAGCAACTTCTTCAGGCGTTACTAAATTAGTTATTCCAACTCTCGCAAAAACTTTAAGTTGCTCATCCAACGGAGCATCAGCTATATAAATTTCTCCAAGTTCTTTTACTGTTCCAACCTTTTGTGCTTCGTATGCCATATCTTTCTTAAAAATAACCCCTATTTAAGCATTTCTACAAGTAACTACTTAATAATTAATATATTAATGCAAAAAATAAAATAAAAAAATAAAAATTCCTTAGAAAGCACTAAGCTTATACTGAACTCTTACAGTTGCCTGAACTTCAATATCGCTCGGCGCTATATTCGCAGCTGCCTGTCTTGCCTCACCACTAGAATCTCCTTCCATTCCGGCTTTAGCATAATAAATTACAGGTCCGTAATTGAAATCCTGACTCTCAACACTAACCAACGCTCCAAGATTCTTTCCAACTCCAGCAGCAGTAGCCTCAGCTTTCTTCTTTGCATCTTTTCCAGCCTCTTCTAAAGCCTGTGCCTTAAGCTCGCTCTGCTTTTCATCTGAAAGTTCAAAGTTTATTCCTGAAACAAGAGCACCGCCATTAACTCCGGCATCAACAATTCCAGCAGTCTTGTCAAAATCATTTGTCTTCACAATAAGATTTTGCGTAACAATATATCCTTTCAATCTCTGGCTTCCTCCGCTCCAATCATAATCAGGATACATATTGTAATTGTCCGTCTTTATCTCTTTCCTTTCAAGTCCGGTTTTCAAAAGTTCAATTATTACTTTATCTACAATCTCATCGTGCATCTGCTTTGCTGTTTGCGCATCCTTGTCTGTAGTTTGAATAGTCAAATAAACAGAAACCTCATCCGGCATAACTTCTATTGAGCTCTGCCCCGTTGCAGAAACCAGAGTTCCCGTACTGATATAAGCCAAGTATCCTCCAACTAATATTACTGCAATTACCAAAAATATAACTATATTTCTATTTTCCATCATTTTCCTTGCTCCTCCTTTCACTTTTGTTTATGCTGAGAAAACTCTCAGTTTTCGAGGTGTTCAAGAATTTCTCGTTCTTGACATTCCATAAAATTAAAATTAACAACGCTGTCAAAGCGCCTATAAAAAACCAAGCCCATGAATTTGGAGCATTCGCCAAAGCCCTGTATAAAGCCCCGCCTCCATAATTTGCTGGTTCTGCAGCAACCTTCGCGCTCTCAACACCTAACTCTCCAGCAAATATTTCAGCTCCCCCTCCAGAAACACCATTATCAGCCACATTGCTTGCACTATTTACCCCAACAAAAATCTTTATTCCCAATGCAATTATTCCCGTAATCAAAACACTCGGGATAATTCCTCTAATCATGCTCCTCGGACTTATAACAATCCTCCTGTCAACAACTTTATACTTGTGTATTCTCTTTCCCTTTTCGCTCCATAAAAATCCTTTGACTTTTTCTATCAGCCCAGCTTCCTCTAATTTTTTAACATTGTAATTTACTGTATTCATAGCCAAATTCAAAGCTCTAGAAATATCCGTCTCGCTCATCTCCCTCTCCGCCAAAACTCCAAGTATCTTCTTTGAAGTCTTATTTGAAATTACTTCTGCAATTTTCTCCGTTCTCGGATCATCAAGATCAATCATTATAGAGCTTTTTGTCATTTTATACCTCCACAGCAAATCTAAGTTGTGGACTATTTACAAAAGAAAAACTTCTTTATAAATGCCTCTTTGACTTCAAAATCATTTGAAGCCTTGAGTTGATTTTGAGAGTCATCAAGGATTAGCTCCTCAAAAAAATCCTTGAGACTTCAATCCCTTTCGAACCTAGCCTCAAAATCTCTCCCCATTCCAGCGTCCTCAAAATCTGCAATTACAGGAGAAACGCCATAGCTTTCTAAAATATCGCCTATGTTCTTCATTCTTTGAACAAAACTTATAGGATAATGATCCTGCTCCTCGTGAACCGCCATTCCTGAATTCAGGCACACGCGCAGCCTATAACTTTTCCTTCCGGAAAAATTGGCAAACAGCTCTAAAGCTGAAAAATCTTCAGACACCCTGAAAATCTTACATCCTATTTTTCCCAATTCGTAAGCCAAGCTGTCCGAAACAACTTTTACAACACCCTCATTCCGATAAAGCTGGTTATCTCTCATATTTAACGCCTAAAAAAGTTTAGAAGTCATTTTTACAACTTTGGCTTTTTATATCTTTCTAAATCCTATATTTTCACTACTTAAAAGAATGAAAAAACCAATGAAAATATTTATATATCACAATAAAATCATCTTCCTATGAATAAATGGAGTGAACTCTTACTGGGCTTGATTTTAGTTATCGGTGCAATAGTAATTGCATTCTATTCCCAATCATGGTTTGCATGGGGAGTCAGCCTGAACTTCTGGACTCCTGCATGGATGGTTCTGAAGGGCGGAATATTCTGGGGAATTGTAATGGTAGGAATCCTATTCATTCTTCTCGGTATTTCTGATTTGAAAGGATAAATATTAAATAACATAAAATTCATAACACAATAATTTCTATATATTCATCTTTCCTAAGTAACCAATGTCCTATTGTAAAATCTGCGGAGAACCTGATTGTAAAAAGCATTCAATACTTCTAGGAAAGCCAGTAAGCATAACAGAATTCTCCGGCTCAAGCCCTCCTGAAATATTCATAGGAAAATGGAACTATCCAAATGTCTACACCGGTATCCTGTCGCCCCAAGAACACGGAGACACTGGAATAATGTCATCCCACGAGCTCTGGCACGAAAAAAAACTTCCTATTACAAACATCCTAAATCTAAGAAACAAGCTAATCTACGGCAGAACACAAAGCAACATAAAGAAACTACAGACAAAATTTCTTTCAGTCCTGCAGGAAATAGCAATGACTCACTCCTCCGTATCGGCAGAATTCAAGCTAAAAAAGCCGATTTCTCCAAATAAAGAACGTGAATCCCGCGTCCCACTTATTTCAAATGCAGCCCCATTGCAGTCTGCAAGAATTACAGAAAATACAAAAATCCAGCCAAAAGTTGACTATCTTGTCAATGACACAGATGTAAAATCTGTAACAGCAATGCTTGAGCTTGAAAAAGCAAACATCCCAAACTCTACAATAATAAAAGTCCTCTCAGCAGGACTTCTAGGATTAAAAAAAAATAGAACTCTCGTCCCTACTCGCTGGAGTATTACTGCAGTTGATGACACTCTTTCAAAAAATAAGCTAACTAAAATTCGATACTATAAACAAATTTCGGATTTCCAAGTCTTCCAATCTGACTATTTAGGAAACAATTACCATTTCCTTTTGCTTCCTAGTAATTGGGAATTTGAAGTTCTTGAAATTTCAATGAAATCTCCAAGTGTTTGGCAAGACTATGAATCTTTCTTCCCAAGAAAAAAATACGCTGACTCTGTTACGGGAGCCTATTACGCAAATCGTCTTGCCCTAACAGAATACCTAGAAAGAATAAAAAAACAAGCTTCCTGCATTGTCTTCCGTGAAATCCGCCCTGAATACTATGCCCCTTTAGGCGTCGGAATCCTCCGCCAAATCTCCCGCTCCGCCTTTCAAAAACCCCCTAAGAAATTCAACACCCTTCCAGAAGCTTTAAATGAAATTCAAGCTGGACTCAGGCTTTCCCTCTCTTACTTCACAAATAAATCAATTATTTTAAAGAATTTGGGCAAACAGCAAAAACTTTTTCAATATTTTTAGTTTTTGATGGACCAAGATTTTCCTAATCTTGCGGACAGAAGAAACTTTTTCAATATTTTTAATTTCTAGTAATCCTATTATAAACATCTCTCCTGTGCCCAACCAAAAGGATAATTATTCTATCTCCCTCAATAGTATAAATGGCTCTGTAATTGCCTACAACTAAACTATAATATCCATATAAATTATCAACAAGTGCTTTGCCCAGTTTTGGATTGTCAAAAAGTTTCTTTATCTCCCGCCTTATCTTCTCTTGATTTTCAATATGCAGTTCATGCAATGATTCCTTGCCTTCAGGCGTAAATTCAATTCTCATTAAACCTCTTCAAAAGGTATAGTCTTTCCTCTTTTGAATTGCTCCATACTTTTAGCCAGCCTTCTCATTGTCTCAGGATCGGACACAATCTCTATTGTCTCAACCAAACTTTCCTTATCGACATCAAAACCCGCAGCCATTCTGTCTAATAGCTCATTGTAGCTCTCTCTAGGATGAACCTTCAATGCATCCAACTTCTTCTTAACTCTCTCATCAACTTGTATTGTCGTAACCATAGTTACCTATAGCAACTTATAGTTTATAAATCTTCCTGTAAACTGAAAGAAATTGTTTAAGTTTGGTTAAAATCAATCTAATTAATTATCACTCTTCAAAAGTCTTTCACACTCTTCAATAAATATAATAGCTCTGCCACTTAATATTTTAATTTCATCTCTTGAAAAGAGCCTTCCTTTTCTTAGCGATTCTTTTAAGTTGAATATTTCTTTAGGAAGATTATTTGAACTCATCTTAAAATTTTTGGAGAATTCATTGCACATATCCTTATCAACATCAAAATATCTTCCTTTTACCCTTAATATATTTGAGGCAAGTCTCAATACCGAATAAAAAACTATTTCCAAATGCTCTTTATCTCCTAAATTTTTAGGAATTATCTTAATGCCATTTTTAGTTGGTTCTATATATTCAACTTCATTTTTAATAATCCAATTTTTCATTGCGGGAATTCCATCTATCTTATTAAATAGGTCTTTATAATCAATCTTTTTTATTTTACTAATTTTACTTAAAGAAATTCCTAATAAAGGCTTATAATTTTGAAAAGAAAATCTTGTTAAAACCGACTCATACTCATTATATCCATTTACTGAATAAGTTAAAAAATGTAGCATTATAGTTTTTTCTTTTTCGCTTTTAACTTTTATAGGTCCAATTTTCAAAGTGTGTGTAATTCCAATGCTTCTATTAGAGAACTTATCTTTAATTAAAGAAGCAACCTTGTTAATTTTTTCAATTTCTTTTTTAGTTATGGTTTCAAATATCAGAACAATATCAAAATCATTAAATTTTTCAAGTTCTTTCTCTGTGTTATAAAAAGAGCCCACCAAATTCAAAGAAACTAAACCGTCATACCTATCAAAACTTCCAACTATCTCATCAATAATATTCTTTACTAGTTTATTTTCCATATGAAATATTTTTGTACACTAATTTCCCTGAATTAGAGAACATTTTAGTAAAATCAACAAACTTTTATCCATAATAAAAAAAGAATTAATAAATTTATAAAACTATGGTTAAGTAATCTCTTCACTTTGAATGCCTTATTTATAATTTAACGCCAAAAATCCTATTTCCCCACAGCTTCCTTAATATTCTTATTAAGCTGTTTCATGGCTTCTTCAAGCTGGTCTTTATTCTTCGTGCCAGTGCAGACTAATTTTCCGTTGCTGAATAATAAAAATGTAGCAGGAGGATCAACTAATTTGTAAACAAGCCCTGGAAATTGCTCAGGCTCGTATTCCGTATTTTCCAATTGCAAAGCAAGAACATTCAAATTCAAGCTCAAATCAATGCTCCCGGAAGCGACAATATTCTGAACTGTTATCTTTGGCTTGTCAGTAATCTTAACCCCTATTTTCCCAATTTGCTTTATTACCTGCTCTATTACTTCCTTTACCTGCGCAACGCTTTTCGTCCCCGTGCAAACCAAATTCCCAGAACTAAATACTAATACGGCAGATTTCGGCTTCTTTATCCTTAAAACTAATCCTGGAAACTGCTCCGGATTATATTCCGTATTGCTCTGGCTCCTTGCAAGCTTCGTTAAAGAAACCGGCTTCCCTAAAGAAGTCGTAGCCACGATGTTCTGCACCTTTAAATTAGACTTTGAGGCCATTTTAAAACTCTATACCCTTTATAAAGAAAATTCATTTATAAAGCTTTCTTTCCTCTTTTACTATGTGTAGCCCAGAGACATATGTCATGGGCTACCGAAAATTAGTTCTGCGATAATTTTCTGAAGAACTAATGAAAAAGGAGGACGTCAGAAAAGAGTTTTTCAAGCTCAAGAATAAAGGACATACAA
>Ga0209210_1002535_pt1 | contig 13186 bp, 14 predicted proteins | sample RifGroA1_FD_183991 | JGI IMG/M metagenome (GOLD analysis project Ga0209210, IMG submission 183991) | Contaminated groundwater microbial communities from Rifle, Colorado, USA - Rifle Groundwater A1 (SPAdes) (version 2) | ecosystem: Environmental > Aquatic > Deep subsurface > Groundwater >...
CAATACAGGAGTGCCAATGTAGTGGTTTCCCTAGCGGGAAACTTAGCGTCTAGCGTTAAGCGTTCAGTGGCCGATTGGTTCGGAAAGTTGCCGGAGGGTAAAGCTAGAGGGTTTGAGAAGGTGGGGAAGGTAGGGAGGGGGCTGAAGATTGTAAACAAGAAGCTGGCTAACCAGGCGCATGTGGAACTGGGGGTACAAGGTGTGAACGTGACTGATCCTAGAAGATTTGCTCTAACCATCTTGACTAGTTATCTGGGACAGGGACTATCATCGAGACTGTTTATGGAGCTACGGGAGAAGCGGGGATTGTGTTATGCGGTGCAGGCAGCTGAGAGTAGATGGCGAGATGTGGGCGAGTGGGACGTGTATGCTGGAGTAAATATTGACAAGCTGGAGGAAGCACTGGTGGGGATTTTAAGTGAATTAAGTAGGACTAAGCAGACTAAGTTGACTAATAAAGAGCTGGCGCAGACCAAAGAAAAGATTCGGGGGCCCATAATTTACTCCATGGAGGATCCAATCAAGCAAATGGAGTGGTACGCCAAGCAAGCGTTGGATCGTCCGGAGGAAATGATGGATTATGATACTATTATATCTAGACTGATGGGGGTGACAGCAGAGCAGGTGCAAGCAGTAGCCCGGGATTTGTTCAGAACTGAAAAGTTAAATTTAGCTGTGGTCGGGCCGATTGAGAAGAAAAGAGAAGAAGCTCTTCTCAAACTCCTGAAAATATGAGCGATTTGCATGAAGTGGTGATTACAGCAATTGTGGTTAAGAAGGGAAAATATCTGGTCATGCGCAGATCGGCAAGTGAAAAACGATTTCCATTGCGTTGGACTGTGCCAGGAGGTCGCCTTGAGGTGGTTGAATATACTGCCCGGCCTAAGGACGCGCATGATTACTGGTACAACGTGCTGGAGAAAACTTTGGAAAGGGAAGTAAAAGAAGAGACGGGGATAGTCATAAAGAATGTGGATTATGTAACCAGTCTGGCGACGGTACATAAAGACGGTCGGTCGTCTTTAGTTATCTCGTGCGTGGCAGATTACAAATCAGGAAAAGTAAGGCTACAGGAGGAGGAGTGTGATGATTACGCTTGGGTGAGCTTAAAAGAAGCCAAGAAATACGATTTAATAGATGGAATATATGATGAACTAGTAATGACAGAGTTGAAACGGAGGGGTAAAAAAGTGGTGTGGGAGAGAAGGAGAGGACCTGTAATATAATTTCTAATTTCTAATTTCTAATTTCTAAACTTTGAGCACAATTTGTTTTTTGACTATTGACATGGATATGGGGAAGCGTCTTTAATAAAGTATGACGCTTCGGAAAAAAGAATTGAAAATTAAGAATTTAAAATTGAAAATTACGTCTAGGCCTGTAGTAAAAAGCGAGAAATTTGACTTCTGGGGAGTGTTCAAGAACTTCTTGTTGGTGGGAGGAGATTTGGTTTAGTCGGGGTGAAGGGAATTGGACCCTTTGCTTCGCGGTCCCGAACCGCGCGTTCTACCGATGAACTACACCCCGGTTTGAGTGTCCCCAGGAGGAATTGAACCTCCATCGGAGGTTTAGGAAACCTCTGCTCTGTCCGTTGAGCTATGGGGACGCGTAGTAATTATACGTCATATATGTCATATTGGACGTATATGGCGTATCAAATTCTGCCTCCGCATGGCGGATACAGAAAATTATTGTCGTATCAGCTGGCGACTGTAGCTTTTGATTTTGGATTGGAGTTTGCCAACAGATACATCGGGACCAAGTCTCGAACCCACGATCAAATTGTGCAGGCTTTGCGGTCCGGGAAGCAGAATATTGTGGAAGCTAGTATGGCCTCGGGGACTTCTAAGAAGACGGAAATTAAGTTGTTGGGGGTGGCTCGGGCTAGCTTGGAAGAAGCGTTAGCAGATGCAGAGGACTTTCTGCGGCAACACGGTTTGGTCTTGTGGCCGAAGGAGGACCCCAGGATTCTGGAGATTCGAAAGCTTGGCTATACGTCCGATAGGTCTTATAAAACTTATGTGACATATATGGGTGACCCAGAGTCGGCGGCAAATTGCCTGCTATGTGTTATTCACCAGACAAATTTCTTGTTAGATCGGCAAATTCAAGCCGTAGAAAAAGAATTTTTAGAAAGCGGCGGGTTGAGCGAGCGGTTGTATAAAGCCCGTCAAAATGCCCGTTAGCGTAAGGAAACGGCGTAGAGGTTGGGGACGGAGGTTTTGGAGTTGGAGGAGAGGTTGGCAAGGATGAGCAGCTGTTTGCCAGAGGGGTAGGGGAAGGCAAAGCTGTTTTCCATGGGGCCGGCATAGACGACGGTGGCATTTTGCCCATCGTACTCCAGAACAGTGATCTTGCCTTTCTCGGTGAGGAGGAGGTGGGCAGAGTCAGGAAACCAAGAAACGCCTGTGGGAACAGCAAAGTTCCGGTCTTCTTCTAGATCGTAAACGTAAGTTTGTCCCTCGACTAACGCTCGGGATTGGGATTGAGTGGAGGAGCCGGGAAGGGGGCGAATGAGATCATCCGGGATGGAGGCTGAAGCGGTGGCGGTATACAGCAATTTGTTTTCTTTGGGCGACCAGACCAAGTTGCCGGCAGCGGTGGCTAAGATGTCTTGCAGGGTTTGGGGGAGGGTAACCAGCAGATTGACTTTGGGGGGAGTTTTCCAGGCGGCGGAAGTAGTGGCGATTTCTTGGGCTTGGCGGTTGATTAAGCCTAGAGGTGATTCAGTCAGATCCAGTAAGTAGAGTTTCTTACCACTGGTAAAGGCGATTTTGGTGTTGTCTGGCGAGAGGACGGGAGCACTGGCCCCGGAAGTGGTGATGGCCTTCAGGGATGGGACAGAAGGAAAGAGGGTAGCGGTGCCCCGGGTGACAATTTCGGCCTCGACTTTGAGAAGTTTGGACCAGGGGGAGAAGCCGTCTTTTTTGATCTCGATTTTGTAAGTGCCTGGGGAAAGGTTGATGGTGGTGTTGGTGGCAGAAGAAAGCTGGCCGTTAACATGGATTTGGGCGCCGTCGGGAACGGAAGTGGCTACTAATAGACCAGTAGGAGATAGTTGTTTACGTTGCCAATTGAGCCGGTAGCCGCGGGCAAAAAGAATAACAAAATACGTGACAAGTGGTACTAGAATAATGCTGGTCACAAAGAGTAGAATGCGGGTGCGTTGCATAGCGGGAATTATATATGTTAGCCAAGCGAATTGCCATTGACCTGGGAACTGCCAATACTGTGGTATGGGTGGCTGGCCGGGGGATTGTGATGAACGAGCCGACGGTAGTGGCGATGGGGGTGGAAGACGGGCGGGTGGTAGCAGTGGGCAACGAAGCCAAAGAAATGTTGGGGCGGACACCGGGAAATATTGTGGCTTCCCGGCCGATGCGGGATGGGGTGATTGCGGATTACGCAGTGACGGAGGCGATGCTACGGTATTTTATTCAGAAAGTGTGCGGGAGAGTGTTTTTATTTAAACCAGAGGTGATGATTTGCGTGCCGGCAGGAGTAACCCAGGTGGAACGGCGGGCGGTGTTGGATGCAACACTTTCTGCTGGTGCAAAGGTCGCATATTTGATTGATGAGCCGTTGGCAGCTGCTATTGGGGCCAAGATTCCTATAGCTGCAGCTTCGGGAAATATGATTATGGATATCGGGGGCGGGTCGGCTGAAGCGGCGGTGATTTCTTTGGGGGGGGTGGTGGTGCACAAGAGTGTGCGAGTGGCCGGAAACAAGGTTGACGAGGCGATTACTACGTATTTGCGCAGGAAATACAACTTGCTGGTAGGCGAGACGACGGCAGAGTATGTGAAGCTGAAGATTGGATCGGCCATTGTTCTGGAAAAACCGGAGGAGATGGAGGTCAAAGGCCGGGATAATGTGACGGGTCTGCCCCGGGCGGTGGCGATTACATCGACGGAGATTACCGAGGCCATCAGGCCGACTCTGCTGCAAATTATTGGGGCGGCTAAGGGCGTGCTGGAAGAGACGCCGCCGGAGCTGGCCAGTGACATAATTGACAAGGGGATTGTGATGAGCGGCGGCACAAGTATGCTTAGAAATTTGGACCGGTTGATGACGGAGCTGATGGGTGTGCCGTGCCATGTAGCCGAAGACGCTCTGCTGTGTGTGGTTAGAGGAACAGGAGTAGCTTTGGAAAACATCGATTTGTATAAACGGTCTATAGTTAAGAGATGAGGATTGGGATCGATGCTTCCAGGGCGTTTGTAGACAATCCCACCGGAACGGAGAGGTATAGCTATGAAGTGATCACCAGGCTACTTAAGCTGCCTGAAGCTAAAAAACACACCTGGATCTTATATGTCCGCCCCCAATTTCTAATTTCTAATTTCAAATTTCTAAACAATGACCAAATGTTTAAATGTCCAAATGTTCAAATCCGAGAGATCCCGCTCTCGAGGTTGTGGACCCAGGTAGGATTAGCAGCTAGGACGTGGGTAGATGATCTGGATGTGCTGTGGGTGCCGGCACATACGTTGCCAGTTCTGCGGAAACTGGGGATCAGGACGGTGGTGACTGTGCATGGATTGGAGTATGAGTGGCTGCCGGAATACGAAAATTGGCTACAGAGGTGGTATTTGCCCTTAAGTACGAAGTACGCGGTGATGAGCGCCAGTCGGATTATAGCTGTGAGCGAGTTTACCAAGAGGCAGTTGGTAGAAAGACTGGGGGCGGATGAGAGAAAAATAGCAGTAATTCACGAAGGAGTAACGCGGCAGCGTCTAGAGACTAGCGTTCAGCGTCTAGTGAAAGGGAAGTACCTGTTGTTTGTGGGTACGATTCAACCTAGGAAAAACCTGGTTCGGTTGATAGAGGCTTTTTCCCGCCTAGACGCTAGACGCTATACGCTGGTTATCGTTGGAAAGTTGGGGTGGATGTATGACGAGGTGGTGACACTAGCTAAGAAGCATAAGGTAGTGATTACTGGATGTATTAATGAAGCGGAACGATATGGTCTGCTGCGGAATGCTCTAGTCTATGTGCAGCCCAGTATTACCGAAGGGTTCGGGTTGCCGGTGTTGGAGGCGATGGCAGCCGGGGTGCCGGTGGTATCAAGTAGCGGCGGCGCGTTGGCAGAAGTAGTGGGAGACGCAGGAGTTTTATTCGAACCATATGACGTTAATGACATGAGTCATAAATTGTCATTAGTCATTCATAGTCATTCGTTGCAAGAAGAATTAATTAAGAAAGGGAGGGAGAGAGTGAAACAATTTAGTTGGGAGAAGGCGGCGAGAGAGACCTATAGAATATTAATTTCTAAATCCTAATTTCTAAGTTCTAAATAATCCACAAATCCGAAATTTGAGGCTGGAAATTGGGGATAAAATGTGAACAGACCAAAAATTCCTAATTCCTAATTTTTAATTTCTAATAACCTGGAGAATATTCGGTATCACCCCCTTTCTTTCCCCCTCTTAATTTAAGAGGGGGACTAAGAGGGTGATATAATCAATTAATCGAGGCTAAAATGATTAACAGACAGTTAAAACAGACCGATGATAGGGTAAATGTACTAGGGGTGGGGGTGAGTAGCACTGAGCTTGCCGAAGTGCTAACAAAAATTGACAGTTTTTTGACAAAAAAAGGGAAAATGAAGCTAATTGTGACTGTCAATCCAGAATTTGTGATGTTGGCTCAAGACGACCCGGAGTTTAAAAAGATTCTAAATGGTGCGGATTTGGCGATTGCTGATGGGGTTGGGCTAAAACTGGCCGGGGTGAAGAATATTGTGCCTGGGCGAAGAGTGGTGGCGGAGATAGTAAAGAAATACAGAGTGTTTTACTTAGGCAGCAGGGTAGCTGCCGAAGTGGTCGAGAAATATGGCGGCGCATACGACAACGGTGAGGTGAATATAAAAAACCCAGTGAGAAACGATGAGATAATCGCAAAGATCAATAGATTTAAGCCAGACATCCTTCTGGTGGCCTATGGAGCGCCGTGGCAGGAAAAATGGCTATGGGCTAATCGCCATAAGCTAAAAGCCAAAGTGGGTATGGGAGTAGGAGGAACGTTTGATTACTTGACCGGACATGTTTTGCTTCCACCGGAATGGGTGAACAAAATGGGTTTGGAGTGGCTGTGGAGGCTCGTACACGAGCCGTGGAGATGGAGAAGGCAGCTAAGGCTTCTTCGGTTCGTCTTGCTGCTGGGGAAGGATTTTACCTTGGATAAGTGAATCATTGAGTGCCGCTGCAACTAGGTCTGCATTTTTTGGATACGCTTCTACTAGATTGGCGGCCTCGCCAACCAGAGTCCGGCCTTGTTTTCTGGCAGTAGAAGCCGGTAAATTCTGAACTTGTTCTGCAGCCGTGGCAATTTGTTCTATTGGGGATGGATCCGTCATTTTATTTTTACAAACTTGCGGGAGCCGACGCTAACGATGGAATCAGGAGTTAGGAGATAGGAGATAGAAGTCACAGTTTCATTATTCACTTTGACACCTTTTTGGTCAATAAGGCGTTTGGCCTCGGATTTGGAAGGAGCGAGGCCGGATTCGACCAAGACGTCGACGATGTTTGGGGATTTGACGCTAATTTGAGACACGTCGGAAGGAAGCTCTCCAGCCTGGACCGTGGTTTCGAAGTGCTTTTGGGCATTGTCTGCTGACATTTCGTCATTGTATTGGGATACTATTTGCCAGGCAAGTTTCTTCTTGAGTTCCATTGGATGGCCTCCTGAGGGGATTTGATCTAAGGGAAGATTAGTACAAGATTCAAATATAGCAGAGATAACTTCGTCGGGGAGGGACATGATTTGGCCGAATAACGCTTCCGGTTTGCCGGTGATAGCTATGGCATTGCCCTCGGTCTTACCAATTTTGTTTCCGGAAGAGTCGGTAATGAGCTTGAGAGTCATGACGAATTTTTCCTTGCCATTAATTTTTTTCATCAGGTCCCGGCCGGTCATCATGTTGAACATTTGGTCGCTACCTCCGACCTCAAGGTCAACGTCCATGGCAACTGAATCATAACCTTGAAAAAATGGATAGAAGAATTCGCTCATGAAAAGGTCTTTGCCTTCTTTAAGCCGGTTTTGAAACATATCTCTTTCTATTACTTGGGCAATGGTTAAGTGATGCATAAGGCGGGCCATTTCTAGAAGTGACATTTTGGAGTGCCATTCGCTATTGAACTTGATTTGGGCGGCGTTTTCTCCATCAAACCTAATAATTTTCCCGATTTGTTGTTTATAGCTTTTGGCGTTCTCAAGGACTTGCTCGCGGGTGAGGGGTTTTCTGGTGTCTGATTTGCCGGAAGGATCACCAATCATGCCGGTAAAATCACCAATAAGAACTATGACTTCATGGCCAGCATCTTGGAAAGCGCGCAATTTCCACATCCAGGCCGTATGGCCAATGTGGATTTCGCTGCCTGTAGGATCGATGCCGGTGTAGAGGCGGATTTTTTTGCCTGAGCTAAGAACTTTTTTTAAAGCTTCTTTGGTCGGATAGATTTTATCAACCCCGCGGGTGAGAAGCTCGTCAATTTTGTCCATATTGAAATTCTAACACTCGATGTTATAATAGTCATCACTAAACCGCCTCGTGAGGTCGAAAGACATTTGCGAGGCTTTTTTGTGGTACACTTTTGATATGGATGAGAGAGTGGTAATTTTCATCGATGGGAGTAATTTTTATTTCAAACTCAAAGAGTTAAATTTGGGTCGTCTTTTGGACTTAGATTTGGGAAAATTTGCGAAGTTTATCGCCAGAAAAAGGAAAATAGTAAAGAAATGTTATTTCATTGGAAAGGTGAGACAGGATGGAACTCCAAAATCAGAAAAATTGTTTGATGGCCAGCAAAAATTACTTGGAAGATTAAAAAATGCAGGCTTTGTTTATAAATTGGGTTATTTATTAAAAACTGGCGATATATACCACGAAAAAGGGGTGGATGTGCAAATAGCCGTAGATATGATGGAAGCGGCATATGAGGATTTATGTGACAGAATAATTTTAATCTCATCCGATACCGATCTAGCGCCTGCAATTGCCAAAGCTCGAAGTAAGGGAAAGGTTGTGGAATATGTGGGTTTTTCGCACAAACCCAGTGTGGCCATGGTGAGTTTTTGCAGCGAATCGACACTATTGAAGAAAGAGGATTTAGAAGAGATGTTTGTTGTCAAGGAATGATATTGGCTACCCGCGGGTTAGGAGTTCGTCAATTTTGTCCATACTTGTGTACTGTATAATTACTATAACATAAGGCTAGATGACAGTCAGCCAGTGAGCGTATTTGGGATTCTGGCCGTGGACGATGCAAAAATAGAGATCTTGAAGTTTGTGGGTGATGGGGCCGACGCGGCCGGGGCCGATTTTTACCCCATTGATTTTGGTAACCGGAGTGACTTCGGCGCCGGTACCGGTGAGAAAAACTTCGTCGGCGGCGGCCAACTCACTGGCCATAATTTTTCTTTGGAGGGTGGGTATGCGCAGCTCCTTTTGGGCCAGCTCGATGATAGTGTTTCTGGTGATGCCTTCCAGGATATTTTGATCCAGAGAGGGAGTAAATAAGCGGTTGGCTTTAACTAGAAAGATATTTTCGGCGCTGCCTTCGGAGACGGAACCATCGGGATTGGTAAGGATGGCTTCACTAGCGCCTTTGGCCTCGGCTTCGGTTTTGGCCAGGGCGGTGTTGAGATAAATGCCGGTGGGTTTGGCAAACGGGGGAATCATGCGGGCGCTGACGCGCAGCCACGACGAAGTAATGGCGCCGATGCCTGCGGAAACATTAAGATAATGGCCTAACGGTTCAGTGAGAATGGCAAAGCCGTCGGCAAGTTTATCCAGATTAAATCTGGTGACGGTGGGATCGGATTTGTAGACTAGGGGCCGGATGTAGACGCCCTGTTTGTAGCTGCAACGTCGGAGCAGCTCGACGGTAGTAAGGCATAGTTCTGGGACTGGGGCGGGAAGGTGCATGCACAAGGTCCGGCATGATCTGGCCAGGCGGCGGTAATGATCAGCCATACGGAAGACGTACAGTTTTTTCGCTTTGGAATTCCAATAACCGCGGATACCTTCAAAACAGCCCGTGCCGTAATGCAGGGCGTGGGTGCTGATGGGGACAACAGCTTTTTTGTAAGGTACAAATTTCCCGTTTAGAAAAACAATGTTATTCATATGTATTTGTCTAGTTCGACTAACTGTTTGTACTCCTGAAACGTAAGCATATCGGCCGGATCGGTCCGGCCGGTTTGGTGGAGGTGTAATAAGGCGCGTTGGGAAGCCTGAAGCGCAGAAAACAAAGTGGTGACGGGGTGGGCGATGAGTTTGTAGCCCAAATTTTCAAGTTTGGCTTGGGAGAGAAGAGGAGTCTTGCCGCCCTCCAACATGTTGACTAGCAGGGGGACCTGGGTGATAAGACAGGGGATGGCTTGTAGCTGTTTTAGGTTTTGGGGGGCTTCGATAAAAATGATATCGGCGCCGGCTTTGACGTAAGCCCGGGCGCGGGCGATGGCTGCCCCGAAACCTTCTACGGCGATGGCGTCGGTTCGGGCGCAAATGGTCAAATTTGGATCTGGTCTGGCCTTAATAGCCGCTTGGATTTTGTTCACCATTTCGGCAGTGGGAATCAGTTCTTTGCCGTCCATGTGACCGCAGCGTTTGGGGTGTTTTTGATCTTCAATAAAAAGGCTGGCTACTCCTGCGGCGGCATATTGGCGGACACAATGGGCTACGTTTCTGGCATTGCCGTATCCGCCGTCGGCGTCGGCAAACACGGGAATATCCACGCAGGAGACGATGTGGGTGACGGCGGAGACCATTTCATTAAGGGCGATCAGGCCCACGTCGGGGAGGCCGTGGTGTACTCCAGAGACGGCAAAGCCGCCTACGGAGACGGCTTCGAAGCCGATGGATTGGGCCTGTTTGGCTATCAGACAATCGTGGACTACGGGCAGGAGGACAGATCCGGGTCTGGTTAACAATTGTTTAAATTTTTGGGCTTTGGTCATACGACTAAAAAACCCCGCCGATGCGGGGTTCTGGTCTTTGGGTGTGACTGGTTAGTTTAGGCTACCCAAAGCGCCCCGCACGCGCGAGGTAAAGAAATAATAAAAATTGCAGACGGACTTTTGCATTGGTTTGGAGTGTACCCCAAGAGTTGACATCTTGTCAAGATGATGTACACTTATGTACATATGACCATGACTGTAAGCATCACCGATTTTAGGAATAATATATTCAAATACACCAGTTTAATGTTGGAAGGCTATGAATTTGAAGTGGAAAAGGGAGGCAGGAAAGTATTTAAAACAGTTAAAGTCGTGGATGATTCGGCTGCCAAGGCCAGGAATTTGCTCAAAATTCTTAAAAAGTATAAAGGAAAGTTTCCCAATTGGGATATTAATGTAGATAAAATGCGTCATAATAAAGCAGAAAGAGAATACTCGTTAAGATACTATGAAAAAGGTATTAATTGATACAGATGTAGTAATTGATTATTTAAGAGCGGGAGTAGGCCCTTTAGAAGGGTTGCTGACTACGGCTGGGAGGGGGGAAACAAAACTTTTCATTTCAGCCGTAACCATACTGGAGTTGTTCAGCGGAGAAATAAAAAGGGAACACATAAAAGTGATGGTTGATATTGAGGAAAGAATTGAAGTTGTGACAGTGGATAAAGAACTGGCTAAGTATTTAGGGAATTTGAGAAAAGGCATTAGAACCCCTGTTTCGGTCCCGGATTTAATTATAGGGGGGTCGGCCGTGTTCTTAGGAGCCGAGGTGGCTACACGCAACAAAAAGCATTTTAAGTTGATTCCGGGGATTAAATTTTACTAAAGGTAAATTTATCAAATAAACGCTGTAGCGTGGAATTGATAAATTTTCGTACTTATTCAAGAAAAATGTTATTCTTGAACTATGATCTTTGAAAAAAGACAATTACCCAAAAAGAGTGAGAATTTGTCGGATTGGTATAACGCGGTGGTGTTGCTGGCGGAGCTGGCAGATTACGGTCCGGCTAAGGGGACGATGATTTTTAGGCCGGCGGGGTATCGTGTTTGGGAGCTAATACAGGAAGTGATGGATAAGGAAATTAAAAAGAGCGGGGTGGAGAACGCCTATTTCCCGCTGTTTATTCCGGAGTCGCTGATGCACAAAGAAAGGGAGCATGTGGAGGGATTTGCCCCGCAATTGGCGGTAGTGACCATTGGGGGAGGGGAAGAGTTGAAGGAAAAGTTGGTAGTTCGGCCGACTAGCGAAACAATTATGTATCAGGCGTATGCCAAGTGGATCCAGTCGTGGAGAGATCTGCCGGTGCTGATTAATCAGTGGAACAATGTGGTCAGATGGGAAAAACGGACGTATCTTTTTTTACGGACCACGGAATTTTTGTGGCAGGAAGGACACTGTGCCCACGCTACCCATGAGGAATCCAAAGAAAGAGTGCAATGGGCAATTGAGATGTACGCTCAAATTTATCGGGACTGGCTGGCTCTGCCGGGAATTATCGGCAGAAAATCTGAAAGCGAGAAATTTGCGGGTGGGGACGCAACCTTGACCTATGAAATTTTGATGCCGGAGGGAAAAGCTTTGCAGGGATGCACCAGCCATGATCTGGGACAGAATTTTTCCAAGGTTCAGGACATTAAATTTCAGGATAGAGAGGGGAAAAACCAGTTTGTGTGGCAGAATAGCTGGGGATTTTCCACACGTTCGATTGGATCAATGCTGATGGCGCATGGGGACGATGCAGGAATAGTATTGCCGCCTAAGGTGGCTTCGGTGCAGGTAGTAATCATTCCTGTTACACTAGACGAAGATGTGGTGGCGGTTGCCCAGAAATTGGTCGAGAGTTTGAGAGACGTGCGGGTGAAAGTGGACACTCGGGACGGAGAGAGCCTGGGCTTTAAAATTAATAAATGGGAGTTAAGAGGAGTGCCTTTGAGAATCGAAGTGGGCCGGAAAGAAATGGCTAGCGGCAAGTTTAAGATGGTGAGAAGAGATACAGGAGAAGTTGTTGATGGGGAAGTGGAGAATATTTTAGATCAGATTCAGAATGACATGTTAGCTAAGCAAGAGAAGTTTTTGCGGGAGAGTACCCACGAAGCGGCAGATTATGAGCAGTTTAAGAAGATTATGGAAAGTCAAAGAGGATTTATTAAGGCATTTTGGTGTGAGGATGCCAGTTGTGAAGCCAAAATTAAGGAGGAAACGAAAGCCTCTACGCGGTGCTTGCCCATGGACGCTAAAGAAGAAAAGGGACAATGTGTATATTGCAGAAAGGCGGCCAAGCACAAGTGGCTGTTTGCCCTGGCGTACTAGGGTATAATAATGACCATGATTTCTTTGCCTAAAGGAACGAAGGTGCCGAATCATGTGGTGATTATGCCGGATGGAGATAGGAGATGGGCTAGGACGAGGGGGATGTCTTCTTCTGAAGGACACAGGGCGGGAATGGAGAACATAATCAAATTATCACGCGTATGCCGGGATTGGGGGATTCACACTGTGTCAGCTTGGGGACTATCGACTGAAAATTGGCGGGAAAGGCCCAAGGATGAAGTAGACTTTTTGATGAAGGGCATTGCGGGATTACTTGAAAATTATTTGGGGGAAATGAAGAAAGAAGGAGTAAGATTTGTCCACTTGGGGAGGAAAGATAGATTGCCGAAGTTTTTATTGAAAAAGATTGCTTATGCCGAAAAAGAAACACGTGGTAACGACAAACACGTGTTTAATGTAGGATTGGATTACAATGGTTGGGATGAGATGGTGAGGACGACACAAAAAATTGTAGCCGAAGGCATTCCAGTGGAGAAGATTGACCGGAAAGTTTTGGACAAGCACATGGATACCGCCGACCAACCCTACCCGTATATTGACCTATATATAAGAACTTCGGGGGAGCAAAGAACTAGCGGGTTTATGATGTGGCAAGCGGATTATGCGGAATTCTATTTTGAGCCCTCATATTTTCCTGATTTTAGCCCCGAAAAACTTAAGGAGGCGATTCTGGACTTTAGCCGGAGACGGAGGAGGTTTGGAGGAAACGATGCGGAGGAACATTTGGGGTTCAACCCCGCGGTGGTGGCGGATTTAGAGGTAAGGTGGAGGCACCAATTGTCAATCGGGGAAAAAGAAAAATTTAGGGATTTGGTCATCCGGTATGTGAAGGAGCATTATGGATTGTCAAAGGGTTTGGCTAGGGAGGCGGGGCTAGCTATGGCG
>Ga0209210_1002536_pt1 | contig 13183 bp, 19 predicted proteins | sample RifGroA1_FD_183991 | JGI IMG/M metagenome (GOLD analysis project Ga0209210, IMG submission 183991) | Contaminated groundwater microbial communities from Rifle, Colorado, USA - Rifle Groundwater A1 (SPAdes) (version 2) | ecosystem: Environmental > Aquatic > Deep subsurface > Groundwater >...
GAAAAGGCCCGCGGTATTACTATCGCCCTTTCCCACTCGGAATACGAGACCGACACCCGCCACTACGCGCACGTCGACGCTCCCGGTCACGCTGACTACATTAAGAACATGATTACCGGCGCCGCTCAGATGGACGGCGCAATATTGGTGGTAGCGGCCACTGACGGCGTGATGCCCCAGACCCGCGAACACATCCTCCTCGCCAAGCAGGTTGGTGTGCCGAAAATCATCGTTTTCCTCAACAAGTGCGACATGGTTCCCGACAAGGAGCTCATCGGTCTCGTTGAAGAGGAAGTCAGAGACCTCCTCAAGAAGTACGAATACGACGGCGCCAATGCCCCGATTATCCAGGGTTCGGCCCTCAAGGCTCTCGAAGCTACTGGTATCGACGACGAATGGTCCAAGCAGATTTTGGCTCTGACCGACGCTCTCGACACCTACTTCCCGATTCCGGTCCGCGACCTCGACAAACCGTTCCTCATGCCTATCGAGGACATCTTCTCGATTGAAGGCCGTGGCACCGTGGTGACCGGTCGTATCGAAAGAGGCCGAGTTAAGGTCGGCGAAGAAGTGGAAATCGTTGGTATCAAAGATACTTCAAAGACTACGGTCACGGGTATTGAGATGTTCAACAAATCTTTGCAGGACGGCCAAGCCGGAGACAACGCCGGCGTCCTCCTCCGAGGCGTCAAGAAGGAAGATCTTCACCGCGGCCAGGTGCTTGCCAAGCCGGGTTCTGTCACTCCTCACACCGAGTTCACCGCCGAAGTCTACATCCTCAAGAAGGAGGAAGGCGGGCGACACACTCCGTTCTTTACCGGTTACAAGCCGCAGTTCTACATCCGCACCACTGACGTTACCGGCGAGGTTACCTTAAACGAAGGCGTCGAGATGGTTATGCCCGGCGACACCGCGACCTTCACTGTCAAACTGGTTTCGCCGATTGCTCTGGAACAGGAGCAGCGCTTCGCTATTCGCGAGGGAGGCAAGACCGTCGGAGCCGGAGTGGTAACCAAGGTTATCAAGTAATCATATGCCTAAAGCTGCTTCTTCCAAAAAGCCCCGGCACAAGGCCGGAGCTCCGGCCACCAAACGCGCCGGAGCCAGAAAAGCTTCTGCTGAAGAGGTGTCTTCAAGGCTGCGCATCAGAGTCAGGGCCTACGAGTCGAAGATTCTCGACCTTTCGGTCAAGCAAATCATCGACACCGCCCTGCGCTATGACGCGAAGGTGGAGGGACCGATACCTCTGCCGACCGAAAAGAAAATCTATACGGTGAACCGCGCGGCGTTCGTATACAAGAATGCGCGAGAACAGTTCGAGATGCGGATCCACAAGCGTCTCATCGATATAGTCAATCCTTCCGGTAAAGTCATCGAGGCTCTGACCAACATGTCGCTGCCTTCGGGAGTAAACATCGACGTGAAATTGATCTAGCCATGAATCCCGTTAGAAGTCTAACCATATAGACTTTAGCGGGTGGATTGACCACAACACCAAAACAAAGTAACTTCTAACGGGATGAAAAAGATTATCGCCAAGAAAGTGAATATGACGCAGATCTTCGACGAGAGCGGGGAAGTCTTTCCTGTCACTCTCGTCGTAGCACAGAACCAAGGGGAGGGCTTGGATACTGATTCCCAAGCCCTCCCCTTGGAAGGCGATATGGTTACGGTCTCCGGCCTCTCGAAGGGCAAGGGCTTCCAGGGAGTGGTCAAGCGCCATAAGTTTCAGGGAGGCAGGCGCTCCCACGGCCAGAAGCATTCCGAGAGGGAAGCCGGTTCCATCGGCGGTGGCGGCCGGGCCGGTGGACGCGTTGTGAAGGGCATGCGCATGGCCGGCCGCATGGGTCATGAGCGCGTGACGGTCAAGAACTTGCGCGTCATCAAAGTCCTGCCGGAATCCAAGGAGATCTTCATCCGCGGCGCCCTTCCCGGACGCAAGGGGACACTTCTGGAAGTAAAGTCTAAATGACAAATGTCGAATGCTAAATCAATGGCAAAGTCTAAATTTCAAAATTTAATCATTAGAAATTGATTAGTCATTCAACATTAGAAATTAACAGACATGGAAACTCAAGTCTACAATCAGACAGGTAAGTCGGTCGGTAAGGTCACTCTTCCGGAAAGTGTCTTTGGCGTGCGCTGGAACGCCGACCTGGTCAAACAGGTAGCCGACTCGCTTCTTTCTTCGAAGAGAAAGCCGGTCGCTCATACCAAGAATCGTGGCGAAGTGCGCGGCGGCGGCAAGAAACCTTGGCAGCAGAAGGGCACCGGCCGTGCGCGACACGGTTCCATCCGCTCTCCTATCTGGGTTGGAGGCGGTGTCACTCATGGTCCGAGAAAGGAGAAGAATTTTGAACGCACGGTAACCAAAAACATGCGTGCCAAGGCTCTACACACTTTACTTTCTCAAAAGTACCGCGAAGGGGAAGTACTCTTCGTCGATTCAATTGCTCTTACAGAGCCGAAGACCAAGATTGCTATCGGTACCCTCAACTCACTTTCAGGAATCAAAGGCTTCGAATACATCTTCAGCAAAAAAAATAACGCCGTAGCTATTGCTCTTTCAACCAAGAACAAAGAAACCGAACGCGCTTTCCAGAACCTGGGCAACGTCTTCGTCGCGGAAGCGCGAAACCTTGACCCTTTGACCTTGCTCCAGTACAAATATCTCATTCTCGAAAATCCAGAAGTTTCCCTCAAATCCATCCCCAAACTCCATGGCAAATCTTAATCTCAAGCCGTTAAACGTTCTCAGAGGCCCTCGCATCACCGAGAAGGCTGCTTTGGGTGCGGACAAATCCAACGTCTACGTTTTCGAAGTGGCCAAGGGCGCGACCAAAAAGTCCATTGCTGATTCTGTCCACCAGTCTTACAAGGTCAGGCCGGTCAAGGTTCGGGTGGCCGGTATTCCGGCCCGCAAGGTCTTCGTGCGCGGCAAAATGGGTGTCAAAAAGGGCGGTCGCAAGGCTTATGTCTATCTGAAGAAGGGCGATAAGATCGAAGTGATTTAGGATTTATGATTTAAGATTTATGAAGAAATACAAACCTACAACCAAATCGCGCCGCGGCGCCTCCGGTATCGACTACCGCCAGTTCATCACCACCAATGAGCCGGAAAAATCGTTGACAAAGGGCTTTTCCCGCGGCAACGGTAGGAACAACACCGGCCGCATCACTACCCGCCACAAAGGAGGCGGGCACAAGCGCCTGCACCGCGACGTGGATTTCTCATACGACAAATACGATATTCCTTTCACCATCAAATCTGTCGAGTACGACCCGAATCGCTCGGGCTTTATCGGCTTGGCTCAATATCACGACGGCGAGAAGCGCTATGTGCTTTTGCACAACACCGCTAAAGTCGGGGACACTTACCTCGTCTCCGAGAAGGCTCCCATGACCCCCGGCAACCGCCTGCCTTTGGGCCATATGATTGTCGGCACCTTTATTTACAACGTGGAGCTCAAGCACAAGGGCGGGGCAAAATTGGCCCGCTCCGGCGGCGATTACGCGGAGCTTCTGGCCAAGGACGGCGAATATGTCGATATCAAACTGCCTTCGACCGAAGTGAGAAAAGTGCCGGCCAACGCCTGGGCCACCGTCGGCGAAGTCTCCAACAACGAGAACCGCCTGGTCAACCTCGGCAAAGCCGGACGCAGCCGCTGGCTCGGTATCCGCCCGACCGTGCGCGGCACTGCCATGAACCCGGTCGACCATCCGCACGGCGGAGGCGAAGGCCGTCAGGGCCGCGGCCGCCGACGCGCCATCTCTTATTACGGCAAACCGACCGGTAAAGGTCAGAAATCCCGTCGCGCCAAAAAGTATTCAAACAAATTCATCGTCAACCGCCGCAGAGTTGGCAAGAACTAAAATAAAAGCCCCCGGCCCGGCCGGGGGCTTTTATTTTGCTTTTATGTATAATCATGAGAATTGGCTCACCCGGGAAAGGAGGAAGGCAAGGAGAGGCTCTCCTTTTTGCATACTTGATTTTATTTTTAGTTTCTGTAAACCCCCACACCTACTTTTTCTTGCAAAAAAGTAGGTGTGGGGGTAAAGTATCTCCCGTAAGGTCAAAGACAGTGAGCAGGGCAGCTTGTAGCTTACAGCTTACAGAAACCCAGAAGTCTCACCGAGATCACCATCTCTCTTTCCTTATATGTGTGCATTACTAGCTAACAGTTGAAAGCTGCAAACTTATTCTATGGCTGTATCAAAGCAGAAGAAAAGCGAAGTAGTGGCGAAACTAGAGCAAGCGTTCAAAATCGCCAAATCACTGGTTTTCGTCAACTTCAAAGGCCTTTCGGTCGGTAACACCACCGCTATGCGCCAAGCTCTGAAGAACGAAGGTGTCTCATACACAGTGGCTAAAAAGACTTTGGCCCGTCGCGCGCTCGAAGGGGGTAAATTCAAAGGCGAAGCACCCGCGTTGGACGGAGAGCTCGCGCTCGCTTGGGGAGAAGACCTGGTTGCACCTTCCCGGGAAGTGCATTCCTTTCAGAAAAAGTTCCCTGAGAATTTAAAGATTCTCGGTGGAGTCTTTGCCGGCCGCTACATGAGCCAGGCCGAAATTCTCGAATTGGCCATGATTCCGAGCCTTCAGGTTCTTAGGGGCAAGTTCGTCAACATCATCAATTCGCCGATTCAGCGCATGGCCATAGCAATGAGTGAAGTCGCCAAGGCGAAAAATTAATCAAAACCAAAAATAACATGGAAGAAACAAAAAACGTGGAAGTGCCCGCCAAGTTCAAGAAAATTGTCGAGGAAGTCGAGAACATGTCGGTCCTTGAATTGAACGAGCTGGTCAAGGTCTTCGAAGAAAAGTTCGGAGTCTCCGCCACCGCCGTAGCCGCCGGTCCGGCCGTAGCCGCCGGCCCCGCCGAAGAAGAGAAGGCTACTGCCAATGTTGAACTGACAGACGGCGGAGCCAACAAGATTGCCGTCATCAAGGTGGTCAAGGAAGTCCTGGGACTCGGCCTCAAAGAAGCCAAGGACCTCGTGGACGCCGCCCCAAGCATGCTCAAGCAGGACATGAAGAAGGAAGAAGCCCAGGCTCTCAAGAAGTCTATTGAGGATGCAGGAGGAAAAGTTACTCTTAAGTAATCCCGCAGAGGAATCGAAAACAAAAACCGCGCGATTGCGCGGTTTTTGTTTGGGGGTACAATACGGGCATGTCAAAATCCGTTTCTCACATATTCGGCGGAGAAGCCAAGGTAAAAATCATGCGCCTTTTCATTTTCAACCCCACTTTAGCTTTCACCTCCTCCGAAGTGGCTTCCCGCGCCAAGACCAATCCCAATGTCGCCCGCCGCGAACTCGCAATTCTCGCCAAGGCCGGGCTCATCAAGAAGCGCGGTAAAGGTTATATGCTCAACAGGGCTTACCGCTACCTGCCGGCCATCGGCAACTTCCTCATCGACGCCAACCCACTCTCCGAGAAGGAAATCGTCAAGAAAATAAGTGTCTCCGGCAACGTCAAACTGATTCTTATCTCGGGCATTTTCCTCCATAACCCTGATTCCAGGGTCGATATTCTCATAGTAGGGGACCATATCAAGCAGGGGAAGCTCCATACCGTCATGAGTACCATCGAGGCCGAACTCGGTAAGGAGTTGCGCTACGCGGTCTTTGAAACCGGCGATTTCCAGTACCGGATGGGCATTTACGACAAGCTCATCAGGGATATTCTCGACTCCCAGCACAAGAAAATCTTCAATAAACTGGGTTTGGAGATGAAACCAGCTATCCACACATCTTAAAACACCTTTATTTTTAGGTGTATAATAAGCGCATACCCTTAAAAGTGGTATTTAACAGTATTCAGTTAAGAACATATGTTATTAAATACATGGGGAGAAGTATTGACCCTTTCCTTCCAGAATCTCTGGGTGGGTGTGGTTAATTTCGTCCCGAACCTTGTTATCGCGTTGGTCATCCTCATCCTCGGATGGCTCGTTGGGGCTCTCTTGGGCCGCGCTATCGCACAGGTGTTCAGGTCTCTTAAGGTAGATGAGGCTCTGCGTCACGCGGGCTTCGAATCGGTAGTGCGTCGCGGTGGCATGAACCTTGATTCCGGTGCCTTCATCGGCGGCCTGGTCAAATGGTTCGTCATCGTCATTTTCCTGGTGGCAGCCTTTGACGTCTTGGGTCTTTCCCAGGTCAATCTGTTCCTGCAGGAAGTCGTGCTTGCTTACCTTCCTAGGGTCATTGTCGGCGCTTTGGTCATCCTGGTGGCTGGCGTTATCGGCGATGTCATCGAGAGGGTAGTGGTTACGGCAGCCAAGAGCGCCGGAGTACGCTCCGCGCACTTCGCCGGCGCAGTCGCCAAATGGGCGGTCTGGGTCTTCGGTATCCTGGTCGCGCTTTCTCAGCTCGGGATTGCTACGGCCTTCAGCCAGACTCTCTTTACCGGCATTGTGGTCGCTATTTCTTTGGCTCTCGGCCTTTCCTTCGGCCTTGGAGGCCAGGAACAGGCTGCTCGCTTCCTCGAGCGCCTGCGCGCCGACATGAGCGGCAAAAACCAGTAATACAAGGTATTAGCTAGATAATACTCTTGATTAGCAAAAAGCCGCCTGTAGGGCGGCTTTTTGCTAATGTGACGGAACGTTGACTTATACCCTTGTTTTCTATACTATATTTGCCACAAGCGTTCTCACGCTTTTTGTTTTGAAATTACTTACAAATGACCAGGTCATCCATCAAAGGCCCATATGTCGACCCTCGCATCTTAAAGAAGCTCGAGGGCAAGAAACCGAGCACCGCCGGTGTTATTAAGACGTGGTCGAGGGCCTGCCAAATCGCTCCGGAGATGGTCGGCTTCACCTTTGGGGTGCACAATGGCAAGGACCATATCGAAGTGTTCGTGACCGAAGATATGGTCGGCCACCGCCTCGGGGAGTTTGCCCTGACCAGGAAGTTCGTTCGCCACGGAGGCAAGATGCAGAAGGACCTGGAAATGGCCCAGAAGGAGGGTGAAATCGCCGCCGCCAAGGCCGCCAAGGGCGCCACCGAGACCAAGAAATAGTTCGACAAGCTCACTACAAGTAATCACATGCCGGAAGCCAAAGCACATTTGAAAAGTTACCGACAATCGCCCAGGAAGGTTCGACTGGTGGCTGCAGCGGTGCGCGGCAAGTCTCCGGCCGAGGCTATTGATATCCTCTCCCTGGTGCCGAACCGCGCCGCTCTGCCTCTCCAGAAACTGGTTGCTTCCGCTTTGGCCAACGCCAAGAATCTCGATTTGAACGCAGCCGACCTCGTTATCAAGGAGCTCAAAGTCGATGAGGGGGCCACTCTTTACCGTCGCCGTCCGCGTTCAAGGGGTATGGCCAATCCCATCCGCAAGCGCACTTCGCACGTGACCGTCGTTTTGGGCGAATCAAAGGCCAAAAAATAACATGACACACACAGTCCATCCATATTCACACCGCTTGGGCATCCTCCGCGACTGGAAAAGCCGCTGGTTTTCCCCCAAAGGCAAATACAAGACCCATCTGAAGGGCGATGTTTTGATACGCGAATTTCTGGAGAAGAAACTGAAAGGCTTTTTTGTTGCGGACATCGAAATTGAGAGAAGCGCCAAGGCGCTGCGCATCATCGTCTCGACCTCGCGGCCCGGCATGATTATCGGCCGAGCCGGCGACGGAGCGGAAGTGTTGCGCAAGGACATCAAGAAAATGCTTGAGAAGCACAAACTGCTCGAAGACAAGGTAGACGTCAAGCTCGATATCAAGGAAGTGAAGTCCGCCGAGTCCAACGCCGCCATCGTCGCCCAGATGGTGGTTGAAGGGCTCGAAAAGCGCCTCCAGTTCCGCCGGGTCATGAAGCAGACCCTTGAGAAGGTCATGGCCAACCGCGACGTGCTCGGAGTGCGCGTCTTTTTGGCCGGCCGCCTCGGTGGAGCGACCATGAGCCGCACCGAAGACCGCAAACTCGGCCGTATCCCGCTTCAGACTCTCCGCGCCGACATCGATTACGCCCAGGCCAAGGCCATCATGCCTTACGGCAGTATCGGGGTGAAGGTCTGGATCTATAAAGGCGATGTGTTCGATAAGAAGTAAGATTCAAGATTCAAGATTTAAGATTAAAGAATTATTCATAAATCATGAATCCTAAATCATAAATCCACCAAAATGTTATTCCCCAAGAAAGTTAAATACCGCAAGTGGCAGACCATGAGGAAGAACCCGAAAAAGGTCGGCGTAGCTTCGCGCGGGGTAACTGTCGCTTTCGGTTCCTTCGGCCTCAAGGCTCTCGGCGCCGCCCGTATCCGTTCCCAGCAGATAGAGGCGGCCAGGAAGGTCTTGAGCCGTTCGGTGGGGAAGACCGGCCGCCTCTGGACGCGCATTTTCCCGGACATGCCTTACACCAAAAAGCCGGCGGAAGTGAAGCTTGGCAAAGGTAAGGGCGACTTGGAAGGCTATGTGGCTCCGGTGCTCGCGGGGCGGATAATTTTCGAGGTCGACGGTGTTACCGAGCCTGTCGCTCGAGAAGCGTTGCGCAAGGCAGGCACCAAATTACCTTTAAAGACCAAAGTCGTTGCCCGCTAGTTCGACTACGCTCACCACAAGTAATATGAAAAAGACCAGCTACAAAGGAAAACCGGAGAAGGACTTGGCCAAGGCGCTTTATGAAGAGCGCGAGAAACTGCGCCAGTTCCGCTTTGGCTCGGCCGGCTCGAAATCCCGAAACGTCAAAGAAGGTGCCAAGGCCCGGAAGGAAATCGCCCGCATTATGACCGAGCTCAACAGCAAAAAGTAAGATTTAAGATTCAAGATTTATGAATAATACAAAAACAACAAAGCCAAAGGTTCTCGCTGGCACCGTCGTCTCGAACAAGATGAAAGACACCATCGTGGTCTCGGTCGAGAGCTACGAGAAACACCCGAAGTACGAAAAATTCGTCACCAAGAGAAAGAAGTTCAAGGCTCACGACGCCGGCAATACCAAGCAGGTGGGGGAGAAGGTGGAAATCGTCGAGTCGAGGCCGATTTCTAAAGATAAGCACTTTAAATTAGTTAATAAGTTAAAAAGTTAGAAAGTTGCTAAGTTAGCTTCAAACTTATAAACTTAAAAACTTCTAAACTAACCCCATGGTTCAACCGCAATCCATCGTCCAAATAGCAGACAACTCCGGAGCCAAAATCGGCCGGGTCTTTAAAGTGCTCGGAAGCTCCAAGAAGCGCTACGCTTCCATCGGTGAACTGGTGGTTTTCTCGGTTCAGAAAGCCGAGCCGAGAAAGGCCGTCAAGAAAAAGGATGTGCTTTACGGCTTGGTAGTGCGCCAGAGAGCTCCTTTCAGGAGAAAGGACGGCACTTACATCCGCTTCGATGAAAACGCGGTGGTCGTGCTCGATGACGCCAAGAAGGAGCCTTTGGCCGGACGCATCTTCGGCCCAGTGCCACGCGAAATCGGCGAAAAGGGTTATCAAAAAATCATTTCCTTAGCTCCCGAAGTCGTATAGTTCGACAAGCTCACCATAAATAATTTTATGCATGTCAAAAAAGGAGACAACATCATAGTGCTCGCAGGCAAAGACAAGGGCAAGACCGGCAAGATTTTACGTGCCATGCCTAAGGAAAACCGCGTCTTGGTCGACGGGGTGAATCTCAAGAAGGTGCATCAGCGTGGTAAGAAAAGCGGCCAAAAAGGCAGCGTCATCGAGAAGAGCTTTCCCATCCACGCTTCTAACGTCAAATTCCATGCCAACTCTTAAAGAAAAAGCGCAAAAACTTCCCGGTTACAAGAATCCGATGCAAACTCCTCGGATTTTGAAGGTGGTCGTTTCCGCCGGCGTCGGCTCGTTCAAAGACAAGGCTAAATTCAAAATCGTCGAGGACCGTCTGGCACGGATTACCGGCCAGAAAGCCGCCCCTCGGGGCGCCAAGGTCTCCATCGCGAGCTTCAAGTCCCGCACCGGCGACATTGTCGGCTACCAGGTCACGCTTCGTGGCGCGCGCATGCACGAGTTCCTCGACCGGCTCATCAACATCGCCCTGCCCCGCACCAAGGACTTCCGCGGCATCAACCCGACCGCGGCCGATGAAATGGGCAACTATACTTTGGGCATCAAGGAACACACCATTTTCCCGGAGACGACCGACGAGGAACTCAAAGACGTTTTCGGCCTGGCCGTGACTATTGTGACCACCGCCCAGTCCAAGCAAGAGGTGGTGGAATTCCTCACCCACTTAGGCTTCCCGTTTAAGAAATAATACATAGGATTTTCCTCTGTATTTTCTCTATGTCCTCCTACATAATAAGCTCACGGCCGTTTTGTTATTGTGTATGTTTGACAAAGCTATATATTTTGATATAATATAAAAGAGGTAGAGCCTTCTCAAGTATTACTCAATACTTGAGAAGGCTCTACCTCTTTCCGCAGCCGGCACACATCGCGTGTGCCGGCTCATCCGTTTTTATACTGCTATAAAGAGAAAACCACCGCGGTTGCGGTGGTTTTCTCTTGGAGCCGAAGATTCAAAAGCCCAAGACTTGGTATACATATAGACTATCAAACAGGCGTTTTCTGTCAAGCGAGTGTACTAGTCCAGCACATTTGAGACTTTTCCGCTGTTAATTGATTGCAAATATACCTCAAAGGAGAGATGAGGCCAAGAGACCAGTGGGGACGCCGAGTGTTATACCAGAGCAGCCAGTCGATAAGCTTCTCATTGAAGAGGTCTATATCATGAGCTAAAAGGTGGAGGTTTCTTTTGATGAAAGCATCAGATAAGGTCCGGTTGAATCTCTCGATCTCAGAGTTTTCTTTAGGAGACCGGGGATGAGTGTTGAAGTGGATGATGCCGTTCTTCTCCAGATAGATATGGAAGTGTCTTTCAAATTCAGAGCCGTTGTCTGTTTGCACCGCTTCAAGCTCAAGTGGAGCTACTTGCTTAAATTTTTCCATGAAGTCCGTAGCAGCAGCTGAAGTGTGTGATTTATAAGCATAAGCGAATCCAAATTTCTTTTCAGTATCTAGAGCGGTAACGATATATCTCTTGAGCCCATCCTTGAACCGCACTATGGTGTCTGCCTTAACCAAAGCTCCTTCGTGGTGCTTGGAGCGTAATTTAACCCTATGCTGCTTGATTCCAGGCTCTGTGAGGTTGCCGGTCTTGGCTTGAAAGGAGAGCTTGGTATATGAAGGAAGTTTTCCTTGTTTCTTTAAATCTGAAAGCATGCGGCCAACAGTGGAGGCAGAGAGATTGGCAACCTTATCTTCTTTCATCAATTCAGCAAGTTTATCCTTGGAGAGATGCGGATCATACTTTCTTTCATTGATAATGAAATCTTCAATTTCTTTGGGAATGATTCTCTTTCTCTTGGTCTTAGGAGCAGTGCTTTTCTTATTTAAAGCATCAAGCTTCCCCAGAGATTCTTTCAGAGCTTTCTGCCAACGAAACAGGGTTGGACGGGAAACTCCGAAAGCTTCCTCGGTGGCTTGGGTGCCGTACTTCTCCCAGAAAGCTAAAATCCTCACTCTTTCTTTTGCAGTTTCGGTAATCATATACCGAAAGCGTATCACTCTCTCCCAAGTGCTGATAAAGCCTTTGGTTCCTCTGAATTTGTTGAAATAAGCCATTTTGAGAACTCAATTAAGAGTCTCAAATGTTTCTGAACTTATGCAGCCTGAAAACCAATGGTGAGCAGCAAGGCGAAGTGCTCGGTTACCACCGGGCCGTAGAAATAAAGCGCCACGAGAGTAATAAAAATGGTGAGTGAGGTGTTGATGGAGCGGCCGAAGGTCTGGGCCACCGACTTCCCTACCGTGGTCTCAAACTCTTCTTTGGTATTGGTTTCCTGGTTGATTCTCAGATTCTCGCGCACGCGGTCGAAGACCACGATAGTGTCGTGGACCGAATAGCCGAGAATGGCCAAGAGGCCGGTCACGAACAAGAGGTCAATCTCGATACCAAAATAATGGCCGAAGAGGACGAAGATGCCGGTCGGAATGATGACGTCATGCGCGAGCGCGATGACGGTCGAAAGTCCGTACTTCCAGGAAGAAACCGGTCTCGAGACTTTGCGGAAGGCGAAGGTGATAAAAAGCACAATCATGAGGACCACTACCGCAATCGCTTTAAGAGCCTTGCTCTTGAGCTCGGAACCGGCAGTCGGTCCTACAGTGTTCTGCCGCTCGATGACAGGTGCGACCTCGCCCACTTTGAGGGCGCCGACCATTCTCTCCTTGTCGGCCTGGTTCAATTCCTTAGTACGAATGACGTAGCTATCGGCACCGGAAGGTCTGACCGAGAAGCCACCGAGGTTCAAGGCTTCGAGATTGGCCTCTATGGTCGCTTTGTCCGGCCGGGTGACGGCGTAGCGGGCCTCGGTAATGTCGCCGCCGGTGAAATCGATGGAAGTTCTGAAGCCGTAAGTGAAAACGGCGAAAGCCGAGAGAGCTATAAGGAGCGCCGAGAGTGTAAACCAGATTTTGCGGTAGCGTACGACGAACATTTTATTTATGGTGAGCTAGTCGAATCATTTGATATGAAGCCCGTTACTGAATAAAAACCTCTTGAAACCGGATTCCGCGCCATGCTTTTTAGGAGCGATGGCGAAGAGGAAGGTCCTCGAGACGGTGATAGCCGTAAACATCGAGACCACTACGCCGACGCCGAGAGTCAAAGCGAAGCCTTTGACAGCCGAGGTGCCGAGCCAGAAGAGCACGACTGCGGTAATGATACTCGAGACGTTGGAGTCACGGATGGAGAGCCAGGCCCGGTGGAAACCTTCATGCAAAGCATCGTGAATCGACTTGCCTTTCTTCAATTCTTCCTTGGCGCGCTCAAAGATAAGCACATTGGCATCCACCGCCATGCCGATGGAGAGGATAAACCCGGCGATGCCGGCCGCCGTGAAAGTGACCGGGATAAGCTTGAAAACCGCCAAACTGAGGACGATGTAGGAAGAAAGCGCCACCACCGAAACGAGCCCGGGTAGGCGGTACCAAAGAACCAGAAAGAGCGAGAGAGCCAGAAAGCCGATAAGTCCGGCGCGCACCCCGGCAGAGAGTGATGCGTCGCCAAGCGAGGCGCCAATAGTCTGGGAACTCGAGAGGGTAATCGGCACCGGCAAGGCGCCGTAATTGAGGTCTCTCACCAACTGCTTGGCCTCATCGGTGGTAAAGACGCCGGTAATCTGGGCATTGCCGTCGCGAATCTCATCCTGAATGACCGG
>Ga0209210_1002538_pt1 | contig 13179 bp, 14 predicted proteins | sample RifGroA1_FD_183991 | JGI IMG/M metagenome (GOLD analysis project Ga0209210, IMG submission 183991) | Contaminated groundwater microbial communities from Rifle, Colorado, USA - Rifle Groundwater A1 (SPAdes) (version 2) | ecosystem: Environmental > Aquatic > Deep subsurface > Groundwater >...
ATTTCTCGGAGCCCCGTTATAACCTGTCGCTAAAATTCTTTTATCTCTTACAATAACTGCCCCAACTCTTCTTTTCAAACAACTTGCCCTCTCTGAAGTCAGAATCGCCTGTTTTAAAAAATATTCATCCCACGATGGTCTTTCTCTTTTCATAAATTAATTTAGACATCTTCTTCTTAAAAGATTGTTGTTCTGCAAAATATATTTTTTTTAAAACACAAAACTTAAATACTCTTTAATCTTAAAACCAACGTAGGGACATTACTTCGGTAATGAGAACTTCGGTTCTTTTCCCTACACCTTTTATATTCTGCAAAATTATTTATACTTCTTTCTCATTTTTATTTAATGAATAAAAAAAGAAATTCTCTTTTGCTTTTATTTTTAATTTTTGTTTTAATATCAATTAATTATTCTTTTTTGGATTCTGTTTTAATAAATTTTTTTGATGAATCAAAAACTTTTTTAGTTGAACGAGTTATCGACGGAGACACGCTTGTTGTTAACAAAACTTCTGTCCGTCTTCTCGGAATCAACACCCCTGAAAAAGGCGAGAAATATTATACTGAATCAAAAGAATTTTTATCAAAAAAAGTTTTAAACAAAAGCGTTGAACTTGAATTTGGAAAAGAAAAATATGATTTATACAAAAGAATGCTTGCGTATGTTTTTCTCGACGAGAATGTGAATTTGAAAATTGTTGAAATGGGGTTTGCAAATTTTTATTTTCCGTCTGGAAAAGACAAATATTATCCTAAATTTTATTCTGCTTGGGAAAGTTGTATTAAGGAAAACAAAAATTTATGCGAAAAATCTTCTGACAAATGCGCAAGTTGTGTTGTCTTAAAAGAATTTAATGTTGAATCACAAAAAATAATTTTTGAAAATATTTGCGATTTTGATTGCGATTTGGATAATTGGGAAATAAAAGATGAAGGAAGGAAAAAATTCTTTTTTGAAAATTTTGTTTTAATGAAAAACTTAAAAGTGGAAATTGTCGTCGGCAATTTTACAAATACAAAAGAAAAACTTTTTTGGAAAAATGAAGAATATGTCTGGACAAAGTCAGGAGACACTTTATTTTTGCGAGATTCTTTTGGAAAATTAGTTTTATGGAAAAGTTATTGAAAAAATTTTAAACAAAACATTTAAATAGTATATATTTATTGTGTATACAGAATGTATACAAGATAACCTCTTTTATCCCAGTCGCGTCGATTCGTCGACGCGATTGAGATTTTCAAAAAAATGACAGATATATTTGACCAAAAAATTTTGTGCAAGAACTGCGATAAACCAATGGAAAAGTCGCAGATAGAAAGAAAAGGATTTATGCTTCGCATTATGATCTGTGCAAAATGCGGGGAAAAAATAATCCATCCTATTGATGAAGAAAAATATTTAAAATTTATAAACTTAAAAAATAAACAATTTGTTGTAAAGATGAGATTGGTAGGAAATAGTTACGCGGTCTCAATTCCGATGGAAATTGTAAATTATATGCAACATCAAGAAAAAATAATGAACAAAATGGTAAGATTATGTTTTGAAGATTTTGGAAGATTAAGTTTAAATTTTAATAAATTGCTAAACGAAAGACAATGAAAAATCAAATTCAAATAAATAAAAAACGATTTCAAAATCTCAGCTGCGCATTCACACAGATTGCTATTAAAGATTTTGAATACAGAAAACCAGAAGTTTTTTGTCTTTCCCAAATCACCGACGGAAAAAGATTTGGTAAACATCCAGAAAATTTTTCAGAAAAAATTTTCTGTCTGCTTGTTTCCAGAGGAAATTTCGCATGAAAAATCAAATTCAATTAAAAGTTGTGGAATCTCTGCCTGACGACGCGTATAAAGGAATTGCGCGTTTAGATCCGAGCGTGATGGAAAAAATTGGGATCAGAAGAGGAGAGGTAATTTTAATAAAAGGAAAAAAACAAAGTGTAGCGATCGCAGACAAATCTTATCCCTCGGATATTGGTTCTGGAATAATCCGCATCGACGGAATTTTAAGAAGAAACGCAAAAGTCGGAATAGGGGATTTAGTTTCAATTGAAAAGGCGATTATAAAAGAAGCAAAAAAAATAATTATCGCGCCTGCTCAAAAAAATATTATGGTTCAGGGAAATCCAGAAAGTTTGCGACAAGGTTTATTGGGAAGAGCGTTAGTGAAAGGTGACATCGTGGTTTTAGGAGGGGTTCAGCGTCGACAAGATTTATTTTCAGAAATGGGAATGGGCGCAGGATTCGGAGATATTTTTGGAGAAGAATTCGGAAACATGTTTGGAAATTTAGGCGGGGGAGTAACTCAAATAAAATTTTTAGTTGTAAATACAAATCCGTCGACAGCAGTTGTTATAACAGAAAACACTGAAGTAGTTTTGAATTCTAAAGGAGTTGATTTAACAGAAGAAAAAATTCCAGATATAACCTATGAAGATATCGGCGGACTTACAGAAGAAGTAAAAAAAATTCGCGAGATGGTAGAAATTCCAATGAAGCACCCAGAACTTTTTGAAAAATTAGGAGTCGAGCCCCCAAAAGGAGTTTTGCTTCACGGTCCTCCTGGAACAGGAAAAACACTTTTAGCAAAAGCAGTCGCGAATGAAACAGATGCAAATTTTATTTTATTAAACGGCCCAGAAATTATGTCCAAATTTTACGGAGAGTCAGAAAAAAAGATTAGAGACATTTTTGAAGAAGCAGAAAAAACCGCGCCAGCAATTATTTTTATCGATGAGATTGATGCTATTGCTCCGAAAAGAGAAGAGGTTCAGGGGGAAGTTGAAAGAAGAGTTGTCTCTCAACTTTTGACAATGATGGACGGTTTGAAATCTCGCGGAAAAGTTGTTGTAATCGGAGCGACAAATAGAGTTAATTCTCTTGACGAGGCCTTGCGTAGACCTGGAAGATTTGACCGGGAATTGCAAATTGGAGTTCCAGATAAAAAATCAAGATTATCTATTTTGAAAATTCACACTCGAGGGATGCCTTTAGATTATCCAATTAAAAAAATATATCTGGAAGAAAAATATGCAGAAATTGAAAATAAAATAAAAGAAATAAGATCTCAGTTAGATAATGTAAAAAATTTAGAAAAAAAAGAACAAGAAAAAAAAGAAATTGAAAATAATAGAGAAGAATTAACTTATCTAAATTCAATTATATTAAAATTCAAAGGCGACGAAAAAGAGGACGAGAAAATTTTCAAAAGTTTGCCTGCAAAAGAAAAGGAAAAAATTGTTTCAATTTTTTTAGAAGGGATGTTAAAAGAAATATCCAGTAAAACTCACGGATTTGTCGGTGCTGATTTAAGTTCTTTGACAAAAGAAGCAGCAATGAATGTTTTGAGAAAATTTTTGCCAGAATTAAAACTTGAAGAAAGTCAAGAAGAAATTCCAAAAGAGGTCTTGGAAAAATTAATTATCAGGCAAGAAGATTTTGAAAGCGCTTTGAAAAGCGTTCGGCCGTCGGCAATGCGCGAGGTCTTAGTTGAATCTCCGAATATAAAATGGGGAGATGTTGGTGGACTTGACGACGTCAAAAGAGAACTTAAAGAAGCGGTTGAATGGCCCTTGAAATTTCCAGAAAGTTTTGAAAGAATGGGCATTCGCCCATCAAGAGGGATTTTGCTTTATGGTCCTCCTGGAACAGGAAAAACACTTTTAGCAAAAGCAGTTGCGAACGAGTCCGAAGCAAATTTTATTCAAGTTAAAGGCCCAGAACTTTTGAGTATGTGGGTTGGAAAATCAGAAGAAGGTGTGAGAAAAATTTTTGAAAGAGCAAGACAAGTCGCGCCTTGCATAATTTTCTTTGACGAAGTGGATTCTTTAGCAGGAAAAAGAGGAAATGATATGGGAGCAAGAGTTACTGAAAGGGTCTTGAATCAAATGCTTGCAGAGATGGATGGATTGGAAGATTTAAAAGATGTTTTAATTATTGCCGCAACAAACCGTCCTGACATGCTCGACGCTGCTTTGTTAAGACCTGGAAGATTTGACAAAATTTTATTAGTTACAACTCCAACTGAAAAAGGCAGAGAAAATGTTTTGAAAATTCACACAAAAAAAATGCCAATTGGCGAGGGAAAAAAATTATTTAACGAAAAAGAAAAAGAAGAATTGATAAAAGAATTTGCAAAAAAAACAGATGGATATACTGGCGCTGACTTAGAAGCTCTTACTCGCGAGGCAGCGATGCTTGCGTTAAGAGAATCTCAGGACACAAAATTTGTTAAGAAAATTAATTTTGAAGACGCCTTGAAAAAAATAAAACCAAGTGTCACAAAAAACACAATTGAAATTTATAAAAAAATTGAAGACAGCTTTTTGAAGTCAGCGAAAGCAGGACTTGATGAAGGAAATAGTTATTTGGGATAAAAAAAATTAAAATAAATCGCAAAGAATGGGTAGCAGAATTAATCGGCGAATTCTTGATTCTTCTTTTTTTCGGATTTTTTTCAACGAGTTTTACTCGAGCATCTTTTTTGATTTTCTTTCTTTTGTTTTCAGTTATATCTTTTTGGATTATACATTATTTTTTTAAAAAATGAGCTTTCAAAGATAGAAATTTAATTTTTTGATAATTAATAATTCCGAGTAAAAATGGTTCTCCTCATTCACTCGTCACAATTTTTCTTTCTTTCTCGACGAGAATTGTGTCTTCTGCTTGAGAGACCATTGAGCCAGTGATTTCAACTAATTGCGGAAACTGATAAATAATTTCATTTTGTTCAAGTTCGCGGAGAGCAAAAAAAACTTTTGCGCTGAATTTTTTCACAAGCCATCTCGAGCAAAACGGAAGGGTCTTATATTCTTTTTCAATAAATTCTAAAACATTTCTCGCGTTTTCACTTCGCGTATTTTTATATTCAATTAGCTGATAAATTCCTGAAGAATTTCCATTGTGGATTTTTCCAGAGCCGTTTGTCGCAAATGGCTCAATAGCATAAACTCCTTTTTCTATTTTAATTTCTCTTTTGTCGTTGATATTTGGAATTGTAATTCCAGAATGCAAATCATATTTTTCCATAGAATGCCCAGAAAGATTTATCACCGGCGAAAATCCACAAATCTCAATTTCCTTTTGAATTATTTTTCCAATTTCTGAAACCAAAATATTTTCTTTAAAAATTTTTTTCGCGCTTTCAAGAGCGTTCTGCGAAGCTAAAATTAATTTTTTATTCTCCGAAGAATTTTCCAAATCAATTGAGAACGCAGTGTCTGCAATATTTCCCTCAATGTGAACGCCAAAATCAATTTTTAAAAGTCCGTGAGCTTTTGTTTTATCGTCATAAGTTGGAGTGTAATGCGCTGCAATTTCATTTATGGAAAGATTAACTGGAAATGCGGGTTTTCCGCCAAGTTCAAAAATTTTTTCTTCAATTTTTTCTGCGATTTCTAAAAGCAACATTTCTTTTTTCACGAAACTTTTTGCAAAATCTTTAATTTGCTTTGCGATTTTTCCTGCTTGAATTATTTTTTCTCTTTCCATTTTTTATTCTATTTTATTTTTTAGTTAAAAATTGAAAAGATAGAAAATTTCCTGTTTTCTTTATTTTCCATTTTTATTTTTCGTTTTAAAAGTGGAAAGTTAGAAAATTTCCTGTTTTCTTTATTTTCCATTTTATTTTTCTATTCTGAAAATGGAAAATATAGAAAATTTCCTGTTTTCTTTATTTTCCATTTTTATTTTTCGTTTTAAAATTGAAAAGTTAGAAAATTTCCTGTTTTCTTTATTTTCCATTTTTATTTTTCGTTTTAAAATTGAAAAGATAGAAAATTTCCTGTTTTCTTTATTCTTCATAATTTACTAAATGAAAAATACTTTAAGAAACTTTGTAACAATATATTTAAATGTTTGTCGTAAATTCATGATAATTGTTTGGGGTTTTTGAAACTTTTCAAATAGTTAGAAAGTTAAAACCTCTTCTCCTCTTGCAAAAATTCCACCTTGAGGATTTTTATCAGGGCAAAATGCCCCTCTATTTTTTATTCTTATCCCTTGTTCTTTTGTTACTATTCCAATATTTTGTCCTTGAATTCTGTAATCTGCTACGACTTTTATAACTTCATCTGGTTTGGGAGTTACTATAATCATACCCTGACCCATATTCCAAGTTTTGTACGCTTCAATATCTGGAACTCCCCCCAATGCCTGAGTATATTCTACAAATTCAGAAGGCTCAAAAGGTGCATCAATAACCGCTCCCAATCCTGAAGGCTTTAAAACTCTTCCAAGCTTTCCAGGAACTCCGCCACCAGTAATATGTGCTACTCCATGAACTTTTGTTTTTGGTTGTCTATCGTATCCACCAAACATATCAACAACTGCAGCAGTATAAATTCTTGAAGGAGTTAGTGCTAAATCTGCTAAACTTACATTTCCCCTTTTCCATAGAACTCGGTGCCAATTATCTCCGTGATTCTTTTTCATAATTTTTCTTACTAAAGATAACCCATTCGACCTGAATCCTTCTTCTCTTAATCCAACTAAATAATCTCCTTCTTTTATTTCTCTTCCAGTAAACATTCTATCTCTTTTAGCAAACCATACAACTCCTGCACCCCAATTATAATTAAAATTACCAAATCCTCCAACTCTGCTTCCAAGTTCAGCAACTTCTCCGTTAACAATTGCTACATTTGCCGCTTTTGCAGCAGCAATATAACCTTCTGCAAGTTGTCTAACTTCTTCAATAAAAGGTTCATCAGAAGTTCCAAGTGAATTAACATCAAGTATTGAACCAATTAAAACTGGCTCAGCTCCTCGAACTACAGCATCATCACAAACCATCGCAAATAAATCATAAGCAATAGTTCTATGATTTTTAACTCTCTCTGCTAATTCCATTTTTGTTCCAACACCATCAAATCCAATATTCATCAGAGTTCCAGCAGGCAAGTTAGAAACATCAATTGCTCTGACTCCTGTAAAATCATCAAAAGGAACAATCACCTCTCCTAATTTTCCTTTCCTATTATCCCAAGTTTGTTTTGCAGCATTATAAAGAATTTTTGAAACATCGTCGCCTAAATCAATGTTCACTCCAGAATCTGCATAAGTTGTTTGTTTTACCATTAAAATGAGAATAAAACTGAACTTTAAAAAGTTATATTATAAAAATTTATCAAAAGTAAGTAGTAAATATATTAAGTTCTGAAATCCTTAAAATACTCTCATGATTTTTCCAATAAATTTAAATATTCTCAAATCATATTATTTTTATGGTAAAAGAAGAGGTGGATAAATTAGATTTAGTTCACAAAGCAAATTTGCACATTCCAATAAATTCAACTTTTGTTTTTATTTCAGTAACTGTCCTGACTTTTATCATCAGCACAAGAAACGAACTTCTTCAAGATAATTGGCTCTTGGCAATTCAAATTTCTTTGTGCATCCCTTTTTTTATTTATTCAAATATTGCGCGTTCGCGAATTATCCTAACTCCGTCGAGAATCGTGGATAGTTTTGGTTCTTGGACTTATACTTTTGCATTTGTATTTTTTCTAAATAGTTGCGCAATTCTTTTATCAACCCTTGTTTTCAAATCTTTTGGAATAATCTTTATTTCAACTTCTATTTTTTTAATGTTAATCTATGAATTTTTAGTTACCCCGTCGCATTCTGAAAAAATTTTCTTCATAAAAATAAAACGTTGGATAATTCTTTTAATAGGTTTTGTTTTCTTAGGGTTGTTTCCAATTTTGAAAATTTATTAATTAAATTTATTTTCTCGACTACAAAATTTATTTTGCAAAAAAGTTAAACTTTGCAAGTTTTCTGAACACCTCAAGTTTTTGTAGCATCGTCGGAAGAATAAAAAAATGCCACTTACATGAACCGGAGGGGGTTGTGAGGGAACTCATGATTATCCTCACAACCGAAATACTTATATACAAAATATTTTTATGTTGATTATGGAAAAGATATTTATGTTGTTAATATTTCTTGTTTTAATTCCAAATTTATTTGCGATTAAAGTTGATGTCAAAGAATTGTCGTCTGAATTTGTGATGATAAAAGATTTGGAAAATCCTGCGATAGTAAATTTGCGGATTACAAACAACGGACCTTCAGACGAGTTCAGTTTTTACAATCTTCTTGGTTTTAACATGGATCCTGTTGCGAGAATTCCGATTTCTTCAGGAGAATTAAAAATTGTTCAATTAAAAATTTATCCAAAAAAACAAATGAACGTCGACGGATTCTTTACATTTAATTATTTTGTGCAAGGAAACGGCGGTTCAGAAATCAGCGAAAACTTTTTGCTAAGAATTGTTTTTCTCAAAGATTCTTTTGAAATCGGAGCAGAAGAAATAAACCCCAACTCAAATACTCTTAAATTTTATTTTAAAAATTTGGAAAATTTTGATTTCGGAAAAATCAACGCAGAATTCTCATCGCCATTTTTCACTCTAAACGAAGAATTTGAAGTCAGCGCAAAATCAAAAAATATTTTTGAAGTCAATCTTGAAAAAGAAGATTTCAATAAACTTCTTGCAGGATATTACACAATTAACGCAAAAATAAAAGTCAGCGAAAAAACTGAAAATGTCGAAGGGGTGATACGCTTTGGTGAAAAAGATTTAATTGAAACAACTTCGAAAGATTCTGGATTTTTAATCACAAAAAAAATAATTAAAAAAGAAAATAAAGGCAACACAATTGAAAGTTCAGAAACAATTATCAAGAAAAATATTTTGTCAAGATTGTTTACAAGCGTGAACACAGAACCAGAAATTACAGAAAGGCAGGGACTTTCAGTTTATTATACTTGGTCAAGAAAAATTAATCCAGGGGAGACGTTTGAAATAATTGTAACAACCAACTGGCTATTGCCTTTTGTCGTCGTGGCTTTGATTGTTTTTATTTTCTTATTTGTAAAAAATTATAATGAAAAAGATATTTCTCTTAGAAAAAAAGTAACTTTTGTAAAAACAAAATCAGGGGACTTTGCATTAAAAATTTCTATTTTAGCGAGCGCAAAAAAATATGTTGAAAACGTTGCAATCACAGATCGACTTCCTGCGTTGGTAAAGGTCTATCCAAGATTTGGAATGGACAAGCCGTCAAAAGTTGAAGAACACAAAAGATTAGTTGAATGGAACTTTGACAAACTTGAGGCGGGCGAGACAAGAATTTTATCTTATATAATTTATTCTAAAATAGGGGTGATGGGAAAGTTTGCTTTGCCGTCGACAATCGCGGTTTACGAAAGAGAAGGCGAGATAAAAGAAACAGAATCCAACAAAGCATTTTTTATTTCTGAACAGAGAAAAGGGGAAGAATGAAGAAAAGATTAAATTCGATATAAAAAGAAATAAAAAATAAGAAGATGAATAAGAAAATAGATTAATAGCGACGGAAGAAGAACGTTCTAAAAACTTTGGCGACGAAGTCGCATTTGTTTGAAATTGATAATCCCTTAAATTAAATTTGTTGCGACAAAAGTCGTAAATTTTTTTCTAAAATCAAATTGGTCAGGATTTTACGCGGGATTTTCGGATTTTTTTTGCGGGGTTCTTTGGTTTTTTAAAGATTGAAATTTGTCGTCGTGGATTTAATCGTAAATACTTTTTCTGTGTCCGATTTTTAATATGAAAAGTTCGTTTTGTAAAATTTCAAATAAAATTCTGTAATCGCCGACTCTTAATCTATAAACTTTTTCAGCGCCCTGTATTTTTTTGATTTCATGAAAGGATTCTGATTCTGCAAATTGCTCTATTTTTTTAATAATTCTTTTTCTTAATAAAAAATCTATTTTCTCCAAATCTCTTAAGGCATTTTCATCCCAAGAAATTTCAAAACTCATATTCCTAATCTTTTTTTAACCTCTTGATGAGAAATCTTTTTCCCTTTTGAAATTCTTACTCTTGCTTCCCCTATTTCTTTTTTTGTTTTTTCATTTATTTCTAAATTATCTTCAATTATTAATTCAAGGATATCATTATATGTTTCTCTTTCCATACATTTCATTTTGTCTAAAAATTCCTTTACACTATCTGAAATTTGAATTGTCGTCGGCATTTTGTATTACAAGAAGTTATAATGAATTATAGTTTATAAATATTTCTGGGAAAATTTTTAAGATGAAAAGAAATTTTTCGTGCTATCGCACATTTGTTTTAGATTTTTTTGTCTTCGTCAAGAAAAAATATTTTGGGAAAAAAGTTAATACATTAAATTCTTAATTGAAGTTTGTCGCGATTTTTAATATTGTGCAAAGTTGATTGCAAGTAACAATTAATCTGATTTTCGGCGGAGCCAGAATTATTATTAATGAAAATAATTTTCGCAAAGCGAAGGAATTTTATTTGTGCGACTTCGTCGCATTAAACTTTTTCGCATCTTACGACACGAAAATTCTTTTGGCTCCAAAATGGACTTCATCAAATTTTTTCGCAAGAGAAATCTTTAAGGTGGAAGTGAAGCTCCCAATCACAGCAAGCTGTGGGGCATCAAGAAAATTCATGAAGAGTTAATTGATTAATATTTCTTCCTTGATTTAGAACATATTCTTTAACTTGTTCCAATGCTCTGCCGTCGCCAACAGTATCGATATGACCTCCATCACTCCAAAATTGTCCCCCCCATAATTCTTCTTCTTTTAATTTTGGAAATTTTTTAAAAATTTGAATTGCAAGAATACTTTTACAAATTTGCATAATCCTCGACGGAGAATATCTCGGAGCTCCGCGAATTAAAATGTGGACGTTATTTTCTTCATGACCAATCGCGTCGAATTTAAAATAATATCTTTCTTCAATACCCTTGCAAACTTCTTTCATTAATTCAAACATTTCTTTTGTTATCAAACTCTTTCGAAATTTTAAAACAAAAACCATGTGATATCTTATTCGATAAGTGCAATGAGGGGCACGCATCAATTCCATAAAAAGAATATCTATTCAACTAACTTAAAGTTTTCGCAGCAAGCTGCGGGGTATTCCCCAAGAGGGAATAAATTTTACTCGTGGTTTTTGGATTTTTCTCGCGGGGTCCTCATAGCAATTTAAGAAAGTTCATTTTGTCGAGGGAAAAGAAAAAAGAAAGAGAAGAATAAAAAATTAAGAAATTTTAAGGAGAGCAACAAAGACAATTTAAATATTGATCCCTTTCTCCCATAAAGTTACTTAGAGTTGTATCTTCGGAGATGATTAGCCATGCAACATCACAAGGAATAATTTGTGTAGTAAATAAACTATCTGTATTCCAATTATCCCCTTCCCACTGATTGTTAGTAGATACGATGCCTAATCCACTAGTGCAGATACTTCCCCCATTCTTACAAATTTGATTACAAGAAAGAGTTTTATTAAAATATCCGAAATCAGGGTGAGCTAAAATAGGGTAGCATTTATTCAACATTCCCAAAACACCTGAGTTTATTCCATTCAACTTCGCATCAACTTCCGCCTTTGTATAGACCTCTGGCCCATATTTTGATTGCTGAACTTTTATTACTCCTGCGTTCGGACTCAATTCAGGATTTCTCCAAAAAACAATCACAGCTCCGACGACAAGAATCGCAATCAAAATTATTGCAAATGTTTTCCAAAAATTATTTTCCATTTTTGTTTTCAATTTTTTACCTCCTTTCAATAATATTATCTAACTCGCATTTTGAAACTCAAAATTTTATTAACGAGTTATTTATTTTAATAGGATATTGTCAACTTAAAGGGATATAGTTAAATAGCCAAATATCTTCTTATTCTGGGAGGTGAAAATAAAATGAAATGTCCAAAATGCAGAGGAGAAAATATTTCAAAGAGAGGAAAGAGATACAACAAATCTAAAACAAAACAACTTTATCTTTGTAAAAAATGCAAAATAAAATTTGTTGAACAAGATGGTTTCGAACGAATGAGGAATAATAAAAAAATAATTGTCAGGGCAATTCATTTGCATAATGAAGGTCTGTCTTTGTTTCAAGTTAAAGATCATTTATGGCAACACGACGGCGTGAAAGTAAGTCGAGAAACAATTAGAAAATGGGGCAATAAGTTTTCTGTTTTTTTAAAATAGGGTGAATGAAATTGTTAAACCAAAAATAAAAGGCAACATTCATTTTGATGAAAAGTATATCCAAGTTAAGAAAAAAGATTGCTATGATTTAAATGCGATTGACAGCGAGACAAAATTTATTTTAGCGCATTCTCTCGTCGAGAAACGAACAAAAGAAGAATGTTGTAAATTTCTAAAACAGATTAAAGATTCTTGTTGCGAACAAATTTTAAGAGCGTATTATCTTAAAAAATATTGCGGAGAAGATAACAGAATTAATTTTGTTTGCGACAAATTTACGAATTATAAATCTGCATTTACAAAATTATTTTACAGAACATGCAGATTAACTTTTGGGGTTCCAATTGCATGCAAAAAATATAATTTGGAACACAACAACAATCCGATAGAAAGATACAACGGAAAAATAAAAGACAGAATAAAAAATATCAGAAGTGGTTTCAAAAATTTTGATGATGCAAAATGTTTTATGGACACATAAAACAAGAAATTTTCTGTTCTCCCAAAATCCTAAAAATTGAAAGGATTTTGCGATTTTAAGAAGAACAATAAATAATTTTGTAAACCCGCATAGCAGAGATAAATCTGGATTTGAGAAGAAATAAATTATTGGGTTTGATAAAATTTGTCAAAGGTGTTTAGGGATTGTTAAGTTGACAATATCTGGTGAGGGGAAGGTTTAAATAGTTTAGAGATGTGGAAAGGATATGGAAACAAAAAAGTCCAAAAAGAAACGTTTGAAAGTAAGAATTGGAAAAGGCAGTTGTAGTATTTGTGATTGATTTCTTTTTGTTTTCTACTTATTATGGAATGTAATTGCAAAACACCTCGATTAGAAGTTGAAACCGCTGGTTCTATTTATGAAATTGAATTTGGTCAAATACAAATAGAAATTACTGGAAGATGTAATATGAATTGTCAACATTGTAGGGCATCTCATCAACTTAAAGAAGATATGTCTGTAGGACAAATAATTAAGATTATTAAATTTGCAAGACAATTTAGTCCAAACTATAAAGAGATTGTTCTTTCTGGAGGAGAACCTTTGTTGCATAAAAATTTTGTAGAAGTTTTAAAGGCAGTTCGTATGAATGGGGGAGATTTTGTAACACTCACAACAAACGGTTCTTTATTGACTAAAGAA
>Ga0209210_1002539_pt1 | contig 13166 bp, 12 predicted proteins | sample RifGroA1_FD_183991 | JGI IMG/M metagenome (GOLD analysis project Ga0209210, IMG submission 183991) | Contaminated groundwater microbial communities from Rifle, Colorado, USA - Rifle Groundwater A1 (SPAdes) (version 2) | ecosystem: Environmental > Aquatic > Deep subsurface > Groundwater >...
TCAACTGCTTCTTTCAACGATGCCTGGAAAAAATCAACGTGTATAAATTTATCTGTAACGGGGTCTTTTTGAATTTCGTGGACCAGCACCAGGCGTTTTTCCTTTTCTTCCTCTATATTAAGCTCAACCAAAGAACTTTCTCCTGTTTCTTTAAAAACTTTTTGAAATTCCCTGTAATCAATCTCCAGTAAAACATTTTTAACGCCGTGTCCGTAAACTACAGCTGGAATTTTTCCCGCCTGCTTAATAGCGTTCGTTTTTTTACCGGTTTCCTTCCTAATTTTAGCTTTTAATGAAATCATTTTATTTCTCAATATAAATGCACTGCACAGGGCATGCTTCTGCGGCCGACTGAGCGCATTCTATCTTTTCTACCTCCAACTCTTCAAGAACCTGTTTTACCGCGCCCTTAATATGCGACTTGCCGTCGTCTTGCAATTCAAAATACTTCGGACATAATGTTTGGCACGAATCGCACCCTATGCATTGCTCTCTGTTTAATTTTATTTTTGGCATAATAATTTTAAAGTATAGTATAATTATTTAGATTTGTAAATGGTAGTTTATATTTTATTCTCGCTTCCGAAAAGCTCTATCTTCAACGTAACAACTTTTTCCACTGATTTTTGCGCTGATGACAGATATTTATAGGGCACTATCTCGTCTGGATCGCTGTTTAAAACCCTCCTTAAATTTCCGGAAAAAGCCAGCCTTAATTCTGTGTTTATATTAATTTTAACAATTCCCAGCCCTATCGCCTCTCTTATATCTTCCTCAGGGATCCCAGAGCCGCCATGTAAAACCAATAAAGTTTCATCAATCCCTCTTTTAATTTTATTTAATATGTCTAATCTTAGATTTGGATCAACTCCGGAAATTTCAATCCCATGGAAATTTCCAATACTCACTGCCAATAAATCAACTCCTGTTTTTTTAACATACTCTTTTGCCTCTTCCGACTTTGTTAAATTTTTTTCTATAATTTCAAACTTTTCTTGATAAACTTTTGAAGAATCAGTCCCTATCATGCCCACCTCTCCTTCAACTAAAACATTGCGCCATTTTGCATAATTTTTAACCTGCCTTGATATTTTTATATTTTCTTGAAAAGGCAGTTTTGAGCCGTCAAAATGAACCATATCATATCCGGCGTTAATTACCTGTTTTACATATTCAAATGATTTTCCGTGGTCTAAATTTAAAAAAATCGGCAGGCCGGTTTTTTTTCTTAAAACATTTCTTAGGGCTGCTGCCTCTTCTAAACCAAAAAATTTGCTCTCGCCTTCAGAAGTTCCCAAAAGCACAGGAGACTTTAAATTTTTGCAGGCCTGAACAATCGCTTTCATCTGGCTAAAATCAGAAAAATTAAACTGCCCTATCGCCCACCCCTCTCTCTGCGCTTTATTAAAATAATGTTTTAAGCTCCTCATTTGTTTTATTTAATTCGGCATAAATTATTTTCTGAACACAACTGCTTTTTAACCTCAACTCTTTCGAATTGTGAATTTTTATCCAAAAGCCCGTTTTTAGCTCCTATTTCCGACAAACATCCTTCTGCGTTTGCAATGCCTAACTGGATTGCTTTTTCAATGTCGCCGTTATGCCTTATATAGTCTGAAAGAAACCCTGAGGCAAACGCATCGCCGGCGCCCGTTGCATCAATTACTTTTAACTCCTGATGGGGTTTAGCTGAATAAATATACGTGCCGTCAGATACCACCACTCCGTCTATGTCTTTTGTCATGACAGCAACGCCCGGGCACATTTGGTCAATTTTTTTAAATATCTCTGGCTCTTCGTGAAATGAAATTTTTGTTAAAAATGACGCCTCTTCCTGATTCAAAAATAAAATATCAATTTTTTTAAAAATCGCCTCTAATTTTTCTAAAGGATAAGAAAGCTGGTAGTTTCCCGGATTTACAGCTATTCTTATTTTATTTTCAAACGCAAAATTCACTATATCCTCAAAGGGCGTTGTCGCCTGCCTGCCGGCAGGCAGGCACAATAAACCAGAGAGCGGGGCTAAATAAATCCATTTTGTTTTTAGTTTATTCCAAGGAATATTATCTTTGTCCAACACGTCAGAAGCGCCCCTATAAGCTAAAATAGTCCTGTCTCCTGCCTGCGCAGGCAGGTCGCCTTCGCTAGAGATAATAACAGAATAGTTTGTTACTTTTTCTTTTGTTTTAGAAACTAGGCTTGTCTCTACTTTCAGACGTTTTAACTCGTCTATAATTTCTTTTCCTGCTTCGTCGTCGCCCACTACCCCGCAAAAAGCAGTTTTAAATCCTTGTTTAGCAAAAGTCGCTGTCGTATTTGTTCCGCCTCCACCCGAATTAAATTTTATATCTTCAACATCAATTTTAGAACCCAAAGACAAACAAATTCCTTCACCCGTAACAAAATCTTTATCGCCTGCCTGCGCAGGCAGGTCTTTTGTCACCTTAAAAGCCTTAGACTTTAAAATAATATCCTTTGTCGCCGACCCAAAAGTTATAATGTCATACATAATCTATTTATGATTTAATTTTTTCTCCGTTTCGGCGATTAATAATGTTGTTTTAATTACCGAGTCAGGATTTAAGGAAATTGACTCTATGCCGAGTTCTACCAAAAATTGAGCAAAGTCCGGAAAGTCCGAAGGCGCCTGGCCGCAAATGCCGATGTATTTATTATTATTTTGGCATACTCTTATTGCTTCTTCAATGAGCTCTTTTACAGCTTCATTTTTTTCATTAGCCACGCTGGCAATCTCTGAATTATCGCGGTCTAATCCTAAAGCTAATTGGGTTAAATCGTTTGAACCGATAGAAAATCCGTCAAAAATTTCTAAAAACTTTTCTGCTAAAATTACGTTCGCCGGTATTTCGCACATGACGTAAACTTTTAGGCCTGATTCCTGGCTTAACCCGTTTTCTTTCATAATTTGCAAAACTTTCTTTCCTTCCTCAACTGTTCTGCAAAAAGGAACCATTACAACAACATTATTTAATCCAAATTCTTCTCTAACTTTTTTTATTGCCTTGCATTCTAAAATAAAGGCTTGTTTAAATTTATTATTATAATACCTGGAAGCTCCCCTAAAGCCTATCATCGGGTTTTCTTCCTGAGATTCGTATAGCTCTCCGCCAACCAGCGAGCGATATTCGTTTGTTTTAAAGTCAGAAAACCTGACAATAACCGGCTTTGGATAAAATGCAGAACCTATTTTCCCGATACCTTCAGCTAATTTATCTACATAAAACTGGACTTTATCTGGATAACCCAAGGTTAATTTATCTATTTTTTTTCTTAAAACAGGCTTTAAGTGTTTATAATTTATTAAAGCTAATGGATGGATTTTAATTTCATTCGCAATAATAAACTCTTCGCGAGCTAACCCTACGCCGTCGTTTGGTATAAAACTTAAATTAAAAGCGTTAGACGGCTCGCCCGCGTTCATTAAAATCTTAGTTTTTGTTCTTGAAATATTAGAAATGTCTGTTTTTTTAATTTTAAATGGGATTATTCCTTCGTAGACCCTCCCTTCTTCCCCGCCCGAACAATCTACGGTAATCTCCTGCCCGGCTTTTATAACTTTAGTGGCGTTGTCAGCGCCCACTATTACGGGCACTCCTAACTCCCTGCCCACAATTGCCGCATGGCAAGTCCTGCCGCCAGAATCTGTAACAATAGCTGACGCTAATTTCATTGCCGGCACCCAGTCAGGATCGGTTGCTTTTGTAACTAAAACCTCTCCCTTTCTAAATTTATCAATATCTTTTGCGCTCATTATTTTATTTACTCTGCCCTGCCCTATTTTTGAACCAACGCTCATTCCGATTGCCAAAACTTTTCCAGCTTTAGATTTTTCTAATACATATTCTTCTAAAACTTTCAGATTTTTTTTGCTTTGCACAGTCTCGGGCCTTGCCTGCACAATATATAATTTTCCGTCTCTGCCGTCTTTTGCCCATTCCATGTCCATTGACTTTTTGTAATGCTCCTCTACTATCACTGACCATTTAGCCAGGCTTAATATTTCGTCATTATTCAAAACAAATTTCTCCCTGTCTTTAACGGGAACTGAAATATTTTTAATAGGATTTTTAGGGTTTTTGTCATAAATCATTTTTATTAATTTTGAACCAATCTTTTTTTCTATAATCGGTTTAAAATCCTTTTTTAAGGTTGTCTCAAAAACATAATATTGGTCTGGCTCAACCTTTCCTTGCACAACATTTTCTCCCAATCCATAACTGGCGTTTATTAATACAACATCTCCAAATCCTGATTCTGTGTCGCAAGAAAACATAACGCCCGAGACTGCCAAATCAGACCTTACCATTTTTTGCACGCCAACAGACAAACCAGTTTTTAATTGGTCAATCTTCATTTCCTGTCTGTAAACAATCGCTCTGTCTGTAAAAAAAGAAGCAAAACATTTTTTTACTGCTTCCAAAAGATTTTCCTGGCCAATAATGTTTAAATATGTCTCAAATTGCCCGGCAAAAGAAGCGTTAGGCATATCTTCTGCAACGCCCGAAGTGCGGACTGCCACATCAACTTCCTCTTTGCCGTATTTTTGAGAAAGTTTTAAATAAGCATCAAATAATTCTTTCTGCAGATCTTCCGAAAAAGAAGCTGACATAATAGCGGACCTGGCCATTTTTCCCACATTTTGAATGCTTTTAACGCTGTCTAAATCCAATTCCTTAAAAAAATCCGGCAGTTTTTTATCTAATCCGTTTGCTTTAATAAATTTCCAATAAAAATTAACTGTCAAAGCAAAACCATCCGGCACGCTAATGCCTTTCAGAGTCAATTGAGAAAACATTTCGCCTAAAGAAGCGTTCTTGCCCCCCACCACAGGGACATCTCCAATGGAAATCTCCTTGAACCATAAAATATTATTTTTATTTTTATCCATTTTTTAAAAAATTACTTACATAATGATTTTTCCTTCTCCGCTTCTTATTATGCCTGCGGCGTTTCCCTCATCGGTATCTAGATGCATGCATAATTTATAATTTTTTCCAACCCTGATTTTAACATTGTGAAAAGTTATTGATAAATTTCCCAAGGTTTTCACAGATGCCAACGCGCCATTTCTTAATCCAAGTTTTTTTGCTTCTTTGGGATTACAATGGATATGCCTTTGAGTATTGATAACGCCTTCTTTTATTATAATTTTATTTTTAGGACCAGATATAACTGCGCCTGAAGTTCCTTTAATATCGCCCGAATCTCTTACCGGAAGAACCGCGCCTAAAATAATGCCGTCTGTTTTTGATAACTCTAATTGTGTTTTAGATGCCCTTACGGGCCCTATAACTCTAACATTCGATATTCTTTTAGAGCCTATCTCAATATCAACCGTTTCTTTAGCAGCAAATTCTTCTGGTTGAGTAAGTTTCTTTAATTTTTTAAGTTTATACCCTCTTCCAAAAAGTTTTTCTAAATCTCTTTTTGATAAATGTATATGCCTTGCTGAAACTTCAATTGGAATTTTCATATTGCTTTTCTAATTTCTTCAACGATTTCAGGATTCGCCAAAGTGCTTAAATCCCCTAAATCTTCGCCTATAAATATTTTCTTAAGAATCCTCCTCATAATTTTGCCTGACCTGGTTTTTGGCAGATCTTCAACTAAATAAACTTCTTTGGGAAGCGCTATCGGACCGATTATTTTTCTTATTTCTGCAACAACTTGTTTTTTTAGCTCTTCTGAGTCTGTTTTTCCATTATATACCACAAATGCCACTGGAGTCTCTCCTTTTATCTCATCTGGAACCCCAATAACAGCAGACTCATTGATTTCTGGATGATTATTAATAGCGGCTTCCAGCTCGCCGGTTGTTATGCGGTGCCCTGCAACTTTAATAACGTCGTCTGCCCTGCCCACAACCCTTATTAACCCGTTTTTATCCTTTAATGCTCTGTCAGAAGTAAAGTAAACTTCATTTCCATATTCTGACCAATAAGTTTTTTCGTATTTTTCCGGATTTTTATAAATACCTCTTACTAATCCCGGGCTATACGGAGAAAGCAAAACTAAATTTCCTTCAGAACCGGCAGCGCACGACTTTCCATTTTCATCAAAAATATCAAATTTCAAACCGGGAAGCGGCAAGCCTGTAAAAGCCGGCTTAAACGGGCCAATGCCCGGCAGAGAAGTAATTAATATTCCTCCTGTTTCTGTCTGCCACCAGGTGTCAGCAATCGGGCATCTTGTTTTACCAACCTCGTTAAAATACCAAAGCCAGGCAGACTCATCAATCGGCTCGCCGACAGACCCCAAAAGACGCAAAGTATCAAATTTATATTTTTCAATAACTGCAACTCCGTATTTTTCAAACATTCTGATAGCTGTGGGAGCTGTATAAAAAATAGTTACTTTATGTTTTTCAATAATTTGGGCCCATCTATCAGGAGCTGGAAAATCGGGCGCTCCCTCAAAAAGCAAAGTGGTAATCCCGTTAAGCAAAGGAGAATAAATTGTATATGTGTGTCCTGTTACCCATCCTGGATCAGAGGTGCACCAAAAAATATCATCATCTTTAAAATCAAATATCCATTTTCCGGTAAAATGCGCCTGAACCGCATACCCTGCGCAGGTATGGCAGCAGCCTTTTGGTTTTCCAGTGCTTCCCGAAGTATATAAAATAAATAAAAGGTCTTCTGAATCCATCGATTCGGCCCTGCAAACATCGCTTTCGTTTTCTGAAATTTCGTGAAACCAAATATCGCGCCCTTCTTGCCATTTAACTTCATTTCCCGCTCTTTTTACAATAATTATTTTTTCTATTTTTGTGTCCTTTACCGCCTCATCGACATTTTGTTTTAAATTAACAATTTTTCCTCTTCTCGGATAGCCGTCTGCAGTAATTAAAACTTTTGCCTCTGTGTCTTGCAGCCTTACTTGCAAAGCTGCCGCTGAAAACGCAGAAAAAACTACAGAATGGACAGCTCCGATTCTGGCGCAAGCCAGCATTGAAATTACAACCTCTGGAATTATAGGCAAATAAATTCCCACCCTGTCCCCTTTTTTAACCCCTAGTTTCTTTAAGGCATTGGCAAACTTATTAACCTGGGAAAATAAATCCTGATAAGTTAATATCTTTGACGGCTCTTTAATAGATTCTGGCTCCCAAATTAAAGCTGGCTTGTCTTTCCTGTCTTTTAAATTCCTGTCCAAAGCGTTTTCTGTAATATTTATTTTTCCGCCATCAAACCATTTAATGTTTAATGGTTCATGCAAAAATGCTTTTTGCCACGGCTGGCTCCAAATAAGCTCTTTAGATAAATCAGCCCAAAATTTAACTGGATCTTTTTCCGCTTCTTTATAAATTTTTTTATTGTTTAAATTGGCCTTTTTCTGAAATTCTTTTGAAGGGTAGTACAAATCGCCTTTCTTTATCATGCAAATTACAATATAAATTATATTATTTCATTATACTATTATATAAATAACAAATCCACGAACCCCTATCCATTGACAATATAAAATAAATATGATACTATAAAAGCAGCACATTTTTAAAAAAGGAGATATGTCATGTATCGATGGCTAACAAGTACCCGGCAAGGTCAGGTTGTCTCGTTTCTTATTGTTTTGATTTTGATAGCTTCTTTTATGAGAAGCTCCCGCGCACCAACTGCTACAGTTGATGCGCCAAAACCGCCTGTCCCTGCTCCACCGCCCGAAACTCCGCTCTGCGAACCAGCCGCTGACGCGCCTGTCCAAGAAGACCTATGGCAGGAACTATGGCAAAAATTGCAAAAATTTTTGCCAACGTCGGAACAAGCGCCCAATTTTAAAAAGTTTGTAAGCGAGCTTGGCGGCGCCTGTAAAACGAAAGCTGCTAAAGCTCAAGACGAACTTTCGGAAATCGGAGAGCCGGCTGTCAAAGAGCTGATCGATTCCTTGTATTCCGCAAATAAGGATACAGGGATTCGGGCTGGCTGGGCGCTCATCAGAATCGGCGAACCTTCGGTGCAGCCGCTCTTAGATGAGTTAGCTGTGTGCGAAAAAAAGGACGCGCAGTATTTGATAAAGCGCATCCTTAAACACATCGGCCCTGCAATCGGGCCTCTGAAAAAGCTTAGAGGCAACGCAAGACTTCAGGAGGCGGCAAAGGAGATTTTAGAGGAGATTCAGAAAGACAAACTTTCTGAATCTGATGCTGTTTCTTCATGCGCCCCTGATGCCGCAGAGGCTGTTGAGGCGTATGAACAGGTTCTTGCTGATTATAGAGAAGCTGCCAAAAACCTGCGCAAGCAGAAAGCAAACCTGCAAACGGCAGCAAGGATAGCTCTCAGAAAACATTCTGAAAACTGGGTAAAACGCGCCTTAGAGTTAAGAGAAAAGATTGAAGAGGGAGAAAAATCCTTAGCAGAGCTTGACGAACAAGTCAAATCTGCAAAAGATAAAATCCCAGAGCCGACTTCGTAGGTTTTGCAACAACTGTTAAATCAGTTTATGCAAGACAAAGCGCTCGAGACCTATGTGGCACCGAGCGCTTTTTTGTTGACAAAAAAATTTGACAAAAAAACACCATTAATATAAACTATAATTACCATTGTTCCTTGTCAACTTCCACATAAAGGGGTGCATAAAAATGGAATCCAAAACGCCACAAGAATTTTCTTTTAATATAAGCCCACTGACCGGCGGAGCATTTAGCTCCTACGGAGCCTATCAAAAAGTATTATCTTTTCTTTCTGACCAGCAGGAAAAATTTGCAGCCGAAGACCTTATTGTTCAAAAAACTGAACTAACCAAAGAGACTGTAATATTTATCATTGATGCGTTGATTAACAACGGATTTGTTTCCCACTCAATACGCGACAGACAGCACTGGTATCGACTTCTTGCAATCGAGTGGGAAATAAAAATCACGTTTTCTCCTGCGAGGACAATAGAAGTCCTATAAAAACTTGCCTCTTATCAAAAATCCGAGTCTTTTGGACCCGGAATTTTTTTTGTTTAAATTTATAATTTTTTACCCACGAACTCTGCGAATTCTGCGAGGCGGCAACTGTATCCCCATTCGTTGTCATACCATCCCACTACTTTTACTAAATTATCTTTTACCATTGTTTCTTGCAAATCAATAATTGCCGAACGGCTGTCTTTGATAAAATCAGAGGAAACTAATTCATTTTCTTCAACTCCTAAAATTCCTTTTAGTTCTTTTGATTCAGCTGCTTTTTTAAAAGCTTCGTTCACTTCTTCTTTTGTTGTTGGCTTTGAAACTTCAACAATCAAATCTAACAAGGAAACCGTCGGCGTGGGCACGCGAATTGCAATGCCATCCATTTTTCCGTCTAATTCCGGAATCATTTTTCCCAAAGCCTTGGCGGCTCCGGTGCTGGTTGGTATTATATTCAAAGCAGCCGCTCTTGCTCTTCTTAAATCTTTATGGGGCAAGTCTAAAATTCTTTGGTCATTTGTATAGCTGTGAATCGTCGTCATAAAACCTTTAACTATCTTGAAATTATCGTTCAAAACCTTTGCCATCGGCGCTACGCAATTTGTGGTGCAAGAACCCATATCCATGATATCAACAACTGCAGAGTTAAACTTGTCTGCATTAACGCCCAAAACAAAACCCGGAGTTTCCTTTTCTTTTGCTGGCGCTGAAATTATAACTTTTTTGGCTCCGGCTTTAATGTGCTTTCTTGCATCTTCTGCTTTTGTAAAAAGGCCTGTGCACTCTAAAACTACGTCAACCTCTAAATCCTTCCACGGCAATTTTTCAGGGTCTTTTTCAGCTAATGTTTTATATTCTTTTCCGTCAACAAAAATGCTGTTTTCCGCATAACTGATTTCTTTATCTAACTGGCCGTAAATAGAATCGTATTTTAGAAGATGCGCCAATGTTTTATTATCGGTTAAGTCATTAATTGCCGCAACTTTTAAGTGCGGGTGTTTTTCTATTATATTTCTGAATGTCTGGCGGCCGATGCGCCCAAAACCATTAATGGCTACTTTAACCATAATTATTTTATTTTTAATATTTTATCAATTTTTGCCTTGTCAAAACCAATTATTATTTCCCCGTCTATATCAACTACCGGGACTCCCATCTGGCCGGAATCTTTTATCATAATTTCCAGCTGTTTTCCATCCTTAGAAACATCAATATCCTCAAAATCAATATCATGACTTTTGAGATACTCTTTTAAAGTTTTGCAATACACGCAAGTTGGCGTTGAATAAATTTTTATCATATTATTTATTGTCCGCAGCTGGTGCTGTCGCTATTACTTGCCGAACTTTCGTAAGTTGGAGAAAACGAAACGGCAGCTTCTGCTGTGTTTAATTTTGTTGAACAAAAAGTGGGTTCAGTGCTTGACGCGCAACAGCAAATAGTTTTGATTGCGTCAGAAGACCTCCCGCCAAAATCAAATTCTGAAGTTTTAACGCCGTCTACAATCAATGTCGGAGACCCTTGGACGTTATATTTGGCAGCTAAATTAAAATCTTCTTTTGCATAAGCTGCTCCCCTGTTGCCGGCAGAAACGCAGGCATTTAATTTTGCCGAATCGATTCCGGTTGAAGCTTCACATCCTGCCGTGTCTCCGGTTTGCATCTGGCACGCGACATAATTCCAGTATTCGCTTGCCTGTTCCTCTCTAATGCAAATTTGCCTCAAATTTTCTTTAGCTTCCTCGTCTCCGTGCATAGAAGTTACGGTATTCCCATCAACAGAACCTATGTACCTTACTTTAAGGTATTGCGCCAAAGACGGAACATTTTTTACAGCATCGGACATGGCTCTTTGCATCTGAAGCCCGTATGGGCATCTTGACACAACATATGCCTCAATCATTGGATTGGCTGTTTTTTCCAGAGAGTCGCAAGTTTGCGCAACTTGTTTGTCAGAGGCTTGGTCGTTTTGAGAACTGCTATTTTCATTGCCATCCATTTTTAAAGCTGTTGGGAATAAAAGCTTTCCATCCTTGGTAATATAAGAATCGAACTCGTTGACGCCGACTTTGATTTTTATCTTAACCAATCCTGATTCTTCAGAAACGCTTACCAAAGAGGCTGGACTCTGAGTAAGCCCGTTGTTGTTAATATAGTCTACTGCTTTGTCTGCAAGCTGCTTGTCAGATGGGCCGAAAAACCCTAAGTTTGAGAGGGAAAAATCTGGATTCAACCCCATATAGATTATGGCTCCGGCGACAATGATGCCGACTACAGCAATGCCGGCGAAAACAGCGTTCTTGTCTATAGGTATATTCTTGATGGCATCCTTAATATTTTTAATGATGTCCTTAACAAAACTTACACTCTTAACAAAAGTTAATTTAAGCATAACTTATTAATTTTTAATAATAATATTACTTATTATATTATAAATAATTTTTATTGCAACCTTGCATATTTATTTCCGTTGAGTTCATATTTTACAAGGGCTCCAAACGCCAACTCCACATCAATAATATTTTCATCAGAAATGTTTTCAATATATTTTACTATCGCCCGCAAACTATTATGGGACGCAACAATTAGAATGTTTTTGCCTGCCTTTAAATCTTTCTCAACATATTTTTTATAAAAAGGGACAGCCCTCTTGTATACATCTTTTAAACTCTCGCCCCCAGGCGGAGCTATATTATAACTTCTTCGCCATAAACGGACCTGGTCTTGGCCATATTTTTTGATTACTTCCTGCTTATTTAGTCCTTGGAGTTTTCCGTAATATCTTTCATTTAAATTTTCTGAAACAAAAACCGGGATATAATTTCCATCGCCTTCAAAATTTGCCCATTTCTGCATTTTTCCGCCGTCTAAATGCAAGAACATTAGATATTTATCTGGAATAAAATCAAAAATTTTTGCAACCGTATCCATATTGCGAAACAGCACCGATGAATAAATTTTATCAAAACTAATCTGAGAAACCTCCCTTGATAAACTTTCAGCTGCTATGTCGCTACCTTTTGCTAAAGGGCCGTCTGTCCAACCCGAAAACCTGTCATCCTGGTTCCATTGCGATTTTAAATGCCTTAATAAAAAAAGTTTGCTCATTTTTTTAATTCATTTTCAATTTCTAGCAGCCTATTATATTTTACCATTCTTTCTTCTTTTGCGGGAGAGCCTGATTTAACAAAATCAGCTCCGATACCCACTGCCAGATCAGCGATAAAACTATCCATTGTTTCTCCAGACCTGTGGGAAACCGCAGTTTTCCAATTAAATGACTTTGCTAATTTTGCCGCTTCTATTGTTTCAGAAACGGTTCCAATTTGATTTGGCTTTAAAATTACACCATTGCAGGCATTTTTATTATGCGCTTCTTTTATTCTTTTAACATTTGTTGTTGTTAAATCGTCAGCAATAATTAAAATCTCCCGGCCTAACTTGTCGCCTGCCTGCCGGCAGGCAGGCACAATAGATTCAAACCCCTGCCAGTCCTCTTCTGAAAACGGGTCCTCAATTGATATTATTGGAAAATTTTTAATTAAATTCAAGTAAAATTCCAAAAGTTCTGCCTTTGTTAAATTTTCTCCATCTATTTTATATTTTCCATCATGATAAAACTGCGAAGCAGCGCAATCTAAAACGATTTTGGCGTCCTCTTTTCCTATGGCGCTTTTTAAAAGATACAATGCCTGCTCTGTTTTTGAAATCGGCGGAGCAAATCCTCCTTCGTCGCCAAAATCCACATCACTATAATTTTTTTCTATATTTTTTTTTAGATTTTGAAATATCTTGTTGCATAACAATAAATTTTCTGAAAAAGATTTTTTTTGGGGCACCACCATAAACTCCTGTATGTCTAAATCGTTTTTCGCGTGCGCTCCGCCTTCTAAAATGTTGAACATTGGCAGAGGAATTGCGAGTTTATTTTTATTTTCGGACAACTCGGCAATATGTTGATAGAGCGGCTTTCTTTCTGCAGCGGCCCCTGCCCTGCAGACAGCGATTGAAACCGCCAAGATTGCATTCGCGCCCAGTTTTGATTTATTTTCAGTCCCATCCAAGCCAACCATTAAATTATCAATCTCTTTTTGCTGTGCCGGAGTTTTGCCCTTTAATTTTGGCGCAATAATTTCATCTATATTTTTAATCGCTGAGAAAACCCCTTTTCCATCTATGTCTCTTAATTCCAAAGCTTCATTTTCTCCTGTTGAAGCGCCAGACGGAATTGAAGCAAAAAAAATTCCGTCGTC
>Ga0209210_1002541_pt1 | contig 13165 bp, 14 predicted proteins | sample RifGroA1_FD_183991 | JGI IMG/M metagenome (GOLD analysis project Ga0209210, IMG submission 183991) | Contaminated groundwater microbial communities from Rifle, Colorado, USA - Rifle Groundwater A1 (SPAdes) (version 2) | ecosystem: Environmental > Aquatic > Deep subsurface > Groundwater >...
AGGGTTCCAGAATTTGGTCGGTTGAAAGCGAGGTTACGAGCGGCCTTTGTAGAAAATAAGCGGCGTTGAGTTGATCTGTTTGCGGCCAGTTGCGGTTTGGGCTGGCTTTTTGGGCTGCCTTGAAAAATTCCAAATAATTATGAGTTGAATGGTATCTGGTCATTACTATTTTGCCATCTTTTAGCTCATAGACATCGAAATGGTTATCGCCATAGAGAGTACCCTCGGGTCCCTTTGGAGAGACGACTATGATTTTTTCGTTCTCCCGTAGTTTGCCTTCTGCAAAAATTTTTTCAATTTGGCGTATGCCTTCGACTTCTGCTGATTCTCTTTCGGTTTCGGCGCTGCCGTTTTCTGCCAGAAATCTTTGCGCTTTTTCGTATCTTTGAATTACCGGTTCTACGTAGTCGGGACTTTTGAGCATTCCGTTGTCGATGGAATACTGGATCTGGCTGCTTCTGACTTTAAATCGTTCACCGACGGTTTTTTCTAGCTGCCTTTTAGTACGGTTTATCGTTAAAATTTGCCTTTGGACAAATTCTTGCGGTGGGATTTTGCCCTGGAGTGCGGCAAGGTCAAGAAAATCCTGGATATCGTGCCGGGGATTGTAAGCCATAATGCCTTCAAATTCTGTAGGCACCTGCCATTTAACTGTTTCGTGTGGGGCGGTTGCTATTCTTTCGGCCATTAAAAAAACCTCCAAGGTTGTTCCGAGAAGGTTTATTTCCCCTGCTTGTTAGGCAAGGTATCCTGCTCGGGATTCCCTCCTTCGCCCTGAGTATATCGAAGGGCTTCGGAGGATAAACCCATTGCGGTATTCGGACTTCCCTCCTTCAAGAAAATTTCGGAAGGTTCACCGTTGCGGCACAGTTGCGGAATTGTCTCCTTCGCACAAGGCTTCGGAAGACTCACCACATTCCCCGCGATTGCCGAGTTAAACCCGGCGATGGGTTTTATTTAGTTGTTAATTTAAGTTAACAAGATTTTTTGAGGTTGGCAAGAGGTTAAAGTCACACCCGATGTGGGGCTTGAGGTTTATTGCTTATTTTAGGCAGGTAATTTCGCGAAGAGCCTTAAGGTCGTTTGCGGTGAATTTTGTTTTAATATTAGCGGGAATTGGCCAAAAGGTAGTTTTCGAATTGCAGGTGTCGATATTCATCTCTCGGAGTTGAACTACAGCCTCTTTTCTTTTTTGTGAGTATTCTTGTACAGAGGATGCATCAATATAGACCCAATAGGCTTTTGTACCCGGTGAATAATCAATTCTTATTCCCTGTTTTTTATCTTCAAATTTAGTCTGCGGTCTTAAGTCGCTTTGTTGACTGGGTTGCTTTGGTTGCGGCTCTTCCTTTTTTGTTAGTGCCGAAAAGACAAATAGAGTGATGAATATTAATGATAATACGCCGAAGATTATAATGAATGATCGAAATTTTTGTAGTCTGCTTAAGCTGAAGTTTTGCATTTTAAATAAAAATGCCACAGGGGTCAGTCCCCCTTGTGAAAACCATATAGGCTGCAAAACCAGACCAGTTGCAGGCTCCCCTTGCTCCCGGTGTAGGGTCCAGCATCATATCGTGGGTTAATCTCACTTGAAGGTAGGGATTCCAGGCTCCATCGTCGATGTTGGGGCCCATATTTGGATCCGAAGCATAGCTAGGGTTATCTGAGCCTGGGTTTTCCCAGCAGACTCCGCGTGCGTGAGAGCCATCTGGATAATGGGGGACGCCGAAGTTGGCAGAGCCTGAATCACGAGCTACCGACCCTTCTTCACCTACGTAGTTGCCAGTCCTAACTGCTTGAGCTGCAGAAGAACCTGACCAAGTACCTGACATGAATTGGAACACACCTATTTCATCGGCATTGCCTACAGCACAAGAATCTCCCCCACCACTTTCATATCCCATGGTACCAAGCATTACCGTTGCCAAATCTAAATCCTGACCATCGACGTTTATTGTTTTACCTGTCGCATAGCATGCGACGTAATTTTGGATATCCCAATCTTCCCCATTAAATTCTATGCCTGTAGCGTCACATTCTACACTCGGTGGCGGGCCGGTTCCCGGGCCCGGGCCTTGGTCGGGCAGTTGGGCGACGGCGGTCAGGGGGCATTCGTTGGTGATGCCGAACTGCTGTTGGGCGGCTCTGGGGTACAGGGCGTTATGCCAGACAAATTCTTTGGCACAATCGGTACCGCCAATAAAGCGCCGGTTAACATCGGAAATTTGGGCCCCGGCTACCTTGCCCGGGCGTTTTTTCTCAAGATGTTGGGCGATATTGGTGATGCATTCGATAGTACGCTCGGGGTTAGTGATCAGATTTGCTCCTACGCAACTTTCAAGGGACGACTTCTGACCTTGGGGTATATTCGCACTAACGTAATCAACCACGAACTGACAGGCTTGCGATCCAGTGTCAAATTTATCAAGAGTACATTTTCTAATTGCCGCTTCCAGTTCATCTTCAAAAATTGCTCTTGGTTTGAAGAAGGAATAGACTCCCGGCTGGCCTTCTCTCTGAAAGCCCGGCGAGCCTATAAAGGGCTCGTTTTGATCGGTGTCGGAGTAAAGCGTGTTGTTCCAGATTTCCGTTTGGAAAGGGATTCTGAAAATCGGCCAGATATAGACCGTGACAGTACAGGTGACTTCGCCAGAAGTATCGCTGCACCAGTCGAATTGATTTTCTCCTTCGCCAACTTCCAGTTTCATATCTTGTCGAGACCAGGTAATTGTAAAATCACAGATGACGTTGGGATTATCCTTGTCCAATTTAAAACTATCCTGCTGATTGGTGCAGCTTTCCCCCTGACCTGCCGGCAGGGCACAATATGGAGCTTGGCCTTCTTTACCTTCTTTGTAGGCGCGAATACAATTTGTGTCTCTTTCGGGAAAATCTTCGGCTGCCAGTGCTGCTTGGGGACTTAGTAGATTTAGGGAAATTTTGACAACCTTTTTGAGGGCGTTTGATACCGGGTTGTTGGTGAAAGCCCTCAAACAGGTATCTATTATTTTGCTTATCAAGTTTTTGGGCTGACAGTTTTGGGTGTTTCCCAGAATTAAATTATTGCTATTGCAGGACTGGGCTTCTTTGGGAACGATAATCTGGTTTAGTTGGCCGGAAACTGCGGTTGTTCTAAAAAATTCGGGCATCACAAATGTGATTGTGCGATCAAGTGGATACGGGCAGAGGGCGCCTCGAAGTACCATGCTGATGTAGTCACCGTTTTCCTCTGAGTCCGGGTCAACTATTCTGTTGAAGCCTGCTTTGTGCTGGGCGCGAAAATTGATATAGGCTTCGTAAAACTCGCTGTAGGAAATGGGAATTTTGGACCAGTATTTACCCCAACCTTCCTGCCAGGTGTCTTTGTTAGTGCCCATAGATGGCGGGACCGGATCACCAAAAGCCTCGACAAGATCGTGGATTGTTTTGGGGTTTTTGCCTTCAAAATCGGTGAAGGTATCGCCTGATTCTGCCAAAGTCGGATTGGCGTTGACATACTGGACGTATTTTGTGCGAAGTTCGTCAAGTACTGCCCGGGGTACAGCTTTTTGGCCGGGGCCATTGAATTTACTAAAATCGGAGGGTGATAGGCCGATAACGTTGGCACTTTTATGCTCGGGATCCTGGAATTTGCCTTCCAGATAATTTGAATTTTGGGGGCCAAAGATTGCCGAAAGAGTAGAAAAATCGACGGTGAAGGTGGCAGTTGCGGTAACGTCAACTTCTTCCCCATAAGTGCCGTATCTATAGGCTGTTAGCTGCAGTTGTTGCGGGGGGTTTTTATTTTCATCAACAAGCCAATTGTCAGTTAGGATTTCATCGTCAGGCGGAGTTGGGTTCTGGCAAGGGAGAGGGGTGGGTGCGGCCGCAAGAGCAGGGTGAGTCAAAGTCAAAGTGAAAAGTGAGAAGAGAAAAGTGAGAAGAATGGCGACGAACGCTAAATGACTAACCCTTCGACTTCCTTCGGCAATACTCAGGACAAGTCGCTCAGGGCAGGCGATTAACTTTCTTAGGGCAGCTAAGATTTTCATACAGGCTGATAGTTACATTATAGATTGTTGTATTGCTACATTGCTATATTGTTAGATTGATCTATGGTATATTGCTGAGTAATTTAATCGTGAAATCGCTATATTGCTTAATTGTTGAATTGGACAAATTGTGAATCGTAGCAAAAAAAGTTTTAAACTAGAAGACCTTAGTTCTTATAAAATTTCAGCTGATTTATCAAATATCATTTACAGGTTAGTAAAAGAGTGGACTTTTCTAGACCAGAAAACCGTTGGGCTACAATGGATACGATCTACCGACTCTATAGCTGCGAATATTGCAGAAGGATTTGGCAGGTTCCATAAAAAAGATAAAATTAAGTTTTTCTATAATGCCAGAGCTTCGGTTTATGAATCAGCACATTGGGCAAAAGTTACAAAAGAAAGAGAACTTTTAAGCGAGGAGGATTATAAAATTATTATGAAGTTAATACAGAAATTGCCTAAAGAACTGAATTTCCTTATTAAATTTACGAATATCAATTTAACGATTTAGCGAGTTAACGATTCAGCAATTACTCTCTACTGGCTTTCCGGGATATTAACTATGGTGGTTTCGACGCCGGTGATTTGCTTGATGAGAAGCAGGATGAGCCAGGAGACGACGACTAAAATGATGCCAATTATGGCGTAAGTTAAGGTGGTTCTGGCGCCGGCAACAGCCTTTTGGTCACCGCCGGAGGTTAAAAACTGGAAGCCGGCGATAAGGATCATGACTAAAAATGCAATCCCTGCTACCGGTGCAAGAGAACTTATAATTCTTTGCAAGACTCCGGTAATTTCGCTGAGGCACTTCGGGGCATTAGGTTCACCACAGTTAAGAGCGTGGACAGGTTCAGCGGCAAATAAAACTATCAAGGCCGCAAAAATTATAGCCTGAATGATTTTTTGTCTTTTTAGAGAAGATTCCATGATATTCTCCTATGAAGACTGAGGAGGTTTTGACCTTGGGTCATTTAAGATTGTTCGAAAATTGTCGAGACCCAATTATAGCCGGTCGATTGGATTTTGTTCAATGTCTTGACCAGGCTGAATTCCAGGTATGGGCGTTGTTGTACCGCTTATGATAGTAACTCCAAAAAAGACCTCAACAAGTCTGATAATTGCGTAAGCAACCAGAACTATAACTAGACCGATAAGAGCAGATGTAATCATTCCTCTGGCGCCTGCAACGCCCTTTTCATCGCCACCTGCTGTTATCCATCGGATCCCTCCGATCAAGAGGAAGATAAATGCCAGGATAAATGCAGCAAGTAAAATGAATCTTATTATTGCTCTGATGACGGCTACTATATCACCTGTTTGCCTTAAATCCGTTGGTACTAGTCCTTGGGCAAAAGCAATTAGCGGCATAGCCAGAAAAATTGCCAAAATCAAAAGCGGAGTTACAGTTTTTAGTATTGTTAATATTGGCTTCATGCTTTCACCCCCTTCATCTTTGCGGTAGTAGAAAGGTATCGGAAATAATGTCGACACCGAAAAATGTCTCTACCAATCTCATTATAGCAAAAGCTGCTAAAACAACAACCATGCCGATTAGACCCCAGTAAATTTGAGCCCATGCAGAGCCGACAGCTTTTTCATCACTGCCAGAGGTGATGAAGCGGTAGCCTGCAAGAATTGTCCAAATGAGTGCGACAATGAAGGCGATAATTAGAAGTAATTGAAGGCCTGCGCTGACAATGCCGGCGACAAATGATGATTCACCGCCGGGGTCGACAGTTGGAATTGTCGGTGGTGGTTCGATTGTGCCAAGTTGGGCGAGATTCATAATCGTTAAATCGTTAAATCGCTATATTGATGAATCGTTATATAGTTGCATTGCTAAATTCAAATGTTGTTTCAATTAAACTATTAAACAATCTAACGATTCAGCGATTATTGTCATATTTGCACATTTGCCCTCAAAATATATTGCACTACGCGCACAATTACAAAGGCCAGAATTGTGACTGCTAATCCGATAATAGCATAAGTTAGAGTGCTTGAGGCGCTTGCCAGCTTTTTCTGATCGCCCGAAGAGGTTACAAATTTGATGCCGGCGATGATGATAAAGATTAAGGAAACAGTGAAGGCAACGCTGGTTAAAATTAAGACAACGTCGCCTGCCAGGATGCCAAAGCCGGTGACTTCGGTATCGGTGCCACTGTAGATTTTGGCGGGAGAGAAAAAATCTTCTATTGAAAATGCTGCGGCGAGTTTCATAGGTAAATTTATAATTTTAAATTTTTAATTTTCAATCAATTTTTAAAATTTAATGGTTTAATTTTCAAACATTTATATTTCACTTCAAATTTTAAATTTTAAATTAAAAATTATATGATGCCGGAGCCTCCTAAAAATATCGTATCAACAAGTTGGGTAATTGCAAAGGCTAAGATGATGATTATAAAGCCCACGAGAGCGAAAGTTAGCCTTGCGCGGGCTGCGGCCGCGGCTTCCGGGTTGCCGGATGAGGTAATAAACTGAATGCCGGAGATGACGATAAAGATGACGGTTAAGAATCCGGCAAGGCCTAAAATGATTGGAATGATATCGGAAACTAGTTTGCCAACCAGGTTTTCTTCGCTGAAGCCTTTGCCGGTAAGACCGGCAAGCTCTGGAGCATCATCGGGGCCGGGGAGTTTAGGAGAAGGGATAACACCTTCGCTGGGTGTCTGATCGCCAGGTTCTTGTCCTTGGTCTGAATCTGCTGGTGAGCCAGAGGGTACGCAATACTTCTTACCTGTCGCTGACCAAGATGTTTCGTTTATAGTGCATCCGCTATCAGGTTCGTCCCGAACGCAAACATTGACAATTGATAAGTGATAATAAGGTGAGGTACAGTGATCGGCAAAAGTAACATTGGATATATGTGGGATGGACGCAAATGATAATAGAAAAATTATAGTTAGAAAGATTTTTTTAAGTTTCATTCTACAGAAACGGTATTCCGACAATTAGACCTAAGGCTCTTAAAATCAGGACGGAAAATATCAGAAACAGGAGGCCGGCGATTGCGGCAACGATGATGTCTCGGCCGGCGGCGACGTTTTGCGGGTTGCCAGTTGATGTTAGGACGCGGATTGATCCGTAAACGAGAAGGATGAGAGCAATTCCACCGGCGATGCCTAAAGCGATTGAAAGAACCTTGCCAGCAAATTTGGTGATGTCGGTGGGAATGTTGCCGAAAGCAGTCTCGCAACCCTCTGGAGTGCATGGATTTCTTCCAGAGGTAAATTCGTTTTCAGCTGGTCGGTAGTCCTTTGGGGTGTCAATAATAGTGATTTCGGTGTGCGCGACGTATCCATTATTTGGTCCCTCACTTTTACGTTGACAATCGCCTCCGAGATTGGCGCTAGTGTCCGAACGTGCTACTTCCAGAACGAATTCGCCAATTGGAGTCTGATCGTCTTCTTGATCTAGGGCATTTCTATCAGGAAGGTATGAGTCTCCTAATCTGCCAACTAAGGTGCCCTCTGAATCAGAGACAGCATCTGATTGATTATCATACAAGTCTAGACTACCATCATCGTTTACTCCCTCAACATAACTACAGATATCTTTGACTCCAGCGGCGTCCCAGTTACTTTCCAACTGCCCGTTAGTTAACCCTGGTCTATATTGTTCATGATTGTTACCAACTTTTCGGTAAATCTTAATGTGATAACCTGTATTAGGTTCAAGGCCTCTTACTGTAATGTCGTACCAAATTTTTGCGTCTGATTGTACTGATGGTAGGTTGTTTTTATCTTCTCCATTTGGTCCGGTAACAGAAATAGATATTTGTCCGCTCCCGAAGCATTCTCGGGCAAACGTGACATCAAATTGATTTACTTTGTTATCGTGGTTTACGTCGTATAAAGGATTGTAATTTGGGTCTGATGGGGAATCAGCAGGGTGTTGGGCAATCGCAAGTATATCCTGAATGTTCAAATTGACACAATGGTCACTGTAAACATTGTTGGTTCTAAAAACGAAAAAAGTAACAAAAAAAGTGAAAATGATGCACAATCGCCACATGTTCTAATTAAGTTTTTGGATGTTATAAAAACACTTTTTAGACTGATCTAGATATTTGGTCATCGCTTCTTACAATTTCAGTGTAGCATGATCAAAATTAGTAAGGTAGTTCGATAGTTGAATAGACGGGTGGTTATCAAAGAACCAAGGGAATCTTTAGAGTCGGACTATTGTGATGGTAGGCCTACACGGCTTTTGTGTTAAGATATAGCCATGACGAGCACAAAGTTTGTAATCGAACAGTTGAAAAAAGATAGGCCTCAGGCAATTATATTGTTTGGATCCGCGGCGCGGGGGGCAATGCATAAAGATAGCGATTTAGATATTTTGATAATTAAAAAAACAAAAAAGGAATATTTTGATCGAGTTCGTGAGGCCAGGTTCAAGGTTTCAACAACCGTTCCTCTTGATATTATTGTTTTGACCCCAGAAGAGGCGCGTGAACTGCCAAAAAAAAATAGTTTTTTTGCCCAGATAATAAGAGAAGGTAAGCTGTTATATGGAAAACTATAAACTTCTGAGGACTGAAAGTCCTTGGTATTGTCTTTCAAGTTTACATGAGCGAGCAACAATACATACAGTCCTCGAAGTATGTATTCTCTCGCATTCATCCGCGGACTAATAGTCCACGGTATTCTGCGAGCGAATATAAATTATGGGTGAAGAAGGCCCGCGATGATATACGCTGGACCAGACACAATCTAGAGACAAAAGAATATTCGGGTGCATGTTTTAGTTCGCAGCAGGCAGCAGAAAAAGTATTAAAAGCCTTTTTGCTTTCAAAACAAAATCCTCTCAGGAAAATTCATGATCTAGCAGCGTTATTAAAAGCGTGTGTTGCCATAGATCCTGCTTTCAATCAGATTGAGAGATTGGTTAAGAAATTGTTTCCCTATTACGCTACAACTCGATATCCTTTTGATGACGAGCTTTTCTTTTTTGACAAGGTTAAAGCCCAAGACGCATACGACGCAGCACTGAAAATAGTGGATTTCGTAGAGAAAAAGCTGTAGTAATTTTTGCTGATTTTCCAAACATAGTTCTTTTGATGAGCCGGCTATAAGCACTTCGACTTTGCTCAGGGCAAGCCCGAATGTGGTTGGTAGTTGGATGGTTAGGTAGTTGGGTGGTTATCAATAGCAATGTTTAGGGTCGGATCCTAATGGGGGTTATTGGGGCAGATTATTTGAAGATGTTTTTCCCAAGCTTTTTTGCTTGAGTGAGGAAAAAGTTGACCATGTCTTGGTGGTTGAAAGGTATGAGCATTTTGGGAAAGTCTGTGCCGAAATCTTTAACCCTGAGAAACTGTGAAGCGAGATTAATTCTGTCGATATCCCAATCAAATTTTGCTTTTGCGTCAATTATCAGTTTTTCAAGAGGATAATTTTCTTGAGTCATGATGCAGTAAAGGTCAACATAATCGCGTGCTCGGGGTTTCATAAAAAGGGTGTGGACCTTGTTGACAGCGATATCGTAGATACTGTCGATGTCAAGATTTTTGTATTTTTTGCCGATATTGATTCGTGGAAACGGGTAGTAGTTAAAATCGACTTTTAGATTCTGGTTATTTTTGAAAACTAACAGATTACTGACAAGCCCTAAGAATTGAGTTTTTTTTACTTCCTTTATGCCAAGGGCTGGAGAGATTTTTCTTAAAAAAGTATTAACAACCGACTGATTCACCTCTTCCTCTTCACAAAATAGGTCGATATCTTCTGAAAGCCGATGTTTTAGGTAAAACTCGGAAAGAGCGGTGCCGCCAGTTAAGTAAAACCTTTTGGTTATTTGGCTATTTTCTGCGGCAAGTTGTAAAAAGTTAAGTTGTTTGGCAGTGAGAATAGTTTTTCCCATAGCAAATACTCGAGTGCCCTTTTTTTATACGGGTCAAGACTGTCTTTAATTTTTGGCCACGCTCGTTTGACTTCTCTGCGATCCAGTTTTTCGCCGTCAAGGCCGTAGTTGATAAGCTGGGTTAGACGCCAAAGTTTGTAGCCTTCGGGGTCTTCTTTTTTAAATTTTTTTTCGTCGGTACTCCAGTTGTACATAAGGCAGGCTAAATTATATCAAAAATCGGGCTTAATTTCAGTGTAGCCTTTCGACTGCGCTCAGGATAAGCCCTTCGGTATAACTCCCGTCTACATTAAAGTTTCCGCCTTCGCCCAATGGGCTTCGGACGGACAAGTCGGTGGGCAGGCAGGGCAAACCCTTCTCCGCCAGAGGCGGATCAGCGTAAACACTTCACTTCGTTCCCCTCAATAAATTCGGGGTAAACAGGGTAAACACGAAGAGAAGCGGGTTATATTGCTGAATTGCTAAATTGTTTTAGAGGAGTTTGACGAACTTGAGAGTTTTTACCGCTTCAACCAGTTTTTTGTCGGCTGTTATAAAATCACACTTGAGGTTTTTAGCCAGCGCGATATAAGTTGCATCGTAGAAGGTGATCTCATATTTGCGGGCGAGGGCATACGTCTGTTTGAGGATTGTTTCGTCCGGGTACATAAAATTAACCTCGCTGCCTAAGAGGTCTGTAATATCTTGGTTAAATTCAGCTTTCGTATTAATGTCTTCTCTGAATTTATTGACGACGCTATTGCCGAATTCAAATAAGAGCAATACTGGTACATTAATCTTAATTTTTTCCAACTTATGCTTTTCAAGAAGTTCCAGAGCTAGATCGGTTCCGTCTTCCTCAAAAAACCACTTAGCAATGACTGAAGCGTCGAGCACTAAATTCATTGGCGACCTTCGATAACATCGAGGAGATGTTTGCTGCGTTCGTCGCGCATCCTGCGGATAATGATAGCTGAATCAATAGTCCAATATTTTTTGACATTCTTTTTGCGCCAGTAATTAATAGAGTCAATCGTCTTTTGGATTCTCTCTTGTCTTTTTCTGGATTCTTGAGTTTTGAAATCAAAATTTTGGTAAGGCACAATTACCGCCATAGGTTTACCCATGCGTTCAATTATGTAATGTTCGCCTTTTTGGGAAACATTATCTAAGATGCCACCTAGTTTAGTGCGAATTTTGAGGGCGTTAATAGTAATCATAAGTGTATACTATACTATAGTATAGTATAGTGTCAATGCGGTGATTAATTTCAGTTGGTATAATGGTTTTTAAACCCCATGAGGAAAATTTTCATTTTGATTTTGGTTGCTGTTGTTGGTGTAGTTTTGACGATATCCGCGGCACGTGCTGATGAAATTAGCGATTTGCAAAAACAGATTGATGATTTGGCTAAGCAACTCGAAGCATCGAAGAAAGCTACGACTCCGCTGGAGTCGGAAGTTAGAGCTTTAGAGGGGCAGATCACATTAATTGGCGCGAAACTCGCCCAAATTCAAAAGGATTTAGCCAAGAGCGAAGATGATTTGATATACCAGAAAAAAGTTCTGGCAACGACAGTTCGCAAATTTTATATCAACAGCTTTTTAAATATTCCGCTTTTGACAATATTTTCGTCTCATGATGCTGCCGAGACCTTAAAGATTTTGGCATTTCAACAAAATTCCAGCCGCGCTGATCGCGAAATCATCCGCTCAATTTCGGAAAAAGTTGTTAAACTGGCAGATGACAAGAAACGCCTGGCGTCGGCTCAGGCCCAACTTGATCGTGAAAGGCAATTTTTGAAAGGGGAGATTGCCAGCGCCAAATCATTTCAAAGTGAAATTGCGGGCAAGATTGCTGCCTTAACTGCCCGGCAGCAGGAGATATTGAGTCGAAGACTGGCGGCTCTTAACATTCCGCGTTCTGCCGGGACATCGGCGAGGGGTTGTTCGGATGACAGAGCTGTTGATCCGGGATTTTCGCCGCGTCTGGCTTTTTTTACCTACGGAGTGCCTAACAGGGTAGGGCTGAATCAGTATGGAGCAAAAGGAAGGGCGGAGGGGGGACAATCGCACGAGCAAATTTTAAGAAGCTATTATGAAGGGATTAGTATTGAAACAAAGCCGAATATTCAAATCAGCGTTGACGGCTACGATTCAATGCCGCTTGAACAATATATGCTTGGAATTTACGAGATACCCGACAGTTGGCCAATGGAAGCATTGAAAGCGCAGGCTATTGCTGCCAGATCGTACGCGCTTTCTCACACCAATAACGGACAAAAGTCGATTTGCACCAGCGAAAAATGCCAGGTATACAAAGGAGGCAATAAAGGGGGCAACTGGGAGCAGGCTGTAAAAGCTACAGAAGGCAAGGTGATGACTAGTGGTGGTCAGGTAATTACCGCGTGGTATTCATCAACTCACGGAGGTTATGTCTTAAGATCGGATGAAATCGGCTGGTCAAATACGTCTTGGACAAAACATGCAACCGATACAACAAGCGGTTCTGCCGGAGGCTTTGGTGATCTTAGTGCCAGTGCTTACGACAGGGGCTCTCCTTGGTTTTACTGCGATTGGGGAGCAAGGGGGCAGTACAGCAATACTGCCTGGCTTAAGAGTAGTGAAGTTGCGGATATAATCAATGCCCTGATGCTTTTTAAAGCTGACAACTCGGCAGGAGAGCATTTATACCAAACGGATAAATCTCACCCGTATGGCGGTGAAATTTGGAATGAGGATAGAGTCCGGGAGGAACTTCGAAACAGGCAGATTACACCTTACAACTCGATATCTAGTGTTTCGGTGGGAGCAGATTTTGGAGCCGGGAGGACAGATTCTGTTAATGTTTCCGGCGATAGCGGATCTAGAAGTTTTACAGGAGGTGAGATAAAAGACATTTTTAACCTAAGAGCCCCTGCCAATATTCAAATAGTTGGGCCTCTTTTCAATGTAGAGAGAAAATAATTCCAATTGTTGCATTGTTGTATTGTTTCATTGTTGGATTGTTTTACTTTTTCAGACAATTTAACAATAGAGCAATTTAGCAATATAATTATCTTGATGTCGCAGCATACGGTTCATATGGCCAACTCCAGGAATCCCTTGGCTGTGTTTGCACAAAATCCCGCCGGGGTTACTTTTGAGGATCAAGAGGAAGGGGAAAAGGTTATTCTACTTCTGAGAGCACATATTGTGACTCTTCTGCCTAGTCTTTTGCAGATAATTATTCTTTTTATTTTGCCCCTCTTTATTTCTCCTGTTTTTTCGCTTCTTCGCGTAAAC
>Ga0209210_1002543_pt1 | contig 13146 bp, 13 predicted proteins | sample RifGroA1_FD_183991 | JGI IMG/M metagenome (GOLD analysis project Ga0209210, IMG submission 183991) | Contaminated groundwater microbial communities from Rifle, Colorado, USA - Rifle Groundwater A1 (SPAdes) (version 2) | ecosystem: Environmental > Aquatic > Deep subsurface > Groundwater >...
ACATCTCCAGGGAGTATTTCACCCTTGAAATACGCTTTTCCTTCACCGATGACAACCAGTCCCATCTGAGAAAGAGGAGCCAGATCTCCGGATGTGCCTACTGATCCTTTTTCGTAGAAAACAGGAATGACATTTCTGTTAAGCATTTCAACAAATGTCTGAACTAATTGCGGTCTGACCCCGGAATATCCTTTTGCAAATACGTTAAGTCTCAATAAAAGCGATGCTTTTGCAAGTTCCTGTTCGACCGGATTGCCATATCCGGATGCGTGAGCTCGTAGCATGCGGGTCGAGAGTTCTCCTGCTTTATCTTTAGATATTTTGACATTCCCGAATCCGCCGATACCGGTATTTAGGCCATACATAATATCACCCCGCTCAAGCATCTGGGCTATAGCATCCCAATTATCAGAAACCCTTTTTATAACAAAAGAAGGGACGACAATCTGCACGTTATCACGCGCAATAGCCACGACATCCTCTATGGTGAGTTTTTCACCTGTAACCATAATTTGTTTTTTCATATAAACCCTTCCGCTAGAAACACTTTCCGAATTTTTCGGAAATAGTGTTTCTTGCGTCCTCCTAGAGATGCTCTTTGCGACGTGTACGAACAGTACTGAAAAGTCGCAAAGTAAGTCTCGGAGGACATACGATACGTTTTTATAAATTCAGGATTATGTTTTGGGTGACTGACGGGAATCGAACCCGTATGGTGAAGTTCACAGCCTCACATCTTGACCGTTAGATCACAGCCACCGTTGCCTTTTAATCCACAGAACAAGAAATCCTGCGGATGGGAGAGGGGGTTTTTCAAAAATGGATAATTGAGAATGGAGAATTGATGAAACAAAAAATCCGCTCAACCACGCGCACGATTTAGTTGAGGGTATGATGGAGAGAAGAAGTGCACGAAGAAACACCGGTTCTACAGCCGGTTTTGAAAGTCGAATTCAAATTGATTCCTTGATTTGTATTCATACGCATATATTAACGTGTTAACATGTTAACACGTTAATACGTGGTTTGTCAAGAGAGGAAATAGCAGGATGGACTTAGCAGGATAGACTAGGCAAGCAACAAGTGAAATGAAAGGAATGAAATGATAAAGTTCGGTTACATCACGTTAGGTTTTTTGAGGCCACGAAGCTTTCCGCTATGATAATACGAGTCCGGAACATCAGAATCGTGGAATTTTGCAGGAAACAATCGATCGGCAACAGCTTTATATCCGCCCATTCCGTTATGGAGCCAGTGGGCGACGCGTGCGACCGTCGTTGTTGAGGTTTTCAGTTTTTTCGCTATTTCTAGGTATGGTTTGCCTTCCATGAGGAGCTTCACCATTTGCCAGCGGTTGGAAAATTCCTTTATTTCTGCCATGGTCAGAAGATCTCTGAAAAAGTTTGCTTCCTCCTCTTTGGTTTTAAGTGAAAGAATTGCTTCAAACAACTCTTTCGCTTCTTTTGTGGGATAAGAAGAGGGAGTATCTGTTTTATACGGCTCCATTTTAAACTTACTCATATAAAGTAACTATATCATGAAATAATATATACATGCAATGTTATCGTGTTAACATGTTAACACGATGTATTAATCCTTACCTATTACATTTGTATAATGATTACCAGGAATGGTGCATAGAAGAAACACTCAGGAGAATCTGAGCTATTGAAATCCCTATGTTGACAATCGTCAAAAGTACAACGAACAGGTCAAATAATTTTTGTTTGGGTATGTCATTCATATGGTTCATCCGTACAGTTTTGATACGAATTCTACGGATGAAAAGGAGGATATTACTGAGGGGTTAGACGGGAAATCTCGACTCTTTCACGCGTAGAATTTATTTACCGTAGCTATAGCGGCTCATCCACGAGAAGAAGCCCATATGACCGAAGCTTATGGGCTGAAGAAGTTGAGATGATATGGTCAATAAATTCATAGAAATCCTACCTCTTGTTTACTATATAAAAATTTACCAAAAAAGTAAAGGGTTACGGTTTTGGCGTGGGGGTGGGGGATTTGGCGGGAGTACCGGATGGTTTTGTTGAGGATCCGGTTGCTTCCTTATTTTCAGGAGTCGGGGTTGGTGTTGGTTTTTCTCCTGTCAAATTACCGATATTGAGAATCCGCAACGCACTTATCCGGTTTTCTTTTTTGGGAACTGCGGTTCCTACTACCAGAATAGTATCGCCTACGGTGAGCTTGGAGAATCCGCCTTTTTCAATGCCTTTTTCCCTGGTCCATACACTGGTTTTGGTTGCTGTTTCAAAATCAACCACATACGTTTTTTCGTCTTTTGTGCTTATGGTAATCGTGTAGTCGGATTTTTTTACTTCCGTAATGGTTCCGAAAACGCGTTTTGTATCTTCGCTTGCGTTATGATGGATAAATATTACTTTTGCTTTCAGTACTTCAACTGCGGTATCCCAATTCCCGAATACCGATACAGTATCGTCTTTTGCCAGATCCTCGGTGGTGAGCGCGGTACGTTTGGCTTTGAGCATCTGAAATACTTTAATATCATCCGTGAGTTCTATTTTGATGTCTTTCGTGGATGTCTCTACGGTAAGAGTGGAGATGGTTGTTGCTTTGACCGTGCCGTAGATCGCTCTCCTCTCGGATTGGCTCAGCTGTGCCACTTTGGTTGCCAGGCGCTCTTTGAGATCTTCGACCTGCTTATTTTTCGCAGGTGTAGCCGTAGCGGTCGGACTTGCCTGGTTCTCAACAGCCACTACTCCCATCGGGAGCAAAAAAAGCATCATAATAAGTATCAGTTGTTTCATACTATTGCCATTCTTCCGGCGTATAAAACACGGAAACGGTCTGCGTGGCTACCGCTTGTGATTGTAAGAAACTTGTAACCGTAATATCGTTTTTTCCTTCCGATACCGTCACTTTTCCTGCGTATTTCCCGTCGCCATTTGCCTCTATAACGACCTCATCTACAGGTCCTGATATGACAACGATTGACGAGGTTGACGTAGCGCCTGACACCAGAACTTTATCTTCCTGCTCGATAGCGTCTGCAAGCGGACTTTCTATCGTTACGGTATGTTCTTTTTTGGTGTCCGTTGCGGTTGAAGTTGGTGTCGGAGTAGCTTTACTGAATTTCGGTAAACTAAAAGAGAATTTCGGGAATTGAATTTTCGGAAAATTTTTTGTCAATCCCGGACCATAAAGCACCAGTCCGGTGACCACCAACCCGACGACAAATCCGATAAATGTTGCAAGAAGGGCGTCTTTGTTCATAATTCCAAGGGGCAGGGGTTTGGTAGTTGCTAATAATACAGGAAACATGGTATAAAATGCAAATACTATGGATATTTTCCCCTTGGGCCATTCGTCATTCCGTATCAAAGGAAAAACTGTAACCGTTGTTACTGATCCATACGACTCCGCGCTTGTCGGGTTCGGGTATCCGAAACACGTTTCGGCTGATATTGTTACAGTAAGTCACGCTCACAAGGATCACAATCAAACAGCTCTTGTTGAAGGCAATCCGTATAGTGTCAATGGCCCGGGCGAGTATGAGATCAAAGGAGTTGGTATCATCGGCATTCCTCTTTCCCATGATGGGGAAAAAGGAGCGACACGGGGTATGGTTACCGCGTATCACATGGAAATAGACGGGGTGAATGTGGTTCACCTGGGAGATGTAGGAAGCAGTCTGACAAGTGATGATGTAGACCGGCTGGACGGGGTGAATATTTTGTTCATACCGGTCGGCGGCGTATACACCATTGATCCAAATCAGGCAGCCGGCATCATAGGGGAATTAGAACCTTCCATTGTCATCCCCATGCATTACAAAACACCGCGCCATAATCCGAAAGAATTCGGTGATCTATCTCCGGTTTCTGCATTTCTAAAAACTATGGGAAAAGAAGCCGTCGTAGCCGTTCCAAAATTGTCCACATCGAAAGACAAACTGCCGGATGAGATGCAGGTCGTAGTTTTAGAATAGACAAATCTGCAAATGCCACAAATCTACAAATGAATGTTCAAATGATTAAATTTATTCAATTATTTAATCATTGATTTGTCGGATTTGGTTATTTGTCGGATTTGTAGATTTATGATAAGCCCCAAAGTCCCACCCCACGATACCGTTGCCGAACAATCCGTCCTGGGGGCTATCCTTCTTGATAAAGATGCGGTTGTGGATGTAGCGGAATTTCTCAAACCCGATCACTTTTATGATGAACGGCACGGAAAAATATTTGCATCCATGCTCACTCTATTTGAGAATCATGAACCGATCGATACCGTGACGGTGGTATCGCAACTGAAAAAAAACGGTGATTTGAAAGACGTGGGAGGAGCCTCATCGGTCAACGGGCTTCTGAATATCGTTCCCACGAGCGCACATGCGGAAAAGTACGGCAGGATTATCCACGAATTGTATATCAAACGGTCCCTTATAGAATCCGCAGCGTACATCAGCGAGCTGGCGTTTCAGGAAGAAGGAGAAGCGCAGGAACTTCTGGATGAGGCGGAATCGAAAATTTTTGCGATAGCCCAGCACGCCACAAAACGGGATTTTATCACCATCAAAGACGCGCTTGCTGCCTCTTTTGACCGGTTGGATGAACTCCATAAGCGGGCCGGAGGGTTGCGGGGAGTGCCCACTGGATTTACGGATCTTGATATGAAGCTTGCAGGCCTGCAGGAGTCAAATTTGATTATTTTGGCGGCCCGGCCCGGTACCGGAAAAACCGCGATGGTTCTCAATATCGCCCAGCACATCTGTGTCAAAGAAAAGATTCCCGTCGGTATGTTTTCCCTGGAAATGAGCAAAGAAGAACTTGTGGACCGGTTGCTTGTGTCGCAGGCGGATATTGACGCATGGCGTCTGAAAACCGGAAAACTCTCCGATGACGATTTTACGGGGCTTAGCGAGGCGATGGGAGAACTGGCCGAAGCGCCCTTTTATATCGATGATACCCCGGGTATTACTCTTATGGAAATGCGGACCAAAGCCCGGAGACTTCAGATGGAGCACGGCGTAAAACTCATTATTATTGATTATCTCCAGCTTGCTGATCCGGGAAGGCGCTATGACTCTCGCGTTCAGGAAGTATCGATTGTTTCTCAGGGATTTAAAAATTTGGCGCGTGAACTCAGACTTCCGGTGTTGGCATGCTCGCAATTGTCCCGCGCGGTGGAGGCCCGGGGTACCAGAATTCCTGAGCTGTCGGATCTTCGGGAGTCCGGATCCATCGAACAGGATGCGGATGTGGTCATGTTTTTGTACCGCGAAGAAGGGGATCAGACTCAGTGGGGCGAACAAATACCCACCAAACTCCGGATTGCCAAACACAGAAACGGACCCCTGGCGGAGATTAGCCTCATGTTCCGCGGCGACCGCATCCGTTTCTACAGTGTGGAGAAAAAACGGGAAGAAGCTGCGAAATGATATAATTACATTGCCAATTGCCGGGGTGGTGAAATTGGCAAACACGCAGCTCTCAAAAAGCTGTGGTCCTAAAAGACCTTGCGGGTTCAACTCCCGCCCCCGGCACCGCACTATGTCAATGCCTAGGCACTGTATGAACAAGAATTTTTTTGAAAAGCATCTTCAGCCAAGAGAAATAGATATTATAGCGGCACGAAAAGATCCGTTATATGATCAATTAGTCGGAGTACTTCAGGAAGTAGAAAATCATCCTGAAAGTTGTGATAAATATAGGGAAGCGGTTGAAATTTTAAGTGAATCATGTTCACAGATAGGTTTTGATAGTGAATCTTTATCGGGAGAGTGGATCCGGATACATAAATCGATATGCGCGATTCATAGGGAAATATGTCCTGATTTTATACATATACATGGAGATATTTTGACATGAAATGTACTATAACTACTGATAAAACTGAACTTATCCAATCCGATTGTCTGGTGATATTTGGATGTTGGAAAGAGAAGGTTCCGTTTTTGTTATTCAATAAAGGAAAAAAAGTAGATCAACCGCTTTCTTCGCTCATTGCTAACCTAACTTCTAAACAGGAGTTTGAGGGTAAGGTTGGGAAAACACTCCTTATCCATACCAATAAACAAATCCAGTCAAACCATGTATTAATTGCCGGTGTCGGAGATGTGAAAAAGCTTTCGATGAAGGATTGGCTGGATGTGATGGCAGCAGTAGGAAGAGAAGCAAAAAAGATCCGCGCAACCCATGTGGCTGTTGTTCTTGAAGAAGAAATACGTACGGTCATTGGCGCTGAAAAAACAGCAAGAGGAATTGTTGAGGGGATGACACTGGGAACGTATGAATTTAACCGGTATAAAAAAATGGAAAAGAAGGAACACGCGATTGATATTGTTTCCATTATTTCAAAAACAGATCAAAAAGCCCTCTCAGACGGTATCCGGTTCGGAGAAATATTAAGTAAGGGAACAATTATCACTCGTGACTTAGTCAATGAACCTTCATCCGTGACAACCCCGACGTTTTTGGCAAATTTTGCCCACAGCATCGCACGGAATGACAAAAATATGACCTGCGATGTTCTTGAAAAAAAAGATATGGAGAAGTTGGGGATGGGCGGGATCTTGGGAATTGCCCGGGGGAGTGATGAGGAGCCGAAATTGATTAAACTGACATTCCGATGTCATCCCGATCCGCCAGATGGCGGAGAGGGATCCCATCCGAGACAGAAAAAAACTATTGTATTAGTAGGCAAAGGCGTCACCTTTGACAGCGGCGGACTGTCCCTCAAATCCCAGGAAGGCATGGAGACGATGAAGATAGACATGGCAGGGGCTGCGGCAATTTTGGGAATTTTTTCCGTTATTTCAGAACTGGAGCCAAATGCAACCGTTATCGGGTTGATCCCGGCTGTTGAAAATATGCCGTCCGGTAAAGCCATCAAACCTGGGGATGTGGTGCGAGCATATAACGGGAAAACCATTGAGGTTATTTCCACAGACGCGGAAGGCAGAGTCATTCTGGCAGATGCTTTAGCCTGGGCGGGGGAAACCATGAAACCAGATATCATGATTGACTTGGCAACTCTCACAGGAGCGTGCATGATTGCCTTGGGAGAAGATATTGCAGGGTTGTTTGCAACTGATGGGAAGTTAGGAGAGAGTTTGAAACAGTCGGCTGTACAGTCAGGCGAAGCTGTCTGGGAGTTGCCGATGCCGGAATCGTACAATGACCTTCTGAAAAGCGATGTGGCGGATATCCGAAATGTGACAAGGAAACGCTACGGAGGCGCCATCACCGCAGCCTTATTTCTCAAAGCATTTGTCCCTGACGGTATCCCTTGGGCGCATATTGACATCGCAGGCCCTGCGATTGCCGAGAAAAACGCACTCCTCACTCCTGTTGGGGGAACGGGATTTGGCGTACGGCTGATAGTGGATTTTTTACTTAAGGAGGACAAAGAAGAAGGCAACAGTTACAATCTGCGTGATAACTCCTAAAGGAAATTTTGTCTTATTGTGAAATTGATTTTCCAGTTTGTAAATTCCGAATGCCAGCTTTTCAGGAAAACCCGCCTGTTTAGCGGGTTGTTTTTTCTGGTGGTTGGCAAAAAAGATGTACCACGGCGTCTCCAGCCAGTCGGGAATCATAGAGGCGGCAATTGCCGCAAAAAGCAATGGCAGAGGGACTGTTTGTCCAAATATAAGATATCCCAGCCCAAATCCTACAATAACATCAATAATTGCCACCAATCCGGTATAGAGCTTTCTTCTGCCTCTCCAGTTTGTACCGAAATCCCAGTGGGGAACTGCATCCATGATAAAGTGAGACAGGAAAGATAGGCTTACAGCAGTCGCCGGATCTTTCGTGTGGCCGGCAATTGCTCCGGCAACAAGCGCGTGGGACGTTTCTAGCATACGGTATATACGATTGTACGACACTCGTTTTCGGAAATGCAACTTTTTTTTGGGACAGAAGGGAGTTTTTCGTGGTATACTGTAGTGCATGGCTTCTAAAACGCTTCCTTTTATTGCCGTTTTATCCCATCGACAGTTTTTATACCTATGGCTTAGCCAGATTTTTTCGCAGTTTGCCGCGAATATCACCCTATTTCTTTTAGGACTTATTGTCTACAGAAATACCGGAAGCAATGCTGCGGTTTCAGGTCTGTTTATGGCATACGGGATTCCTTCCATACTTTTCGGGCTCCTTGCAGGGACTGCTGTAGATTACATCGATAAACGGATGATTATCCTCTATAGCTGTATTATCCGGGCTGTCCTTGTGTTGGGGCTTCTTCTCTCATCCCACTTTGTAGCATTTGTGTATGTTCTGTTATTTTTGAATGCCGTCGTCACCCAATTTTTTGTACCGGCTGAAGCAACGATGATCCCGAAATTAGTGCCTCCCAAACATTTGGTATCCGCCAACAGCCTTTTTTCCCTTGCGTACTACGGGAGTGTCGCGATAGGATTTATAGCTGCCGGTCCTCTTTTGAGATTTTTAGGGCCATTCACCTCCCTCCTTTTTTTGTCCTTTCTCTATGTCCTTTCCTGGTGGATATCTCTTTATCTTCCGGTATCATCGGATGATACAAAACTCTGGAAAAGAATCAAAACATTGAATGTGTCAGGGGTTGTGCAAAAACTATTGAATTCTTTGAAAGAAGGTATCGCGTATGTACGGCATTCACCGGTTCTTTTTGATTCCGTGCTTCTTCTTACCGGTACGCAGATTATCATTGCCATGCTTTCTACATTAGGACCCGGATTTGCCGATACAGTGTTAGGAATTGATGTAACGGACGCATCCGTTTTTGTCATTGGGCCGGTAATCCTAGGAATCCTTCTGGGGGGTTTTTGGGTGGGGAACCGCGGGTATGTCTACAAACCCGCTAAACTTATGAATGCAGGGATTCTTGGAGCGGGAATGGTGCTTGGCGTTATTTCCATAACCGTATATCTTAAACGCTATGCGGGATTTGACTGGCTGTTTGCCGATTGGATCATCGTTCCTCTCGAGATATTCCTCTTTTTCTTATTAGGGGTATCTAATAGTTTGCTGGATGTACCGGCAAACAGTATTCTTCAGAAAGAGGCTGAGGGGGATATGCGGGGACGCGTGTACGGGGTATTGGGAGCGTTTGTAGGGGGAGTCGGCATTCTTCCTGTGATGATCGGCGGGGTGTTGGCTGATGTTGTGGGTGTCGGGAAAGTTATTTTTATTCTCGGAGTATCTATTGCGGTCTATGGCATATTCAGGATACGGTATAATAAAAAGTAGTTACGTATACGCATGTTCATTCAGCTTACTTTGTCATAGCGAACGAAGTGAAGCAATCTTTCTAATAGAGATTGCTTCGTCTCCCGACGTGACGTCGGGATCCTCGCGATGACAATGGTGCTTTTATGTTCCCAACCCTTCTCTCAGTTGGTTCAATTCACATCTCCAGCTTTATGGTGTTTAGTATCCTTGCCTGGATGGTATTTTCATTTCTTTTTTGGCGGCAGCTGCGCAATCAGGCAGTCACGGAGGAGCATATTTATCAGCTGATGTTTTACGGGACGATTGCTGCTTGTATCGGTGCACGTCTGGGATTTGTCTCTACGCACTGGCAATTATTCGCAGGCAACCTTTGGATCCGGATTTTCACCCTGTGGATTCAGCCGGGTCTTTCGTTTTACGGAGGATTTTTAGGAGGCGGGGCTGTCATGCTTGCCATGAGCAGGCAATTTCATATCCCGAGGTCGCTTTTTTTGGATGCATTCACGACCGGCTTTTCATCGGCGTTTACCTGGGGAGCAATGGCCGCGTTTTTAGACGGTTCGGTTGTGGGAAAAAATACAGCGCTTCCGTTTGGAGTCAGGATAGCCGGCTATGATGGCATGAGACACCCTGTCGCATTGTATGAAATGTGTGCCGTATTTATTATCTTACTTCTTTTGTATCTGGTCAGGCGCGTAAGAAAAACATCGCTTGGAAAGGCAGGACTCCACGCGTTGTGGTTTTTCTTTTTTTTCAGCATTGCCATGTTCTGTCTTGAATTTATGAAAGAGAGTCGTGTATACTTTTCAGGTCTCACGTTTAATCAATGGGTGTGTATCGGAATTTTCGGTGAAGCAGTGGGCGGGCTTATTACCTGGGGCGGAGGAAAAGAGTTTCTCAAACTATACATTCCAAAGGCGTATACATATGTGCGCATGAATATAGGAGGGTTGTATGCAAAATTTTCCAAACGAACTGCTGAGTGAAATACGGGTTCAACTTGAAGAAGAAAAAAAGCTTTTGGAGGCCCGTATTGATGAACTGGTCAAACAGGATCCGTTTTCCGATCCGGACCGCCTCACCGACAACGCAGCATCTGACCGGGACGCGGATGAAGAGTCAGCCCACGACCGGTTTACGGCCATCATTGAGGAACTTCGGATGAAACGGAAAAAAATAGACGATGCACTATTGAGGGTTTCTACCGGAGATTACGGATTTTGTACAAAGTGCGGGAACATGATAGATACGGATCGGTTAAGCATTCTTCCTACTGCAACGCTCTGTAAAACGTGCGAGGAAAAGAAAAAACGTACATGACCCCGGTAATCCTTTATCAGGATGACGATATTCTCGTTCTGAATAAGCCTTCGGGAATGGTTGTTAACCGAGCAGAAAGCGTGAAAGGAGAGACGGTAGAGGAGTGGATTGAAAAAAATTCAGAATTCAGAATTCAGAATTCAGAATGTATTGAAAAAGATGAAAATTCTGAATTTATTAGTCGGGCGGGGATTGTGCATAGGATTGACAAGGAAACATCAGGGATTCTTCTTGTGGCAAAAAATCCGGCAGCATTTATCAAACTCCAGAGGCAGTTTAAAGAGCACGAGGTGAAAAAAACCTATCTTGCGCTTGTCCACGGAACAATGTCTGAGGAAGGAGAAATCCGTGCGCCCGTGGGAAGGCTTCCGTGGAACAGGGAACGCTTCGGTATCGTACCCGGAGGAAAGGAGTCGGTGACACGCTTCAAAAGAATTCAGAATTCAGAATTTAGAATTCAGAATAATAGAATTCCATTGTCTCTGGTAGAAGTATATCCTGAGACGGGGAGGACCCATCAGATACGGGTGCATTTTAAATACCTCGGGCATCCTTTGGTGGGAGACTACCTTTACGCAGGACGGAAACAAAGCCGGGAAGATAGGATGTGGGCTCCTCGTGTCATGCTCCATGCGTGGAAAATGACGTTTGCCCACCCCAGAACAGGGAAACCTCTTGCATATGAGGCACCGATACCGGATGATATGAAGAGAATCATTAAATCCGAAGCACGAAGCACGAAATCCGAAATAAATTCAAATGCTTGAATATTCAATTTTTGAATTTAGATATTGTTTCGAATTTCGACCAGCCTGCCGGACGGGCAGGTATTCGAATTTAGGATTTTATTAGATGCTATGGATTTAAGCTCACTTTCTCTTGTTACAACGCTTCTTTTTGTTTTTACTGCCGCGGTAGCCGGAGGGTTTTTTGCTCACGCGCTGAAGCTCCCGATGCTCATAGGATATATCGTCATGGGGCTAGTATTCGGCAATATTTTTCCGCAGTTTACCGATACGGCATTTCTCCATCTGATAGCTGACATCGGAGTGACGTTGCTCCTTTTTACTTTGGGCGTGGAATTTTCTTTCCACCGCTTGCGAAACATATTCGGAATCGTTTTCTGGGCTGCCTTTTTCCAGATAGTTCTGGTGACGTCTTTGCTTTTTTTGGTATTATTCGGGTTTGCCGGTATGCCGTTTTTACCCAGCCTTTTCATCTCGGTTGCCGGTTCGTTATCCTCAACGGTGGTTATCGTAAAAATACTGTTTGAAAAAGGGGAGCTTGATACTCTGCCGGGAGAGATCCTCACCGGGTGGTTAGTGATTCAGGATCTGGCCGTGATTCCCGTCATGATTTTATTGCCAGCGTTTGTATCAACCTATACGTCCGGATCCGCTACGCTTGTGGGGACCACCGGGATTATTGTCCTCCAATTTATAAAAGCGGGTCTTGCAATTGCTGCGGTTCTGTTTTTTGGGAAAACCGGCGTACCGTTTCTTTTGAACTCGGTTGCCAAGCTCGGAAGCCGTGAGGTATTCCTCATAACAACAATCAGCATTGTATTCATATCAGCGCTCGTAGCATATGTATCCGGACTTTCAGCCGGACTGGGCGCGTTTATCGCAGGACTCTTGATTGCCCAAACCTGCCAGAACCATATGGTGTTTGCGGAAGTCCGGCCTCTCCGGGATATTTTTGCGACCATATTTTTCGTGTCTCTGGGGATGAGCATTCCGCTTGCTGCTGTTTATCTCATGTGGCCTTTTTTTATCGGGGTAACGCTTCTTATTATTATATTAAAATTTGTCGTCGTATTTCTCTTGAACAGGTTTTTAGGGTATCACCCCAAAACCGCATGGATGGTGGGGCTTGGGCTTCTTTCCATGAGCGAATTCGGGTTTATTCTAGCAAAAGAAGGAGTCAATCTGGGAGCCCTCTCAAACCAGGATTTTGTCCTGTTTATCTCTCTGGTTGTGGGGACAATCGCGCTTTCTACCCCGCTTTTCCTGCATGGAGCTACACTCTACTACAGTCTCAAACACCGTCTTGGAGACAGGATATTTTTATTCGGAAGAAAAACACATCTGAAATCGGAAAAAAATGAGGAATTACCCTTTAAAAATCACGTCGTCATCTGCGGATACGGACGGGTAGGGAAGTACATAGGACGGGCTCTTGAGATGGCCGGAGTCCCCCTGGTAGTGGTGGATTACAACCACACCACCATTACGGATGTGAAGGAAAAAGGAATAACAGTCGTTTGGGGGGATCCTGCGGACCGGGACGTATTGGACAAAGCGCAGGTGGATTTTGCCAAAGCCATCATTATTGCCATTCCTGACCGGCACACGCAGGAGCTCATCATCGGACACGCCTTGACCCTCAACAAAAACATCCAGATTATCTGCAGAAGCCATCACGAGGAAGATCAGGTGCGGCTCAAGTCATTAGGAGTTCAGGTTGTCGTCCAGCCTGAGTTTGAGGCGAGTTTGGCAATTATTCACCGCTTGCTTCCGGAGTACGGGGTGGTTTCAGATGACCTTTCCGGCAAAATCTCACGGCTCAAGATCGAGCACGGGGCGGGGTAACAATTAGTTTTTTGTTATAAATGGAAGATAGTTTTCGCGGT
>Ga0209210_1002544_pt1 | contig 13144 bp, 13 predicted proteins | sample RifGroA1_FD_183991 | JGI IMG/M metagenome (GOLD analysis project Ga0209210, IMG submission 183991) | Contaminated groundwater microbial communities from Rifle, Colorado, USA - Rifle Groundwater A1 (SPAdes) (version 2) | ecosystem: Environmental > Aquatic > Deep subsurface > Groundwater >...
CCTTCGTCTCCTACCAATACTATACCGCTATGGGAAGCTATCGTTTGTTTCAGATGGTAATAAATTTCTGCCCCTACCCGCAGATTATCCGAGTAAGATGCAGACTTTTTTGGCACCAGTAAAAACTCTTGAAAGTCTACATTACCGGACCCATGAAGACCACCGTTTAAAACGTTAAACATAGGCGTCGGTACTTCAAAACGTCCAAGTTTGATTTGTGAAATCTCATTTATATATTGCCAAAGTTCAACCTTTTGTGATTGCGCCTGTGCTTTGGCAACCGCGCCGGAAATTGCCAATGTTGTATTTGCGCCCAAGTTCGATTTGTCTTTAGTTTTATCAGCAGCAATAATCAGATTGTCTATCATTCTTTGATCATTTGCATCTTTACCTAATATAAGCGGAGAAATAACTGAATAAATTTTTTGTAAAGCCTGAAGAACCCCTTTCCCTGAATATCTAGCTGGGTCTTTGTCCCTTAACTCCAGGGCTTCGTGTTTGCCAGTAGAAAGGCCGGAAGGAGTAGAAAATACACCGAATGATTCATCGTCAAGGATTACTGTTGCCTCGATTGTCGGATTGCCCCTGCTGTCTAATATTTCGCGCGAAATGATTTTCTTAATCTTAGCCATAAAATCAGCTTTTACGTCTTAAGTGCTTTTCTTCTGCCTCGTAGATTATTTTTCTTGTTGCGTCAATTGCGTCGGGATTTACCGAAATCGAAGTAATTCCCCACTCGACCAGTTGTTGCGTGAGTTGTGGGTAGATAGAGGGTGCTTGGCCGCAAATCGAACAGCTGATTTTTGCATCATGGGCTCCTCTTACGGTTTTTTCAAGCGCCCACAAAACTGAAGGATCAAGCTCGTTAAACTCGCCTGCCACTTCTTCGTTATCTCTGTCTGCTCCTAGAATCAGCATTGTAAGATCATTCGAACCGATGGAAACGCCGTCAATACCAACCTTTATGAACTCCTGAAGCGCAATAACATTAGTCGGAATTTCAACCATCATCCAAAATTTGAAAGTTTCATCTTCAAAAAGCCCTGTTTTTTCAACCAACTCCTTGACTGCCTGTAGTTCTTTTGGACTACGGACAAAGGGAATCATCAGGTGTAAATTCTTGTACTTTTGGCGCGTCTTTAAAATGGCTTCGAGCTCCAGTTTGAAAACGTCAGGGTCTTTAATATAGCGAAAGGCTCCTCGATAACCAAGCATAGGGTTTGATTCCAAAGGTTCATATTTGTCCCCGCCTTTCAAGTTTTTGTACTCATTTGATTTTAGATCGGTAGCCCTGTAGATTACGGGTCTTTTGCCAAAAGCCTTACCAAAATATGAAAGCCCCCCAGATAACTTATCTATAAATTCCCCCCCTTTTTTCTCCTCGATGAATTTTTTCGGATGGGTACCGATTTGCGCCAGCATAAATTCGGCACGCAATAAACCCACACCGTCGACGTTTTGGGAAGCAACTTTGGCTGCAAGCTCGGGTTCTGCCAGGTTTACATACAGATGAGTTGCCGTTTTATGATGTTTGGCAAGAACGCGCGATTCCTGGCGTTCAATGTATTTTTTCAGACCAGATACATCGCCTTCATAAATCAAACCTTTGGACCCGTCCACTGTAATTAGCATGCCTTCTTTTAAGATTTTAGTTGCGTTTTGTGTTCCGACAACACAGGCAATTCCCAATTCCCTTGAAACGATTGCCGCATGTGAAGTCCGGCCGCCGCGGTCTGTTACTATGGCGCTTGCTTTTTTCATCGCGGGCACAAAATCGGGATTTGTCATTTCGGTCACCAAAACATCACCCTGTTTGATGCGGAACAGCTCCTTTGCGCTTTTTAAAATAACCACTTTACCAGTGCCGATAACGGGCGAGGCAGGGGAGCCCGAAAGAATGGGTTTTTTGGTAATTTTGTCCGATTTTTTTGTTTCCAGTTTTTGATCGGTCGATTTGATTGTTGTAACCGGACGTGTCTGGACTATGTAAAGCTTATTATCTTCAAGCGCCCATTCTATATCCTGCGGGAAAAAATAATGTTTCTCAATCTGCACTCCGATTTTGGCAAGTTCTGTAATTTTTTCATCACTGAGCTTCTGATCTTTTCTGTGAGGTGCGGAAACCGGTACTATTTTGTTTCCCCTGCCGGATAACGTCATAAATTTTTCCTGGGAAACGATGTTTTTTGAAAGGATTATAAAAGTTCCCTTTTCTACTTCATAATGATCCGGTGTTACCTGCCCTCCCACAATTAATTCCCCCAAGCCAAAGATTGCCTCAATAATTACTTTTTTCTTGTCGTTGGTAACAGGGTCTACAGTAAACATGATCCCTGAGATTTCTGACTGGATCATCTTTTGTACGGGTACCGCAATACCCACTCTAAAATGGTCGAATTTTTTTTGAACCCGGTAAAAAATTGCCCTTGCTTCAAACAGCGAAGCCCAGGCGCCCAAAATTGCTTCTTTAAGCTCTTCATGCCCCAGAACGTTAAGAAATGTCGATTGCTGGCCCGCAAATGACGCTTCGGGTAGATCCTCTGCGGTTGCAGACGATCTCACTGCCACTCTTACATTTCTTTTTTTAGAAAGCTCGTCATAAAATCTGTAAATCGACTTTTCGAAATCAAGATCGAGCCTTATTTTTTTTATTTCTTCCTGGCAGGCATTTGCTTTTGATTCAAGGAGCATAGGGTCGTCGACGTTAAGGTCGTACAGGATACCCTTAATCCGGTCAAGTGCTCCGGATTTCCTTAAGTTATCAAAATAGGCCTGCGCTGTAACAATAAATCCGTCGGGAATCGGGATCCTGATTTTGGTAAGTTCCCCCAGATTGGCTCCTTTGCCGCCAACCTCGGCTCCATCGTCTTTGTCTACCTCTGATAACCAGACTAAATCCTGCATATTACCTTCAACTTACCCATTTAAAATTAAGGAAATGGGCAGATTGATGAAGTTAGATTAATTTTAACATCTAAGGCCGCAGGTACTTCAACAGCAGAATCGTAACAAGGGATTTTTCATCTAAGGAAGACAAGCTGTTTTTAATTGTATAGTCCAAACGCAAAAGTCCGCGGTAAATCCTGACGAGCTTGTTTAGACTAAAAAGGTCTGCCTGTCTTTGTATTTGATCCCACTGCCAATCTTGAATATTTCTTTTAAAAAAGTCTTGTGATTTTTCTTTTCCGACGTGGGACTTGGCGGCAATTAGTAAAGATACCCTAAAGAGCAGGTTCCAGACCAGAAGATTTTTTTTATCGGACTTAAGCTGCGGTAGATATCTTGCACTTTTTGCAAAATCGGGCGAAAGCGAATCTAAGAACCAAAAGATTGTAGATTTCGGTTTGAACTCTTTAATTTGCATATCGGGTTGTTTTTTTACACCTTGTCCTAGCGCAAGTTTTGTATCTTCCAGAAAAATTACTATGCGCTTTTGGGGAATTTCAGAAAGTAAGTTTAATTTGATCTTTTTTTGTATAAGCCAATTTCGGCAGATAACAAGTTTTTCTGCTTCAAAAAGGTCTTCTGCGTAAACCGCGTCTTGGAATAACTCAATCCTATCCTTATCGCTTAGGTGAACTTTAGGGATATCTTTGTGTTGCAAAAGGAGGCTGTTTAAATACTTGCCGGAATCTTCGCTGTTTTCTCCGTGTAAAATATAGATCATACTTTAACAACGTCGCTTTTATCTTTTACCGGTTTGTCGACTTTTAGCCCGAACTCGTCACCTTTTTTGGCTATTTCGATTTTGGCGTGTTCAATCTGCATGGATTTTATATCCTGCTCAAATTCCTCCCCTGCGCTGTCTGTAAGCTTTACCTTATCTCCCACTTTTAAATCTCCGCTGCTAAGCGTAACAACTGCAACGCCGATTTTATCGTAGTAGTGGGTAATTTCACCCACTTTTTTGTCTGCTATTTTAGCTCACCTCCCCGCCTTCGATATCTTTATCTTCAAGAATATCAGTAATTTTGGTATTTGCCGCAGTCAGTTTATTTTTACAAAGTTTATGGAGCCGTACTCCTTCTTCTAGCAATTTTAAGCCTTCTTCGAGGTCAAGATTTGGACTTTCGAGTTTCTCAACGATTTCTTCGAGTCTTGTAAGAGCCTGGGTGAAATTAGGGCTTTTTTGAACTTTGGTCATTGTTTGCTGACTACTTTTGATTTCAGGCTTCCGTCTGCTAATTTTACTCCAATCAGCTCGTCAACAACAACGTTTTTAATACTCCTGACAATCTCCCCTTTTCTGTTTGTGGTTATCGAATAGCCGCGCTTTAAAGTGTTTTGGGGCGAAAGCAGGATAAGGGACTTATTGAGGTTTTTAAGAATCTGTTTTTTGTTTTCGATCAAGACAAAGAACTCCTTTTTCAAGAGTTTTGCAAGCTCATTCAATTTTGATTGAGAGGATACAACTAAAAGTTTTTCGTGTCGTTTTAAGGATTCTTTCAGGGAATTAATAATGTGAGGCAGGTCTTTGAAACTGTTTTTAGTTTGGGTGAGTTTAAAAAAAATATGATCAAGCCTCTGGAAGTTTGTTAAAAAATAATAAGCAGAGTTTGATTTCAGCCGCAAACCCAGTTGGTTAAGAGATTCCTGCAAGGATTGATATCCTAAAGTTATTATGTTGGCAGCATCGGTCGGAGTCGATGCCCGTACGTCCGCCACCCATTCGGAAAGAGACTCATTTGCTTCGTGTCCGACGGCAACGACGGTTGGGGTTTTAAGGGAAAATATCATACGGGCAACAGCTTCATCATTAAAAGCCGCCAAATCTTCAATTGAACCACCGCCCCGCGTTATGACAATGACGTCAAAACCCTTTTTATCGAGCTGTTGAAGAACTTTAAGAAGACTCGGTACCGCCTCCTTTCCCTGAACTCGAACATCTGCCGTATAAAGCCCTATTGCCGGAAATTTACCAACCGTATGTCTTACAAAATCATTATAGGCATCAGAACCGACAGAAGTGACTATGCATACTTTTTTGGGGTATTTGGGAATTTTCTTTTTATATTTTTTGTCAAAAAGGCCCTCGTTTTTCAGCTTTTTGATAAGCTCATCGAGCTGTTTTTGCAAAAGTCCTTCGCCTGCTGCCTCGATTGTTGATATCCTGAACTGGTATTTGCCGAAAGGCTCGTATAAGGAAAGATTGCCGTACGCCAAAATTCTTTGTCCTGCAATTTCCCCTTTGAGATTCACAATTATAAATTCTTCGGCAATGCATGGAAGAACAGCGCTTTCGTCTTTAAGATCAAGGTAATAAAAATTCCAGTTCGGGTTTTTTCTGAATGAGGAGATTTCGCCTTCGACCCAAAAGGTCATCTGCTCAAGAGTCTGTTTGGCAAAATAATTGACTTCTGAAATAGTGTATATCTTTTTGCCTTCAACAACTTTCATTTCAGGACGTGGATTACGATTTCTCTTTCCCTCGGTCCGTCAAACTCAGCGAGGCATATCCTTTGCCAAGTGCCTAAAAGTATTTGACCGTCCTTTATAGGAATACTTACGCTTTGGCCGATGGTCGCAGAGAGTATATGAGAAGGAGTATGGGATTGACCGCCATGACTGTGTGAAAATGGTCCTTGGGGACCTTCTTTCTCGAAGTAGTTAAGAAAATCATTTTCAAGGTCTGCTTCAACTTCTGAAATGATCAAGGCGCAAGTTGTATGTCTGACAAAAATAATAAGGACTCCTTCTGCGATTTTAGATTTAGCAATTTCTTTTTTGACATCTTTCGTAACATCCACAAACTGTCTTTTTTCATCCGTTCTGACTGAAATCGCCTTTTGCACATAAAAAGTATATCATTATCTGTTTTGGGGGGTTGACAAGTTTTTTTACACGCTGTATACATACTTTTGCTTATCGCAAGATAGGCAACTTGAAAGGGCTTCTCGAAAGAGGGGCCTTTTCTTCTTTATCTTTTAAAAAAGCTAGAAATACCTAAAGCTTGAGGCAATCTCGTCAATTCTTTCTTCCATTTTTCTAATGTCTTCTGTTTCGTCTAATTGCTGGTAAGAAATAACAACCGGTCTGTCAGTATCAAAAATAAGATATGCAATACTCAAGAAGCCTTGCTTTGTAGAACCGTTGCCTGTTGCACTTGACCTGACTTTTGTGACGGGCTTACCTTCGATCTCTTTGTTTTCAACAGAAACGATGTTTTGAAAATCATTGGGATTAAAATATAGTTTTTGAAGATTCGACCAGTCCAAAATACTGTACACCTCAAGTTTTACCGGAACAAAAAAATCATTCGTATCTTGCGGAACTATAAATGCGTATGGAGCAAAAAATGAACATTCCTGAGATTGTTCATTGTAGCTTGTAAACCAATCTTTGGGATAAGAAACTTCATATGAATGGACAATGTTTGAGCAAAGTTTTACATATGATGCTATAACACTACCGGTTTGAGTATCTGCAAAAGGTACTGGAGAATTTATAGGTATATCCAGTGATTTTTCGTTACCGTTTTTGTTTAATTCACTATATTTTATGATTCCCTGTATACTCTTTTGGGAACCAAGAATATAAAAAACAACAGCATATACCAGCAAAAATACCGTTATTGATGCAAACTTTAGATGCTTTCTAAATTTATGCAGGCTCAACTTTATAAGCTTAAAAAATACCCCTTAACTTAAGCTTAAAGTCTATGCTTACCGCCTGTCAACAAAAGCCAAGTTTCTACACTGCCGTAGGGTCTCCTCCAACTACGGGTTCCTCTGACTCACCAGCTACGGGCGGGGGTGGAGGAACTTCTGCAACAGGCTCTTCCGGAGTTTCTGTGCCTGGTGAAGGCATATCCCCTCCAGGAGTCTGAGGTTGGTCCTGTCCTCCGTCCGAGGGAACTTGTGTGTCTCGTCCGCCTCCCATTGGATCAGCTGGATTTTGACCGCTTTGGCCTTGATCATCATTAGGATCCATCTATTACCTCCTTTGACATATTTTATCAGAAACAAACTTGGGTTTGTAAACCCCCAAAACTATTAAGGATTATCTTTTTCTTCCGAAATTTGCAGAAAAACTGTCTGATAATAAAAATCCCGAGAGAAAACCACCGGCATGAGAAAGGTAGGCGACTCCACCTATTGACGCGGTAACCACAACAATGCTGGCGACGCCAATAAAAGCCTGAATAAAAAACCAGTAAATCAACATGAAGCCGGCGGGTATAGCCGCAATAAACGGCAAACCAAAAACCGGAATCATAGTGTCAATGCTGTTTCTCGGGAAAAATTTCAGATATGCACCCAGAACTCCTGCAATTGCACCCGATGTGCCGACCATTGGTAAATAAGAACCTGAGATAAAAATATACTGGGTAAAACTTGCCAGTATTCCGCAAAACAAATAAAAAATCAAATATTTCAAACTGCCCATAGCTGCCTCGACATTGTCTCCAAAGATCCATAAAAATCATATGTTGGAAAGAATATGCAAAAAACCGGCATGTAGAAATATCGACGTTATAAACAGTGTAAGAGTTTCAGGCTGGGAAAGATTTATGTTTGCCGGGATTAGCGCGTATTTTTCGATAAACAATTCTGTGCTTGGTGCAATTAACTCCTTTATAAAAACATAGATATTAAAAAAGATTAAAGACAAGTTGATAATCGGGAATTTTCCTAAGTTGCGAGTGTCGCGAATCGGAAGCATTGTCTAGTTATTTTAAGACAGAACCCAATTTTTACCAATATTCATATTGACATTCGGGTTTTCTTCGGTTAGTATTAAAACGTCACAAGGATGGAAACTTTGATCAATGAGTCAATTAAGGTATGGGCAGTTTTTGATTCGGGTATTTCTCCGGTTGCCATGAATTGGCGCAACCGCCAAATCAAATTCGACAAAGTAATTTTAAAAACCGATCTTTTTAAAGGAAAAGCAAAGATTACCCATTTTGTGTGCACAAACAATAATGCTTCCTATGAGCTTGAATATAATCATCAAAATTACTTATGGACTTTAAGGAAAATAATGCCAAAGGGATAGAGCACGTTATTCTTCACGTCGATCTGGATAGCTTTTTCGCAACGGCAGCCCAGCAGGCAAATCCCAATCTTCGTCAAAAACCCGTCGGAATCGTCAAGGCCAAAGGCAGAAACTGCATTATTGCCGCATCAAAAGAGGCCAAAAAATATCACGTAAAGGTCGGCAGTGATATTTTCGAAGCTAAAAAACTCTGCCCTTCTATAATTTTAATTCCTGCCGACTTTGAAAAATACGAAGACATCACTTACAGGTTTATTGAAATATGCCAAAAATATTCCCCAATATACGAAGTTTTTTCTTTAGATGAATGTTTTGTCGATATTACGGATACGGAAAAATTATGGGGCAATGCTTTGTCGATTGCTTTGGAAATACAGGAAAGGTTAGCTGCAGAAATCGGTGATTATTTAACCTGCTCCGTAGGAATTTCCGAAAACAGGCTCCTTGCCAAGCTTGCATCAACCCAGGCCAAACCGGACGGTATTTACTATCTTGATAAAAAAAGCGTCTTTGAGGCGCTGGATAAAGCGGATCTTACGGACATTTGCGGAATCGGCTTCGGGCTTTATAAACGGTTGATGTCGATTGGTATTGGCGATTTCAAAACCTTAAGAGCCTGTTCTTTAAATTTTTTATATAAACATTTCGGCCCATTTTGGTCAGAACATCTTTATAATCTGGCACGGGGTATTGACAATTCGCCGATGATTCCTGCGAACAAGATTCCGGAGGCAAAAAGTGTCAGTAGGACTTATACAACGCACCGTAATTTATACAAAAAAGAAGAAATTGAAAGACTAATCCGCAACTTATCTGAAGAAACAGCCGAAAAAGCCCGCAAAATGCAGCTTGCCGGACGTTATGTCGGACTTGCCTTGAGAGGAGATGAGAAGTCTTTTTATGGCCACAAGATGCTTAAGACTTGTATTGATGACGGTAAAATGCTTTTCAATATCTGTCAGGTAATTTTTAAAAACTGGACTGGCAAATACATTCGTTTCTGCGGTGTAACACTCTCACAGCTTGTCAAAAATAAATACCAAAGCATGCCTCTTTTTCCTCAAGATCAGCGCAGGGGAAACTTAATTGCGGCCGTCGATTCGATAAATAACCAATTTGGGGACTATACGATTTTTCCTACCCAGCTTCTGGGTACAGAAATTATCAGACCCGAAGTAACCGGCTATTTTGGGGATAAAAAGTTTCGATTAAACTTTTTGCGCAGTCAATAAATTGACAGGCCAAAGAAGTTCAGGCTGAACTTCTTGCGTAATTCCTAACGGAATTGACTAAAAAATACAGGCTAAGCTACTTGAAGTCGCCTTGACTTTGTGAAAATTTTAGACCAATATGGGATTGTGATAAGGAATAGCTGTCGTTCCTGGATTTGTAACGTAGTCATTAAATGATTGCGTATTTTTTTAGGCCCATAAAATTAGAAAAAAGTCGTAGAATATGGTATAATTAGACCTATAGTTAGAAATGGCAAGAGAGACACTGGTCGTATTAAGAGATCGTGCTGCAGAGGATTTGAAACGAGTTGTAGATCAACAAGTCGGTATTGAAGCAAGCGGGTCAGGTCGCTTTGAACGTACTCATTTTGGGAGAGATGCCGATGAATCTATTATCGGGGCTAATGAAGAAGATCAAGGAGCTCTAACTCTCGAAATTATTGACGCATCTCTTAAAACTCTTGAAACACAAATAAGATATGAAGGGGTGGCGTTTAACCCAATAACAGGCGAAAAAAAAGGCAGAAAAGCTCACGAAGTTCACACACCAGACTCTCCGCAAGACTGGCTTAGAGGATTATCAGGAGATCCTAAATGGGCCCCTATGATCATCAGATATCCAGATGGAAGTCTTAGTATGATTAATTATCTCTCAGATGATGTCACCCCTAAACACGTGGTTGCTGTAAGCAAAACTGAGGAAGCTATTTCGAGACATTGGGGAGATTCAGAGCCATTCCTAAAAAGACATTGGCCATCGGCAAAAAGAGGTCTTCTTCATGACAACTCTCTTGCAGATATGCACAATTTGGGGTTAGTCGTTTCTGAAGCGTTCGGCCCCTTAGAAAACCGTGTATTTAAAGACTCGGGTAATGCATATGTAGATGAAAATGGTAATGTGCCTCCTCCCCCGTATATTTATTTGAGTGTTAATTCTTTCTACTATTGGGCTCAAGTTGAAGGAGTAAGGCTAGCAGAAATGGCTGGCGACTATAATTTCTCCAACGAATGCGGAGAAAGAGCCGAACACGTAAAATTCCAAATAAATAACTTATTCTGGTCTAAAAAATTAAATTTTCTGGTTCCGCTTATAGACGGGGAAATGAAGCAAGATGAAATTGTTACTGACGATCCCGTCGATCCACTTTGGGCTCAAGCACTTGAGTATGACAAGGCCAGAATTGTCCTTTGGCGACTACGCAAACCGGACATGCTGAATAAGTGGGGTTTGTATACAAGAAGCTCCAGCTCGAGAATGTTCGCTGAAAATGGTGCAGAAGCTTATCATAATGGTCCCAATTGGCCCAAAAGGACAAAACAGGCTGCAAAAGGCGCCGAAAAATACGGATTCTTTTCTATAGCTCGAGATTTAGATCAAAGGGCTTTCTCGCTTGAACAAATAGTAGGTAGAAAAGAACTTGTACCTATCGCTCGAGACGGAGAGACGATTTTAACTTATAGAGAAAATGGGGAACCCGTGGCTAATGATCCAATGGCATGGGAGATTTTTAGTACACTCGGAAGAACTGCAGCCAATCTCAATGGAAATGGGAACGGCAGACATCGTCAATTGTCGCCTAATCCGTAAAAACCTGAGTAAACATTTTGCCGTAGATTCCTCCGTCAACAACACCAATTCCAATTTTGCCAAAAGACGGGTCTAAAATATTTCTTCTGTGTCCCGGACTATTAATTAAACCCGTATGGGCCCGGGATACTGTAGGGGCTAGAGCAAGGTTTTCACCTGCTGCTGTATAATCTATTCCCGCTTTTTCTAATCTATCGCCGACATCCTTTCCTTCCGGAGAAAAGTGTGAAAAATAACCCCTTTCGAACATGTCTTTCGAATGGTTTCTTCCGACTTCTGCCAGATTTTCACTCCACATGAGAGGCTTTGCGCCAAACTTGACCCTTTCATCATTTAAAAGTGCAAACATTGCTCTTTCGCTTTCAATATCAACGGCAAGCTCGTTTTGGGTAAATTGAAGGTCAATTGAACCCTCGTCCTCCGGCTTTACAGTTAAAAAGGTTAAACTTTGCTTGGCAATAGGCCCAAAAACGTTGTTTAAGGGTTTTTCCAGAACTGTTGCGCCGGAAACCAAAATAGAGCCTAACTTTGAATCGTAAACATCTCGTTTGATATCCGGTCTTATCGGTAAAGAGACCACAAAAAGCAAGGCAAAAGCTAGAAACAGCGAGGCGTTTACAACCGCAGGGACAAATCCGAAATATTTGTTGACGAATAAATCCCCGAAAACCGCAAGGAATTTTTTAAACAGTTTAGCCAAAAGGACAAAGAACAAACTCTCTGAAAGCAACCAGATTAATAAAAACCCGATCGGATTTGCGGCAATTTTCGGCAGATGAAAAAGTTTATCCAAAACTGACGCAATCTGATCGTAAAAAGTCAAAGAAAGTATAAGTGCCGTTAAAAATCCAAGGATATTAAAAACTTGGAGAAAAAAACCCTGGCGCCAACCTTCAAAAGCAAACAGCGCGAATATTAGAATTATTACAAGGTCTATCCAGTTCATTGATTGATGATCAAGCTAAACTTGGATATAATTATACGACCTTTTGCGGCCCGCTAGCTCAACGGTAGAGCAGTTGCCTTTTAAGCAATTGGTTACAGGTTCGAATCCTGTGCGGGTCACATCAGTCTCCACGCCACAAACTGTCTAGGCCGCGATACATGGAGAACGGTTTGTAAGTAAAATTTCGTATCGATATACTGACGCAATTATGCGTCACTACAACATACTTCCTGTTAACATTGTTCATGCTGCTTCTCTGTCTAAAGATGCTCTTAAGAAACTGTACTGGATGGACTGGTACCAAACTCATGGCAAGAATGCAGAAGCGACCTGCAGGCACTTCGGTATTTCAAAGAGTGTCTTCTACAGATGGAAAAACAGATACAACAGGTTCAATCTCAAAACCCTGGAAGACAACAAGAAGAGTAGAAGACCGCACAGGGTTCGTGAGATGACTACACCTTCCTGGATACAGCAGAAAATCTATAATATTCGTCTTGATGATCGTGAGAAAAGCAAGTATGAGATACAGGAAGAGTTAAAACGACAAGACATTATTGTGGGCAGGTCAGCAATACAAAAGGTTATTAACCGTCACCCAGAACTTGCAAATACCCAACACATTAAGAAATTAAGGGCTCACAGAAAGCTTGCTATTGCCAGACTTCGAGCCAGCCGTGAGATGAGAGAGAAGTATCCGGGTTCACTTGTGCAGATTGATACCAAGCACTTCTATGTTTTGGGTATTCGGTTCTATCTCTTTTGTGCAGTAGACTGCAAAAGCAGATATGGATATGTTTACTGTTACAAGACGATATCATCAGCATCTGCTGCTGATTTCTTACAAAGGGTTATTAACTATTTTCCATTCAAGGTTGAAGCAGCCCAAACAGATAATGGATCTGAGTACCTACTTAATTTCCATAAAACCTCTGCTCAACTGGATCTTATTCACTACTTCAGTTTCCCGCATACGCCTAAGATGAATGGCCGAGCGGAACGAATAATCAGAACCGCAGTCTATGAGTACTTTAATTGGCAGTACGATTTACTGTCTGAGCTTGATGAGATTAACAGGCACTGTACTATTTTTAACACCAAGTACAATACCAAGCGTTTCCACCAGAAACTTGGTTACAAAACACCCGAAGAATATGTTATCTTGCACAGTACCCAGAAAGGAGGACAACCGTTCTCTATCTAGGGGGCCAGTACACAAACTTGACCTTTTCGTGAAAATTTAATTAAACTGGATCTATAGGTCAAAACCTCTTATTTTTTCTTTGAAAGGGGGTGAAAAACGATGAGTTTTGAAGACCTCTCTACAGACGTTTCCGTAGCAGTGTTAAATTCACTGGTCGCTTTCATTAATTTTATTCC
>Ga0209210_1002545_pt1 | contig 13143 bp, 21 predicted proteins | sample RifGroA1_FD_183991 | JGI IMG/M metagenome (GOLD analysis project Ga0209210, IMG submission 183991) | Contaminated groundwater microbial communities from Rifle, Colorado, USA - Rifle Groundwater A1 (SPAdes) (version 2) | ecosystem: Environmental > Aquatic > Deep subsurface > Groundwater >...
AAAGCCTGCAAAAACAAGCCTTCTTTTTAAAATAAAGCCATAGAAAATTTTTAGAAATTTCCACATCTGAAACCCAATTGTAGATTAAAATTCAAATTAAGCCAAGAACAGCTTCTTTTGGGGCAACGATTATAATATTCGAAATGTTATTTGCATTAAAGTGTTTTATGTTTCCAGTAATAAACATTTCAGATTTTGAATTTATGGCTGACTGAAAGATGATTTGGTCTTTTTGGTGAACGTATTTTGCTACCATAGGACTTACAAAATTGGCATTTTCAACTACCATGGGTGGAGCAAATTCCATTAATCTTTTAAGTGGGGACATGGCTTTAGGCATCTTTTTGTTAATATTGGTAACAAGTTCTCTTAAAACTTGACGGGAGACGACCGCTTTTATTTTCCCTTCAATATGGGCCTTGATTATTTTTTCGGAGTTCGGTGAACCGTAAAAGGCAGAAAACCAGACATTCGTGTCTATAAAAACCAGGGGGGGAGAAGTTGGCATTTTTAATTTTATCTACTCTCATCTACTAATTTTTGCATTTCACCTTCCTTTACACCAGAGGAGGCAAATACAGACTGGATTTCCTGAAGCGCATTAAGGGCAATTTGCTTTTGGGGGATTAAAGTAGCCTTATTGCCCGAAACAGAAATTTCCAGAGAATCACCAATCGCAACTCCGAGTTGCGTAAGAACCGCACTTGGAATAGTTGTCTGCCTTCTTTGTCTGATATCTATTAAATAGCTTGTCACATTAGTTTCTGACGTATGATATCAGATGTCTGATGTGATGTCAAGTACAATATTGATTGGCGATTTGGAAGCCGAAAAGGTATAAGCAAAACTTGCGACTTCGTCTAAAGCGAAGCTTGAAACATTCAAAAATGTTATAATACCATTATTAACTAAATTCCATGCGCAGACTATTGATCTTGTTTTTTGTTGTTTTATCTTTCCTTTTGATAGTTGTTTTTGAGTCTGAGGTTTCTTTGGCGGTAAGCCCGACTCCCGATCAAACACCTGTTGCTACGATTGAACCGACGTCCACCCCAGTGGTTGCTCCTGATTTGACTCAAAAAACACCACAAACACTTGGACCTTTGGAAAAAATGCTTAATGAGCAGGTTTTGGGCTCAAAGTTATTTAACCCCGTCAAATATGCGGTAAGGGGTGCGGTTGGGGCAGGAGTTCCTGCCAACACCATTGTTCTTTTACTACTTCTTCCAATTTCGGCTTTGGTTATTGCCGTAACCCGCAATGTGATAGGAATTAGAGGTTTTGGTATCTTTCTTCCTGCGGCTTTATCGGTTGTCTTTGTGGCCATAGGGCCAGTTGTGGGCATTCTCTTATTTCTTTTGATTGTCGTCATATCAACAATTGTTCGACTGACCTTAAGGAAACTGAAAGTCAAGTTTCTTTATTTACCCCGTATGGCTTTAATTCTTTGGGCGGTTGTGATTGGCGTTTTGGGGGTTTTATTTTCAGCTCCATTAATTAAATCCGCCCCCTTAACCAATGTTTCTATTTTTGCGGTTCTCATTCTTATTCTTCTGGCTGAAGATTTTATACGGGTGCAACTCGGGAAAAGCGTAAAAACTGCCATATCGTTAACAACGGAAACTTTGATCATTGCTTTAGTTTCTTATATTTTTTTAACTCTAAAACCTCTTCAAAATTATGTTCTTCTAAATCCTGAAATTACACTCCTGGTTACCGGTAGTTTAGACATTATCTTGGCCAAGTATTCAGGATTGAGATTAATGGAGATTTGGAGATTTCGCAAGTTGATTACAACTTAATTGCCATGAAGCTTTCTTCTATTCTCGGTATAAATGCAAGAACAGTGGAATTCTCTTATAAAGTTAACTCCGCGAGGGGTAAAAAAGTGGCTGATTCCAAACTCCAATCGGCCTGGGTATTAAAAAAGGCGGGGATTTTAAGTCCGGAAATATTTAATAAATTCCGAAAACCCGAAGATGTTTTTAAATTTAACTGGGAAGCGCTTCCCCCACAGTTCGCTCTTAAGCCTTCTCGGGGAATGGGTGGCGAAGGGATTATTGTTGTTAAGAAGAAAGATCTTGATGGAAAGAGTTGGATTACCACGCAGCGTGTAAGAGTTACGATTAACGATTTAAAGTTGCATACATTGGATATTCTGGAAGGGGCATTTTCAATGGGAAATGTTCCCGATGTTGCCTTTGTTCAAGAGTATGTAGGACGCCATAAAGTATTCAGAAAATACGCTTTTAGAGGAACACCGGATATTAGAATTGTTGTTTTCAATAAAGTTCCGGTTATGGCTATGTTAAGGTTACCGACCAAAGAGTCCGGGGGAAGAGCTAATCTTCATCAGGGGGCAATAGGTGTTGGGGTGGATATTGCCACCGGAATTACCACTAAAGCGATTTGGCATGGAGAGCAAATTGCCTACAAACCCGGGACGGAACGTAAGCTTCGAGGAATAAAAATACCCTTTTGGACCACCTGTTTGGAAATGGCCGTTAAGACGCAAATGGTGTCGGGATTGGGTTATTTGGGGGTTGATATCATTCTTCATCCTGAAAAAGGACCAATGGTCTTGGAACTTAATGCTCAACCGGGCTTGCAAATACAACTTGCCAACATGACGGGACTTAAAAAGAGACTGGAAAGAGTTGAAGACCTGGAGGTGAGAGATGCTGAACACGGAGTAAAAATTGCCAAAGCTTTATTTGCCGAAAGATATTTAGATAGGGTAAAAGCGGAAGAGGGAATTAAAATTGTCAACTTCAGAGAAAAGATAAATGTTATTGATGCGAACGGAAATAAAGTTGAAACCGACGCCAAAATCGATACCGGTGCTTGGAGATCGTCAATTGATAGAGAATATGCTTTAAGTTTGGGACTTCTTTCCAGAGATAATATTCTTTGGACGAAAGTATTTAAAAGCTCTTTAGGGAAGGAAGAAAGACCGGTTATTAATCTTAAGTTTTATCTGGCCGGCAGGCTGGTAAAAACAATTGCTTCAATTGCCGATAGAAGTGGACTTAAAGTTAAATTAATCGTCGGAAGACGGGATTTGATTGGTTTCTTGGTTAAGCCCGAGGAGGTTATTAAATGAATAAAAAATTATTAATATTGGTAGGGATGATAAATGCAAAGAAAGAACTTTTTGCACAGTTAATTTCCAATAATATTAGAAATGATACCGAGGTTGTTTTGGCGGAATTTTCAGATTTATTTATTGAAATTTCGAATAGTGAAACAAAAGTATTAATTAAGGGGATTGACGTTAGGGAATTTGACTTGGTGTATTTCCGTAGAGTTGATCATTCTTTATTTGCATTATCGGGAACTTTGGCTTTGTGTTTAGATAAACTGGGAATAAAGTATTTTGATACAAAATTCAAAGAGATTGGTGCAGGAGGAGATAAATTTACGGCGATTGCAACTCTAGCTTTTGCCGGGGTCCCGGTTGCTGGTACAATCTTTTGCCCAAGGGAAAATATATTAAATGAAAAACAGAGAATTATTTCAAAGTTTGGGTTTCCGATTGTGGCGAAAGATACCCAAGCACAGGGAAATACCGGTATTTATCTTATTAAAAAAGAGGAGGATTTTCAAAAATTATTAACATTAAAAGAAAAAAGATTAAGCGGGTCATTTATTCAATTTCTTTTCCAACAATTTATCGATATCGATCGGGAATATAGACTTTTGGTTCTTGGTGATCGTGTGGCTATCGTACACAAAAAAGACAAAAGAAATTATGATAATTTAGTTGTTGATTATGAAACCCCCGATCTTGAAACCGAATTTGTAGATGTAAAAGAAACTCCGGATGTTTTAAAAACGATTGCGATTAAAGCTGCAAAAACATTAAGCGTTGAAATTGCGGGAGTGGATATTTGCGTTGAAAAAGAGACGGAAAAGGTAGTGGTTATTGAAGTTAACAGAGGTCCCGGATTTGAATACGATGCCGCCAAATCCTCAGAAATACGGGAAGTTTCAAATTTTTTAAAAAGTCACTTGAATAATAAATGATTAGAATAGAAAAACTAAAAAGAAAAGATATTACCATATTTCACAAACTTCTTTTAAAAATATTTGACGAGGGATTTAACGACTACCCTAAAAACGCTCAAAAGTATAACAAAAACCATTGGAGTAAAAAACGATTAACAGAATATTCCAAAAACAGGGATATATTGATGTTAACCGCTTGGGATAAAAACACCCCGGTAGGGTATTTGATCGGCAAATATATTAAGCCCGATAAATCATTAATACTCTGGTTGGGTGTTGTTAATTCTTTACAAGGGCAGGGAATAGGAACAAAACTGGTAGTCAACTGCGAACGCTGGTCAAAACTTAAAGGGGCCGGTATCTTAAAAGCTTCAACCGCCAACTTTAAAAACGACAGGTTCTATAAATCCCTTGGTTTTGAGCAAAGCCCTTCAATCGTCAAAAACGATTGGGGTATGAAAAAGATTGTCTTTTTCAAAAAGTTACTTTAATTCTACTGTTGCTCCTGCTGCTTTAAGTTTCTCGCTAGCTGATTTAACATCTTCTGCCTTTGCGTCTTTAAGAATTTCGCAAGGAAGAGTTTCGGTCATTTTTTTAGCTTCCATGAGAGTCCAATTTTGATTGATTTCTCTTAATGCTTTAATAACTCCGATTTTGTTAGTGCCCGCATTTGTCATTGTTACTGTTTGGTTTCCTCCTGATGCGCCGCCTTCTGCGGGAGCTTCTGCTCCTGCTACTGCGACTGGGGCGGCTGCCGGCATTGCCGATACTCCAAGTTTTTCTTGTAAAGCCTTGACCAGTTCAGAAAGATCTAAAACAGAAAGTTTTGAAATTTCTTCGACTAATTTATCAATAGTATTTGCCATAAATTTTCACCCCGCTTTCTGACTTAATACATATACCAATTTCTGTAAATTTCCGCTTAGAACTCCTAATAATTGACTTAAAAGAATATCTTTGCTGGGTAGGATAGAGATTTGAGATAGAAATAGAGAATTTTGGAACAAGCCGTCAATAATTCCCACTTTCATTTGAGGAACACTAAACTCTTTAGTAAACTTTCCAATGACTTGAATGAAAGAAATGGGATCGCCTTCAGAAATAACCAGTGCGGTTTGTCCCGAAAGAATCTCATCTGTCAAAATCTCTTTGTCTAATTTTGCGGTCTCAGAGGCTCTTTTAAGAAGAGTGTTTTTGACAACCAGCATTTTAGCTCCGACTTCCTTGAGTCTTTTTTTCAGTTCCTGTTGGGATTTAACAGTCAAACCTGTGTAATTAATTAACACGAAATTCTTCTTTGAAGAAAGTTCAGCGGTGAGGTTGTCTACAAATAATACTTTTTCTGCTTTTTTCATTTTCCTCGGTACGGCTTGTATCTTTCGAAAGCGTACTTTCTTAGGACAAGAGGTATTCTAATCTATTATCGGAACGTTGTCTAGGACTTGTTTATTTTGAAAAAGACCAAGTAAATTGAAATTGCTCCAAAAACTGCCGCTAAGATGTAAATAATTGTTTCTAATTTCATTTTTTCTTTTTTGTTTTTTTGAGATCGAAATATGTGTATATAATAAGTATACCACTCATGATTACTCCGATGCTATAGGCGACCAAGATATTATCAGGGTTTATCATTTATTTTCCATTCCGTGATCTATTGCTAGGCGTAAAAACACAAAACTTGCGATTACTGATATTGCGGAAGCAATTAGTATTCTTGCTTCAAGTTTTGAGATAAATAAAGGCGATATGACTCCTGCTGTAAACCAAGCAACAGCGCCATTTGTGTAAAACTCCCGGTAAACTTTCGACCTTTGCACCAAATTCATGATAAGGAAATGCAATTGCTTTGTCAATCAATTTACGCGAGATTGTTGAAAGGTGGAGAATTCATCGACTTACGCAAGATGTTATAAATTTGACAAGTGAGGTTTATGGTGAGGAAAGGAGCCGGAATGTAATGCACATAAATTTTAAGGAGAAGGGGCCAACCGTGAGGGGGTTAAAGTTCCTGAAACGACAATTAGAAAAAGACAGGTTAGATAAAGAGTGAATAGCCTTTTCCTCTTTTGGTAAAAATTACTTCTTTATTTATGCCTTGATCTTGGATTTTTCTCCTGATATTTTCTATCACTTTTGCCATGGCTTGGGGAGAGTATTTGTCGTAGGAATTTCTGCCCCAGAGGATTTGGGAGGTTTGATCAAAAGAAACTATTTTACCTTTCTTTTCCTGCAGACACTTAAGTAAACGTCCTTCTTGGGGGGAAAATATTTCTGATTTAAGTAAGTCAATTTTTTCTTGAGGAAAACCCAGCTTTTTAAGGTATGCATTTGACTTTGTTAGTAAAGATGAAGAGACTGAAAACTTGTCATTATCGGGATTTTCGAAGCTTGGATAGTATTTGGAAAAGACTGTGTTTATAAAAAGAAATTCAATTGCGGACATTCTTTTGAGGTAGTCACCGCTCCCGATTTCCCCTCCGGTTTTGTTTTGAACGATATAGAGATTTTGCAAAATTCCCGCCCCGATATTTCCGGCCGGAAAATCGACTCTTGAGGTGATAATCAGGTTAAAGTTATTTCCTACTCTGGGAGGATTAAACGACCCCAAAGTTCCAAAAGGAGTAATAAGGATATTTATTTTTTCAATTTTGGAAAGAGCCATTTTAAAATTTAGGAATTTATCAATATCGTTAAAAAACTTATTTTCTATTTTTTTCCAGTCCTCGGCAATTTTTAAGCATTCCTTTTGGTAAGTATTTTTTTTGTATTTTGAAAGAAGTTCCCTTACTTCGCCGGTTGCTTCTTTGGGGAAGGAGTGTGAGAGACTGTCACTGGCGCAAAAGTTGATCACGCGCCAGAAGTTTTTGGAATAAGGAAGATTGGGGAAAAAGACAGCCCGCTGGTTTCCATTGTCCGGGTGAGGAAGGACGTAGTAGTTGCCTCCGGAATACCTTTTTAAGGTGATATTTTTAGCAATAAAACAAATATACTGCGCTTCCAATTCTCCCGTAATGCCGGTACTTATCGCAATATCTGGGTATTTCATATCCTCGCTCAAGAACTCTGCTTTGAGCGTCTGTATTATACACCTTATAGTTCCAGGTGAAAAATGGGAAAAAACTTAGATGATAAATTGCAAGAAGCGGTTCGGAGAAGATTCCGTGGTGGCGATAGTTCTGAGGTTCGTGAAACGGTTCTGAAATATGTCAAATATGTTAAGGGAACTAGCGAACTGGCTGCGACTTTCGCGTTGATGCTTGCCGGTGGGGATGATAATAAAAGTGAGAGAGTGGCTTACAAGACTGCTGTCAATGCCCTCAGAAAATTACCGAAGGGTGTAACTTGTGAAGAGTTAGTTGGAATAACAAGTGATTGGGAAAAAGATATTGGCAGATTTAATAAGGAGGTTATTGTGGGAAGTGTTCAAGAATTCTTTATAACAAAAGGCAATGAAAGATAGAACGGTAGTAGAACTGGACGCTTTAAAGAGAAGATTTTATGAGGGTGATGCCGGAGCTATAAGGAAATATGCAGAGATTGTTGCTGAGGAAGAAATTGTGTTTTCACCAGTGGGTTTTTGGGAAGTTTTGAGGCAAGCGGTTGAGGGCGGTGCGTTCAATGTTTACAATCCGGCCACAAGTGAAAGGGAAAAGACCATTTCTCTTGCGGACTTAGCTGTAAAATGTACTGACGAATTTGACCAGGCGGGCTATCGAAAATTTGTAATTACACAGAAAGAGAGGCGGTGAATAAAAATGTCAGAGAGGAATTTAAAAACAGCAAAAATAGATAGTGGAACAGTACTAAAAGAGGAATATACAGTTGAAGAAATGAATTCGAAATCAGGTCAGGCCAACTGTGTCAAAGAGAGAATAAGAATGGGTTTAAGAATGTCCGATGTTCGTGCCGATGAAGTAGGTGAAATGTCTGATGACGCATTAGTAAAAGCTCATAGGCATAGAAATGCTTTTAACTTAATTGGAGGAGGAGGTGGTAGTGATTGTGTTCCCACTGCCGACGGGGGTGGTATCTCTGGGGCGGCATCGATCCAATCAATGTTTCTTAAATGGTAACTTTCACCGACGGTCCCATGGTCGCCTTAAGATAGGCTTTTTCGATTTGTTTTTCGGAAACCCCCTTAATTATTGCATTTAAATTATCTGCCAGTTCTTCTTCTTTTTGACTTACTTTTCCGATTACGGCATGGATTAAAGGCGCTTCCTTTTCTGTTTTAATGGTGACCGTATTTCCTCCAATCGATTTTGCCTTTTTGATATCAGGAACCAAAGTTCCATTTTTGGGATTTGGCATCAGGCCTTTGGGTCCTAAGATTCTGGCAAAAGGAACCAATTTTGGCATCATGTCGACAGTGGCCACTAAAATGTCAAAATCAATTTTTCCGGCCTTAAGTTTTTCAATTGTTTTCTCTGTCGCTATCTCAACTCTCTTTTGCCTTCCGGCCGGGTGCGGAAGAGAAACTTGAACCGAAAGTCCCGTCTTTTTGACAACAAGATGTAATTCAACCGATCCGTCAAACTTTGAATATGAAGTTTCTTTAACAAGTTTAATGCCCTCGTTTACTAGGTATGATTTATTTCTGTCTATTTTAGCTTTAGCCTCATTGTATTTTTTGCCTCTTATTCGAGGAGCCTTTTTGGTTTTCTTTTGTTCCTCTTTTTTAACCTCTTCGGCGGTTGCGATCGGTTCTGCTTCAATTATTTTTACCCTTTGACCGCCTTTAAGTCCGGCAATATGAACTTTTTTAGCTTCCTGTTTGGCTCTTTTTTCCTTCAATTCATCAAAAGAGGTCTTTTTGATTACCTCTTTAACCGGTTCTACAAACGCTGTTTTTGTTTTTCCCATATGGTTAGTTACTAGATTCTAGATGCTAGCTACTAGTTATCTACCGAGATCCCCATGCTTCTTGCGGTTCCCATGACAATCTTTTTAGCAGCTTCCAAATCGGTTGTATTTAAATCTCCCAGTTTTTCTTTAGCGATTTCTTCAACTTGAGCTTTCGTTAATGTGGCGATAGTTTCTCTGCCTGCGGTTCCGGAAGCTTTTTCAAGACCCAAAACCTTTTTAATCATTGCGCTAACCGGCGCTTTTTTAATGACAAAATCAAAGGATCTGTCTTCATAAATGGTGATAACGGCGGGGACAACATTCCCCTTCATGTCCTTTGTCTTTTCGTTATACTGTCTGACAAATTCCATGATGGCGACACCATGCTGACCGAGAGCTGGTCCTAATGGAGGCGCTGGAGTTGCTTCAGCCGCCTTGAGGTTTACTTTAATGACTACTTTTACTTTTTTTGCCATATGTTTCGGCTTACTAAGCCTTCCTCTAGAAAATTATCGTGAGGTAGAAACATTATATACGAGGTCTTATAGAAATTCAACAACGAGATAAAATCTATCTTTCTTTAATTGTGCGTTGATTTAATTTGCGAGCTATGATTGTTCCTATTACTTCACCGGGAAAAAATCCTAATTCTTTCTTAGCGTCTCGAAAATCGGTTTTAAGACCTTGGAAAGATAAATCAAGACCAGATTTAGCTCTATCTAATTCTGCTTTTACAATAATTTGAGTTTCAATAATTTCTTCTTTCCACGACCAACCTATTTTCATAACTAGGGGGTATTATACTTTCTGGATTTGGAGAAAGTCAAGTTCCACCGGGGTTTCTCGGCCAAAGATGGAAACTAAAACTTTCACTTTCCCTTTAGTTTCATCCAACTCATGAATGGTTCCTAAAAAGTCTGCAAATGGTCCATCGACAATTTTAATGGCTTCTCCAACTGAAAATTTGGTTTTGAATCTTGGTGCCGGGGCCGAAACGAATTTTAAAATATTGGCAACTTCAAGTTCAGAAAGAGGGGAGGGTTTATTGCCGGTTCCGACAAATCCGGTTACCCCTGCCGTGGTTCTGACGCCGAGCCAGGTTGCATCATCTAAGATCATTTTGACAAGAAGGTAGCCCGGGAAAATCTTTTCTTTAACCGTTGCCTTTTTTCCGCCGCGGATTATGACCCTGTCTTGGGTGGGAACTAAAAGTTCAAAAACATTATTTTGAAGGTTCATTGTTTCCACTCTTTGACGTAATGTTTCCGATACTCTGGCTTCGTGGCCACTTGCGGTATGGACAACGTACCACTTTGCTTTTGGATCTGAGGTTGTAGAAATAACAATATGACCCGGGATTTTTTTACTTCCGGTTCCTCTTTCATCGACGGAACTTATTTGATTTTCATCCATAATTATTAGTTATTTTACTACAAAGATAGACAACATTTTTGTGAAGAGAAAATCCAAACCTCCCGAAAAAACTCCGACAATGGCTGAAATTGCCAAAACTATTAAGGTCAACCTGATAATTTCATCCTTTTTCGGCCAGGTAACTTTCGTTAGTTCCAGCTTAACTTCAGAGAAATACTCCAGAATCTTCTTCACAATATGTTATTGTAACAGACACAAATTTGAAAGACAATATCCTTCGGGTTTAAGAAGGTTCGTGAAAATACCAACAATTCTCTTAAGTCCAGAGTATCTAAATTACTCAGAAAGACCTAATAGTTCCGTTTCTTCTCAAGTTCTATCTGGTGCTTAATTCGGTACTTTTTTTCCTTTTTTCGCTCAGATGGTTTTTTGTATCTTTCCCTGTCTCTAAGATCTAAAAGAAGCCCATCATTAAGGATTCCTTTTTTAAAGCGGTTTATAAGACGATCATCTGATTCTCCTTTTTCTTTTTTAACTAAAAACATATGTTGTTAAAATCTTCGCCCCCTTTCTCAATTGACTTATTTTAGCAGATTACCACTATAAATATAGGGGTTACTAATCAAACAAATGTGATTTACCATGTTCTCCAATATAGGCCACAAGTTGATCGTGAGAGGCGTCCGGATGTTTTTTCCTCAATTGTTTATAATCATGTTTTGCCATCACACCGTTAGGTATTTGCCAAATAGGTTTGCCTTTATCTGGAGCAAGTAATTTTTGTCCATCTTGATGTCTATCTATTCTTCTTTGTTGGTTTTTCCGTCTTGTATCATCGTCAGATCTTAATGAAATTAATGATCCTACTGTGAAAATTGTGGCTAATGCTCCTGCCCCAATCATTGAAAACTTTTGTTCGGGGGTGCATCCGGCAAGTAGGGGTGAAGTAAGCAATGCTGTTACTGTAACCTTTTTAAAGTTTACCCCAAAACCTTTAGGAATAATCTGTATATCCAATTTTGGCATTGGGTTCGGATCGAATTTGAGTTGTTTTTCTCGTTCCATTTAACCAGAAGAATACCACAACTTATAGTATATTTGCAAGTTTGGGAGTTGACATGGTACAATCCGATAGTAAAAATATGGTAGAGATGGTTCCGCATATCGCACTTTCAGTAGAAGCGGCTGGGCAGATTTGTGCCGGAGGTCTATGTTTAGTTATCACCGGTGGCGGTTTATGGATCGCAAGAAAGATTTCTATAAGTAATAACGGGTTTACCACAATGAGCCGGGAAGAAGTGGCAAAATCGGAATATCTGTATCAATCTGGTGATATGAAACATGGTTCACAAGAGACCTTTTTAAAAGAAGTTAAACCGGGGATTTATGTCAACATGCCTAATGGCGGAAGGTATGTTAAGGTGGCCCGTGCACCTGAGCAAAAATGGAGAAACCCGGTTATAACCCTTGAGGCGGTCAAAGGATCAGTGAAACAAGGGTTGGAAGATGGGAACTTGCAATACGATCCTAGGGGATTTGTTTATCGCCAAATAGATTTCCCGCAAGGCGTTAAAAACCCGGGTTGTGAAGATGTTGATTTTAGCAGTTATGGCTCTTCATTAAAGTTTAAGCAAGCGAGTAATGATCGTATATATAATGCTGGATTATTAAGAGAAGCCAAAGAAATTAAAGACGTTGAAATAGCGCGATTGCAGAGAGAACTTAATCATGGGCAAACTTTAGTAAGCGGCGCCGGTCCGCGTGTTTCCATGAGGAGGGATGGGGAACGACGGATGCGCTACGCAGATGAACAGGCGAAAAAAGTTGAGGAAAAGTGGGAAGAGGTTAAGGAAGAATTTAAAAAAAGTGAAGAGAGAATTTGCCATCCTGACGGGTCACCTGTCTATGGTGTAAATACGGAATCTGCACAACCAAAAAGCGATGACCCGGTAAGCGACGCGGCATGGGAACATAATATGAATGTAAGAATTAAATGACAAACGATTATCCCACTTCGGGAGTGGGATTGGGTTTTCATAGACTTGGGAGGATCTATAACGCTGCCCAAGAATATAAAAGATTAGAAGAATTAAAAAAGAAATTTAGGTAAATATGAGCATAGAAATAGTAGGGGAGAATTGGCAACAACAGGTATTGATAGGTATTCTTACTTTGTCGATGCCTTAAATCCTGCCAAAGTAATTCAGGCAATGTTAGAAGCCCATGCAGTAATGGTTCCTGATCCTGACCCCTGTACCACAACGATTAAATATGCTCTCTTATGTTTGGGGTGTACCGCTGTTGCCGTGGGGCTTCCACTCGCTATTCTTAGAAAAATAAGACATGATGCAAATATGGCCGATGCAAGTCGAGCATCAGGAAAAAGACCGTGGAAAAGCAGTGCCGGTCCCGAAACTCCTCCCAAAAAACGAGGATATGAAAGGAATCTTACCGGCTATGATTATCACGCGGCGTGTCGGGAAGAAATGGAAGATAATATTGCGTCAGTAGGACGAGGTGGTAAGCCGATGAAGCCAATACTATATCCCTTAAGAAGAAGTGAGAGGGGGCCTGCGTTAGAACAAATAATTGACCTTGAATCAGACTAAATTTAGATATTTAACTTGTGTAAGTGTTTGGTTTTAGTGTAAACTAAAGCTATCGATGTCAAACAATAAAACAGCACTTATTACAGGTGTTACGGGACAAGACGGGTCGTACTTGGCCGAGTTTCTTTTGAAAAAGGGATACAAAGTGGCGGGGCTGGTCAGACAAACTTCTAATTTGGCCTACGCTAATATTTCTCATATTCAACATGATTTGGATTTGATTCAAGCGGATCTTTTGGATCCGGTTTGTCTTCGTGAAGCAATTCAGAAAGTAAAACCTGACGAAGTCTATAATTTAGCTTCCCAA
>Ga0209210_1002546_pt1 | contig 13142 bp, 9 predicted proteins | sample RifGroA1_FD_183991 | JGI IMG/M metagenome (GOLD analysis project Ga0209210, IMG submission 183991) | Contaminated groundwater microbial communities from Rifle, Colorado, USA - Rifle Groundwater A1 (SPAdes) (version 2) | ecosystem: Environmental > Aquatic > Deep subsurface > Groundwater >...
ACACGCTCCTTATGGTCGGCACCGACACAGTCGTGCTTAACGGCGCCCAGCCGTACGACTCGATGCGCGCGGCCATCGACAGCGTCCTTGGCGACCTTAGCACTCCTGCTCCAGTAGCCCAATAAATCTTCTTTAGTTACTCCTCCGGGCGGAAGTGTGCGTCGTACCCTTCGGGCTCCAGGTTAATGCGGTATATGTCGAGCGAGTTTTCCCCCTCGAACATGTCGGAGGGGTTCGGTAAAAATACTTTCATAGCTCCGAGCGCGGCTGTCGCGTCGCGGAGTAGGCGGTTAAATAAAATGAATTCTTGGCGGAATGAGCGGAAGTCTATTGTATAGCGCCGCATCTGCGCACTGCCATCGGCGTTGCGCGATATCTTGCACTCCTGCACGATAAAGCGCCGCACCGGTAGCCCAAATGTTTTTTTAACCGTGTAATAGTTAAAGATTGCCTGCAAGACAAACAGTGACTTGCCGCCCTTGTTCGGGCTAAACGCACCGACAAACTTGTGGTCGATGATGTCTAGTCCGCGCGGGTCTACTTTGGAGACCACTACCAGGTCGGACACCGCTTTTATCGGGAGCGGCAAGCCCTCTACCTCGACGGTCGCTTTTGTTTCAACCCCGAGCACTTTGTACCGCGGCGGACGCGCGAGATAAAACTCGGTCCCCTGCAGATACTCCCGCTCCATTGCTTCGCGTTTTTGACGCTTGGCTTTTTTGGTCTTAGACTTGCCGAAGTTAATTTCGAAGTCAGGCACATCGCGCAGATACTCAAGCCCCAGCGCAATCGCGTCTTCTTTTTTTATTCCGCCATAAAAGTGCTGGAGAGCGACATGGCATGCCCGGCCCACGACGCCAGCAGGAGTTGAGGGTGTATCATATACAAGCTCAACGTACCGCTTGTGCCACGCGAGCGGATTGCGCAAAAAAGACATGAGAGAGGAGTGGCTCCAATGCTGTATGGGGTAGATGTTTGCCCCTTTTTTTCGCCGCCGAACTTGCATGTGTCAAGTATATGGGTTACAAAGAAAATAGAAAGTTCACTAAAGTTGCGTGAGGCGTATCATGATGAAAGAAATATTCATCCACTTGGGCTGGATACTTCCTACCGGACTTGTCCTGCTCATACTCTACTGCCTGTATCAGGAGAGCAAAAACCCCGCCAAGTAGCGGGGTTTTTCTTTTTTAATATGAGCGGAGTCGCTTGGACTTTTCGTGCGTGCGGATGCGCTCCAGAGCCTTTGCCTCAATCTGCCTGATGCGCTCGCGGGTAACGCCGAACTTCTTCCCCACTTCCTCAAGCGTATGATAAATGCCGTCCTCAAGACCGTGGCGCAGCTTCAAAATCTCGCGCTCTTTGGGGCTGAGTTCGTCTAAAATCTCCTTAAGCTGGTCGCCAAGTATCCGGCGCGACACCTCCTGGTCTGGGCTCAAAATCTTGTCGTCTTTTATAAAGTCGCCGAGCACCGACTTGTCCTCGCCATCATCCGACCCGACCGGGCTCTCCAGCGACACGGTGTCCTGGTCTATCTTTTCTATCTGGTAGATTTTTTCCACATCAACGCCCATTTCCAGAGCCACTTCCTCCGCCAGCGGGTCGCGGCCGAGGTCCTGCGCCAGCCGGCGCGACACTTGCTTGTACTTGGCGATTGTCTCCACCATGTGCACGGGGATGCGGATAGTGCGGCTCTGGTCGGCCAGCGCGCGGGTTATAGCCTGGCGTATCCACCATGTGGCGTAGGTCGAAAATTTAAATCCTTTGGTAAAGTCAAATTTGTCTACCGCTTTAAAGAGGCCGAGGTTCCCCTCTTGAATTAAATCCAAAAGAGTCAGGTCAGGAGAGCGGCCGACGTACTTTTTAGCAATAGAAACGACAAGGCGCAGGTTGGCGCGCGCGAGCAGGTTGCGCGCCTCCGCGTCGCCCTCGGTAATGCGCTTGGCAAGTGAGCGCTCCTGCTCGCCGTTTAAAAGCGGGTACTTGCCTATCTCGCGCAGGTACATCTGGATAGAGTCGTACTGGCTGTCGGAGCGGGAGTAACCCTTGACCGGCTCTTCTTCGGTAATCTCGAGCATGCCGCCGCCCTCCAAGACATCGATGCGCGCGGTCTGGAACTTGTCGTACAGCTCCTCGAGGAACATAACATCGGACTCTATTGTGGGGAAAGCTTTGAGTATTTCGTCGTAGGTGACAAAGCCGCGCATGCGGCCGCGCTCCATCAGCGTCTCGGCCTTTTTGTTTTGATCGTCGAGTCGGCGCTGCAGTTTAGGACTCAACTTGACGGCGGGAGCCGATTTTTTAGACGCCTTCTTTTTCTTAGGCGCGAGCTTCGCCCTGCGGCTTGCGGCCGCTTTCTTAAATTTCTTAGCCTTTGCGGCGTTCTTTTTTACAGGACGCCGCTTAGTCTTACCAGCCTGCCGACGGGCAGGTTTTTTGTTGCTCTTTTTCGCCATTTGACTTACGGGATACTATATCACAAAAACTTCATTTTGAAACGTTCTTTGGCTATCGAGCGCTCTATGTCGCCGAGCATGTCCGCCGTTATCTGTTCCTCGCTGCTGTGCCCGCCTACCTCCGCGTCAAAGCGGAAGCGCATGTCCTCGGCATGAGGCAAAAGCTTGCTCTCCAGTTCGCCGAGATATTCCGCCCCCAACAGCTCCTCCAATTTTGCTTTGCTGGCGGAGTGTCCAAAAAGGAGCATGCCTGCCTTTTTTTCCATCGGGGTCAGCATAATTTCTGCATTATTTTGCTGAATATCCGGTGAACCCGCATCAGCGGATATAGCCGGTTTTTTTGCAACTTCGGCGCGAACCGCCGCATCTGACACGCCTAGCCGCGTAGCAACAATCCGTATAAATTGTTCCTGCTCAATCGAGCTGTGCACTGCCGCAATCAGAGGCAACACGGCCGCCTCGACTGTTTTTGCATACGCGCGCGCGTCGCGAGCGCCGGGGCGTAGCGCGTCGAGGAAGAACTCCACCGAGGTTTTAGAAGTGCGTATGGCGGCTTTTAATAACTCAGGATTCTCCCGCGCGATGTCGGCCGGATCCTTTCCTTCGGGGAACACGGGCACTTTGACATCAAACCCCGCAACCAGCGCCATGTGTGCGGACTTCAACCCCGAACGCAGTCCCGCATCATCGGCATCGAGCGCGAGCACCAGCCTTTTGCTCAACTTGCCTAATATAGAGAGGTGCTCCACTGTCAGTGCAGTGCCCGAGAGCGCCACGGCAAACGGCAGCCCTGATTGGTGGGATAGGATGAGGTCAAACTGCCCTTCCACCAACAATATGCAGTCGAGTTTGCGGATATGGGGGCGCGCGCGGTCGAGCCCGTAGAGCACTCGGAACTTTTTAAACAAAACTGTTTCCGGAGAGTTAACATACTTTGCGGGTTCATCGTCACTTTTTGCGCCGGGCACCTTTTCAAAAAAGCGGCCGGACACGGCGATAGGTTTGCCCGACAGGTCAAAAATAGGAAAGATTATACGCCCGCGGAAGCGGTCAAAGATTTCGCCGGGTTTTCGTTCCGACTTAATAGCAAATCCGGCGTCGACAATGTCTTCTTTTTTAAATCCGACACTCATCAAATGTTTAGAGAGGCTCTCCCACTCGGACGGCGCGTAGCCCAAGCGCCAGCCGGCAACCGTCTCGTCATGCACACCGCGGGTTTTTAAGTAGTCCTGAACCTCTTTTCTTTCCTTCAGCTTCTGCTCAAAAAAAGCGGTGGCCGCCTCGCACACTTCATACAAGCGCTCATCGTGCTCTTTTTGTTCCGGCGTCGCTGTGTGCGCGCCGCTGCGCGGTGTAAGCTTGACCCCAGCTTTTTCCGCCATTTGTTTTAAGACAGTCGGAAAGTCCGTCCCGTCCATTTTTTGCAAAAAACTAAAAATATCCCCTCCCTCGCCGCACCCAAAGCATTTGTACGTCCCGCGCTCGGGAGACACATGGAAGGAAGGCGTCCTTTCTTTATGAAAAGGACAAAGCCCCATGTAAGTCCGCCCCGCGCGGCGAAGTTTTACATACTGCCCCACAATATCGGCAATATTGAGCCTGTCTTTAATTTGCTGAACATCTGAGTCCATACCTGTAGAGTACCAAAATCCCGAGGTTTGCACCTCGGGATTTTTGTTTTCTAATATTTAATTTTTACTCACTACTCCCCTCTTGCCAGCGGTGGGCGGACGCGGGTGTCCGCTAACTCGCTAACCACCGGAGCGTATTTGTTGACCAGCTTCTCTTTGACCGAGCCCTTAAAGCCCGTGCCCGCCGGGATAAGCCGCCCGAGGATGACGTTCTCTTTAAGCCCCTCTAGCTTGTCGAGCGCGCCGTAGACAGAAGCCTTGATGAGCATGCGCGTGGTGTTTTGGAATGACGCCGCCGAGAGGAAGCTCTGGCGGCTGAGCGACACGTCAAGAATGCCCATGACCATCGGCTCGCTCTTTGCCGCCTCGCCGCCCGCCTCTACCGCGCGCGCGCTGGTACGGTTGAGGTCTGCGACAGGTACAACATCGCCGGGCGAGAACTCCGTCCCGCCGCTGTGCGTGACGCGCACTCGGCTGAACATCTGCCTGATGATAACCTCGACGTGCTTGATAGAGATGCTGGCACCCTGGAGCTCGTAGATTTTGATGACCTCGGCCATGACATACTGCTGCGCGCGCTCCTTGCCCGCGTATTTGAAGAGGTCGGAGAGATCGGCGGAACCGTCGGTGAGCATCTGCCCCTTCTCTATGCGCGAACCAACCTTGACGGCCGGGATGCGGCGGAAGTGCGCCTCATACTCGATAGTTTCCTTGGCTTTTTTGCCGGCTTTGATGTGCTCAATGTCGGGCGCGACGACGATTATCTTTTCTTTTCCGTCATCTTTGATTTCCACTACCTCGCCAGAGACAGTTGCGACGACCGCCGGATTGCGGGGCATGCGGCGCTCAAAGATTTCCTCGACGCGCGGAAGGCCGTGGGTCACGTCGCCTTCGGCAGATGCGGCGCCGCCGGCGTGCTTGATGTTCATCGTGAGTTGTGTGCCCGGCTCGCCGATGGCTTGCGCGGCAACAGTGCCGACTGCTTCGCCCATGGCGACCGGCTTCATGGTGCCGAGGTCGGCACCGTAGCAGTGCATGCACAGCCCGCGCGTAGATACACAGGCAATAGGGCTGCGCACATAGACGCTCTCGGCTCCAGCCTCCTCGACCGACTTGGAATCGGTCTCGGTCATAAAGTGGCCTTTTTTGTAGAGTGTTTTGCCTTTAATTTCAATATCGGACGCAAGGTAGCGGCCGTTGATGTTCTTTGCCATAAAGGTGCCGATGCCGGAGGCGGACTCGCGGCGGATGACCAAACCCTCCTTGGTCCCGCAGTCTTCTTCGACTACAACGACGTCCTGTGCGACGTCGAAGAGTCGGCGAGTCAGGTAGCCTGCCTTGGCGGTCGAGAGCGCGGTAGAGGCCAAACCGGAGCGGCTGCCGTGCGTGGTGGTAAAGTACTCTATCGGCGAAAGGCCTTCCTTCATCGACTTTGTAACCGGTAGCTCGATTGTTTCGCCGGTCGGCGACGCTATGAGGCCCTTCATTCCCACCATTTGGGTCATCTGGGCGAGAGAGCCGCGAGCGCCTGAGCGGAGCATGTCCTGCACCGGGCCGTTTGCCGGAAGCGATGCGGGGATAAGCTTCTCAACATCGGACTTTGCCGCGTGCCAGACCTCGATGTTCATGCGGTAGCGCTCCTCTTCGGACAGCAGGCCCTCCTGCCAGTGCTTCATGATGTCGTCGGACTTCATCTGTGCGGCATCAACAATAGCGCCCTTCTCCGCCGGGATGCGGATGTCGTCGAGCGACCAGGTAATGCCGGACTGCGTGACGTAGCGGAAGCCGAACGTCTTGATGCGGTCCATGATTTCTGGAATCTTTTCGAGCCCATAGCGCGCGATGAGGTCGTCGACAAGTTTGGCAAGACTCTTTTTGTCTATCGCGTAGTTGATAAACGGATAGTCGCTCGGGAAGACGGTGTTGAAGAGCAGGCGGCCGACGGTAGTTTCGAAAAGCTGTCCGCCGAACTGCGCGTACTTCTCCTTCTCCGACGGCATGACTTTTATTTTTGCCTGGAATCCGACCGCGCGGTAGTCGTAGGAGAGTATAGCGCTATTCGGTGTCGGGAACGCCATCCCCTCGCCTTTCATGCCGGCGACCTCTTTGGTCATCCAGTAAGCGCCGAGCAGAATGTCGAGGAGTTTAGAGGCGACCACAGGCTCGCCGTTGCCCGGTTTGAGAATGTTTTTGGGAGCTGCCATAATCTCGCGCGCCTCGGCCTGCGCTTCCGGGCTGAGCGGCACGTGCACGGCCATCTGGTCGCCGTCGAAGTCGGCGTTGAACGCAGGGCAGACCATCGGGTGCAGCTGGATAGCGTTGCCTTCGATCAAGATTGGCTGGAAGGCCTGTATGCCGAGGCGGTGCAGAGTCGGCGCGCGGTTAAGCAGTACGTATTTGTCGCGAATGACGTCTTCGAGTATCGCCCACACTTCCGGCACGCCCTCGTCGATTAGGCGTCCGGCGCCGCGGATGTTGTAGGCGAGCTCCTTTTCAAGCAGTTTGCCGATGACAAACGGGCGGAAGAGCTCCAGCGCCATGTGTTTGGGCAGGCCGCATTGGTTGAGCTTCAGGTCCGGACCCACAACGATAACCGAGCGACCGGAGTAGTCAACGCGCTTGCCGAGCAGGTTCTGGCGGAAGAGGCCGTGCTTGCCTTTGAGGTTGTCGGAGAGAGACTTCAGCGGCCTTGTGCGCGCCTGCGTGGTTGCGGAGAAGGCTGCTCCGCCGTGGCGGATAGAGTTGTCTATAAGCGCGTCGATAGCCTCCTGCAAGATGCGCTTCTCGTTGCGCAGAATAACGTCCGGCGCGTGTATTTCGAGCAGTTTTTTGAGGCGGTTGTTGCGGTTGATGACGCGGCGGTATAGGTCGTTTACGTCGGATGTGGCGTGGCGGCCGCCGTCGAGCGCGACCATAGGGCGCAGGCCCGGCGGGATAACCGGTATGCGGGTGAGGAACATCCACTCGGGGCGCACGTTGGCGCGGATCATGCCGCGCAAGACAGAGAGGCGCTTGCCGAGCTTTTCGCGCTCGGCGGCGCCTGCGTCGGGAAGAATTTCTTCTATATGTTTGACCAGCTCTTTAAGATTGAGACCCTTGCAGAGTTGAAAAATAGCCTCCGCGCCGATGCCCGCCTCGAACATCGCTCCGTATTTGATGGCAAAACGGTGATACTTCGGCTCGTCTAAGACAGCGCCGACGCGGATGCTCTCGATGTCTTTTTTGGCTTCGAGGTAGAGCTCTTTCATCTTCTCCTTGGACTTCTCGTCCTCGAGCTTTTTGATTTTGCTCTTGTACTCTGTCTCGAGTTCCGCGCTGATGCGGTCCTTTTCTTTTTGGTGTATGGCGTTGACTATGTAGCCTGCAAAGTAGACTACCTTCTCGAGCTCGCCGCCGGAGATGCCCAAGACCATTGCCAAGCGCGATGGAATCGCGCGCAGGAACCACACATGAGACACGGGGACAGCGAGGTCGACGTGGCCCATGCGCTCGCGGCGCACGATTGCGCGTGTAATCTCGACGCCGCACTTTTCGCAGACGATGCCCTTATAGCGGATGCCGCGGTATTTGCCGCAGTAACACTCGTAGTCGCGCTCCGGGCCGAAAATCTTTTCGTCGAAGAGCGAGTTCTTTTCAGGCCGCTGGGTGCGGTAGTTGATGGTTTCGGGCTTGGTGACCTCGCCGTGCGACCACTCGAGTATGCGCTCGGGGCTGGCGGGGCGGATGCGCACCGCGTCAAAGTCGGAGGACTCGGCGCCCGGCGTCTTGCGGCCGGAGCGCACTGGGCCGTCGCCCTTCATAAGCTCGACGTCGAGCGCCAACCCGCGCAGGGTGTGGAGCAGAACGTTAAATGATGCGGGTGCAAAGTGATGCGTAATGCGCTCGCCGCGGACAATTGCGTCGAACGCGGATGAACGGCCGGTGATGTCGTCGGATTTAATCGTGAGCATTTCGCGCAAGGTGTAGGCTGCGCCGTAGCCCAGCAGCGCCCAGACTTCCATTTCGCCGAAGCGCTGTCCGCCGCCCTGCGCCTTGCCGCCGAGCGGCTGCTGGGTAATAAGCGAGTACGGTCCGATAGAGCGCATGTGGATTTTGTCCTCCACCATGTGATGGAGCTTAAGGATGTACATGTAGCCGACCGCGATATCCTGCTCGAAGGCCTCGCCTGTGCGGCCGTCATATAGCTTCATCTTGCCCGACTCTTGGAAGCCGGCGGTCTTGAGTTCCCCGCGGATTTCTCCCTCGGTCGCGCCCTGGAACGGCGGGCAGATAGCCTGGTAGTTGAGCGTGTTGGCGGCTAGCCCCAAATGGAGCTCGAGGATTTGGCCGAGGTTCATGCGGGACGGCACGCCAAGCGGTGTGAGGATAACGTCGACGGGGCGGCCGTCAGCCGTGTACGGCATGTCCTCCTCGGGGAGGATGCGGGAAATAACGCCCTTGTTGCCGTGGCGGCCTGCGAGCTTGTCGCCAACCGACACTGTGCGCAGCTGCGCGATTTCGATATGGATGCGCTTGATGATGCCTGAGTCGAGGTGGTGGCCCTGCTCGCGGGAAAATACTTTTACCCCGATGATGCGGCCGCGCTTGCCGTTTTCCATCCGCAGAGAGCTGTCTTTAACATCGCGGGCTTTGTCGCCGAAGATGCTGCGCAGCAAACGCTCTTCAGGCGTCAGCTGGGTCTCGCCCTTGGGGGTAATCTTGCCGACAAGAATGTCGCCGGGGCGGACCTCGGAGCCGACGGAGACGACGCCGTCCTCGTCGAGGTTGCGGAGCTTGGTTTCAGAAACATTCGGGATGTCATGGGTCGTTTCCTCGGGCCCGAGTTTGGTGTCGCGTACATTGCAGACAAACTCCTCGATATGTACGGAGGAAAACTTGCTGTCTTTGACCATGCGCTCGGAAATAATGATGGCGTCCTCGTAGTTGGCGCCGCTCCAGCACATAAACGCGACAAGCGCGTTCTGGCCCAGAGCCAACTGGCCGTTGTCGGAGGTGGAGGTGTCGGCAAGGAGCCCGCCCCTTTTGACCTTATCGCCGACAGAGACGCTCGGGCGCTGGTGCAACGCGGTAAAGCCGTTGGTCCGCACAAAGTTGACCAGCGGGTATTCGGTCTCCTTCCCTTTCTCGTTTTTAACTTTGATGACGCGGCCGTCGGCGTGGCTTACGGTGCCCGCCTCAAGCGCGTAGATAAGGCGGCCGGTGTCGCGCGCGGCGCGCTCCTCCATACCGGTCGCTACCAGCGGCGCTTCAGGCAAAATACAAGGCGTCGCCTGCTTCTGCATGTTTGAACCCATAAGACTGCGGTTGGCATCGTCGTGCTCGAGGAACGGAATCATGTTTGTCGCGATGGAGAAAGGCTGTTCCGGAGACACGTCGATAAAGTCGATGTCTTTGCGGTGCGCGCGAGCAGGGGCGCCGTTGATTCGGACCTCCACTACATCGTCTTTAATACTGCCGTCCTCTTTTACCTCGGTTGCACCGTGCGCGATGGTGCGCTTTTCCTCCTCGGCGGCGTTGAGGAACACAACCTCTTTAGTGACCTTTCCGTCAACTACTTTGACGTACGGCGTTTCTATCATGCCGAACTCGTTGAGCCTAGCGAAGGTTGAGAGACGCAAAATAAGGCCGATGTTGGGGCCTTCTGGTGTTTGTATCGGGCAGAGGCGTCCGTAGTGGGATGGGTGCACGTCGCGCACCTCAAAACCTGCGCGCTCACGCGTAAGACCGCCGGGTCCCAGCGCCGAGAGCGTGCGCAGGTGCTCGAGCTCCTCCAGCGAGTTGGTCTGCTGCATAAACTGCGAGAGCTGGTTGGTGGTAAAAAATTCTTTGATGCGGGCCTGCAGAGGGCGCGGGTTGACGAACTGCTGTGGCAGAGTGGCGTCCGCATCGATGGTCGACATGCGGTCCTGGATATTGCGCTTCATGTGGGTGAGCCCCACACGCAGGCGCGAGGAAAGCATTTCGCCGACGTAGCGCACGCGGCGGCTTCCTAGGTGGTCGATATTGTCCTCCTGCGCGTCGGGATTGTTTTCGAGCGCGAGCACGTTTTGGATGACGAGCACGAGGTCATCGAGCGACAATGTTTTGCGCTTGAGCTCGACCTCGTCGAGCGACTTGTTAAAGCGCTGATTAAAGCGGTACCGGCCGACGCGGGAGAGGTCGTAGCGGTCGACGCCGAAGATTGAGTTGATGTACTCGCGCGCGTTCGCAGCGGTAGCAAGGTCGCCGTCGCGAAGGCGCTTGTGTATCTCGACGTAGGCTTCGTCGAGTGTTTTGGCTGGGTCCTTTTCTATCGCGAGCTCGGCCCACTTTTTGCCCTCGGGAGTTTTGGCAAAGAGCGATTTGATGTCGCTGTCAAAGTGCGCGCCAAGCACGCGCAGGAGAGAAATAGCGGGGAACTTGCGCTTGCGGTCGATGCGCACGTTGATGTCGCCCAGCGCGTCGGCCTCCATCTCTATCCACGCTCCGCGCGCGGGGATTATTTTGGCGCCGAAGTGGCGCTTGCCCTTGACCTCGTCGGAAGTAAAAAAGACGCCGTAAGAGCGCGCGAGCTGCGGCACGATAACGCGCTCGACGCCGTTGATTACAAAGGTGCCGTGGCTGGTCATGATAGGCAGGTCGGCGAGGAAAATCTCCTGCTCTTTAACGCTGCCGGTGACCTTGTTTGTCAGTTTTATCTGCGCGCGCACCGGAATGTCGAGCGTCGCCTTTTGCGCCTTGGCGTAGTGTTCGTCGAACTTCGGCTCGCCGATATCAACCTTTAAAAACTCGAGGTCAAACTTCTTGCCGGAGTAGTCCTTAATGGGCGTGAATTCTTTAAAAGCTTCGCGTAGCCCCTTCTCGAGGACCCATTTGTAGGAGTCCACCTGTGCGGCGACGAGGTTCGGGGTCGGTACCAGCGGAGCGCGGAACCGGGCGAAATGCTTTTTTTCACGCATATGATTTCTTAATGAAGGCGGGGTTAATAAACATAAAAAGAGCGGGCACGCATAGCGTTCCCTCTGCTTCTTTATGAAGCTCTAGGTATTTTCTGACACTGCAGTTGTATCGAAACCCCCACTCGATACGCAATCTGCTCCGTTTGGAGCCCCTGTTGGTTTCGCTAGCCAGTATAGCAACCCATTTTTTCCTGTCAAATAGAGCTTTCCCCACCTTGACTTCCCCGTCCCCAAAAGGCACAGTGTCGCCAGCTTGGTCTTACTCATGGAGGGTCATATGGAACTCGTCTTTAGCTTTTGGCGTGAACGCGGGCGTAAAGGCTTTAGTGCCTGGTGGGTGGGGATTGTTCCTCCGCCATTTATGAAACTCAATTTTCCCACCACGGAGCGTCTCCGGGAATTGGCGGCACAGCATATGCCAAACCACGAATGCGAGGAGGTGGCTCGTCACGAAAATTGCATGATTCTGCGCCTTAAAGCCGGAAGCCTGCCTAGAGACCGCGATAATTTTCGTATCGCCATCGGTAAAGAAACCACACAGAAAGAGTAACCGGAGCACTGCTCCGGTTTTTTTATTTTTACAGCACAAAAGTTATCCACAGTTACAAAGGACTCTCCTTTGTATTCTTTGTATTACTTGGGGTTGCTGCGTTTTTTGGACTTCCACACATTCATATTGGCGTGGTGGCCGGAGAGGAGGACTTTGGGGACGCGGTACGACTTCCCTTTTACTTTCAAAACTTCCGGGCGGGTGTAGATTTCGTGACTGGCGATGCGCGACTCCTCCAGCGATTCAAATTTGCCGAGTACTCCTTTAATTTGCCGGGCGGTTGCGTCAATAATAGCCATCGCCGGCACCTCACCGCCGGTCAAAATGTAGGGGCCGACAGACACCTCCTCGGCTTTAAGCGCCTTGATGGCACGGGCATCTATCCCTTCGTACCGACCACAGACAATAATCACATCCTTTAGTTTAGAAAGTTTTTTTGCGTAAGCGTTGGTAAAAGGCTTCCCGCCTGCCGCCGTAACCAAAACTGTAATCTTTTTCCCCTTCCGGATTTTTTCTACTGCTTTGATGACTGGCTCGGCGCGCAGGACCATGCCGGGGCCACCGCCGTATGGCCGCTCGTCCACCTTGCCCCATTTATTTCCAGCAGTATCGCGTAGCTGGTACGTTTTAACCTTAAGCAGCTTCTCCCGCTGAGCGCGCCCAAGTATAGAAGCGCTGGTGTAAGCGTCTATCACCTCAGGAAAGAGGGTTACAACGTGGAAGTTCATAGCAAAAACTAGATACCGCCGAGGTCGCCCATGGCTTCATCAATACTCTTCATTGCGGGAGTGGCTGGCGCTTCATGCGTGCCGTCCCAACCTTGTGCAGCCGTGCCGCCCGAAGGAGCCGCGCCGTCCATGCGGCCTCCTGCCGGCTCATTTATTTTGAGATTAACCCTAGCGTTGTTCTTCATCCCGACAACGCGCAGCAGCGTGCGGATAGCCTTGGCGGTGTTGCCCGAGCGTCCGATGACCTTGCCCATATCCTCGGCATTGAGGTCGAGCGTCAAAAGAACGCCCATCTCGTCGACAACGCGCTTGATTTTGACGTCGTCTTGGTGCTCAACCAAACCCTTGATAACAAACTCCAGAAACTCCTGATCCTTTTCTGCCATATCAGTATATTTAATTTAGTAACAAAACTACTCTGTAATTGTACCAGCCGGCACTTCTGCCGCAACTTCGGTACTAACAGCCTCCTCTGCTTTTACTTCTGCTTTCGCTTCCTCCTTTACTTCCTCTTTTTTGGGCACTGTCTTCTTGGGCAAAACGTTTATCTTTTTGGCGTCGATTATTTTTTGCGAAACAAGCAAGTTGTGCACGGTGTCAGAGACGGTTGCGCCCATACTCATCCAGTATTTGATGCGGTCGGCCTTTAGGCTAACGGTGTCGACGCGCGGGTCATAGGAGCCCACCATTTCCAAATAGTTGCCCGGCTGGACCTTGCGCTTGCTTTCCACGACGATAACGCGGAAGGAGCCGTCCTTCTTTTTTCCGACGCGGGTAAGCCGTATAGTGAGCATGGGCGACACTGTAGCACACATATGATATAGTGCGCAACAAGTGACTAA
>Ga0209210_1002557_pt1 | contig 13091 bp, 13 predicted proteins | sample RifGroA1_FD_183991 | JGI IMG/M metagenome (GOLD analysis project Ga0209210, IMG submission 183991) | Contaminated groundwater microbial communities from Rifle, Colorado, USA - Rifle Groundwater A1 (SPAdes) (version 2) | ecosystem: Environmental > Aquatic > Deep subsurface > Groundwater >...
ATTAAAAAAAAATTATGACATTTTCGCACCTCAATCTAAAGATGGAGAGGTAATTTTTGATAGTGTAACAGACGCTACTCGAGTTGTTTTAGACTACGAAACAACTGTTTTACCTCCAAAAATCTATTTTTTACCTCCCGAGGAAGAATTATTTAAGGTTACTAATGGTAAAGTGCGGGAAATTCGTATAGAAAAACAATTCATAGTATTTGGCCTGAATTTAAAAGATTTATCGGCTATTGTACAGCTTGATCAGATTATGGATAAGGAGCCCGGTGATTTTTTTTACAGAAAAAGGCGGGATATGTCGACTCTAATTGCAGTGTCGGATGTTGAAGTTGGTGTACCCCCAGGCGGGGATTTAATTCTGGAAAAAATTTCTGATTCTAACTTTCGTGCTATAGCAACTACAGAAAAAGGCCGAAAAATTTTAAATCTGGATTTATTTCAGGAAAAGAAAATAGAAGCTAAAGCAAAGTCAAAAAAAAGCTTATCAAAACTAGATGAAATGCTTCTTGACAGTGAATTGTTATCTCAAGCAGTTGAGTGGTCCAGAGAAAATTATTCCCAGATTTGGGAAAAATTGGGAAAATTATGTATTGGCTGCGGAATTTGTACTTATGTTTGTCCTCTTTGTTATTGCACAACAGGCGAGGATAAAATTTCCTTTAATAAGTCGATTTGCTCCCGCTGCCGGAAATGGGATGCGTGTACACTACCCGGATTTGCCCAAATAGGAGGAGGGCATAATTTCAGACCAACACAAAAAGAGCGATATTTCAATTGGTTTCCAACACAAAAAGAGCGATATTTCAATTGGTTTTATCATAAGTTTGTGCGTGCTTACAAAGAATTCGGTCAGGCACAATGTGTTGCCTGCGGCAGATGTCAGAAATATTGTCCTGCAGGAATAGATATTGAGAAAGTTTTAGAAGAGATACTAATTGAATTCAAAAAGGCAAATTCCAAGAGGGAATTTTAATGGAAAATCCGCTTTTACCTGTAAATTTAGAAATAGAAGACACAAAAGACATGTCTTCTTATTTAAAGTATTTGAGATTGAAGCCGTCAAGTGGTGATTTTAGATTAAATAATAATAATCTTGTCTTTAATCCCGGCCAGTTTGCAATGTTTGGATTGTGGGGGTATGGTGAGTCGCCTTTTGGTATTGCTTCCTCGCCGTTTGAGACCAAATTTATGCATATTGTTGTGGGCAGAATTGGAAATGTTACCGGAGCTATTCACAAGCTTAAAAAAGGTCAAAAGATCACATACCGCGGGCCGTACGGGAATGGTTTCCCGATAGATTTTTTTCAAGGCAAGGATTTAGTTTTAGTTGCTGGAGGTTTTGGGATTGCGCCTATAGTATCTTTAATTGAATATGTCATTGCAAAGAGGAAAAAGTTTAAAAAGGTGTATTTACTCTATGGAGTGGAAACTCCGGGTGATATTTTGTTTAAAGATAATTTTAACTATTGGAGAAAGTCAATTGAAGTAATACTTACGGTTAATAAGCCGACCGCAGACTGGAAAGGAGCTGTCGGACTGGTCAGTAAACTGACAAAAAAGATCAAGATTAATCCTGGGAATTGCGCCGCCGCTATGTGCGGCTCTCAATCGATGGAAGAAGCTTTGGAGAATATTTTAAGGCCTTTGGGAATTTCTGATCGAAGAATATTTGTTTCCGTTGACAGAAAGATGAACTGCGCAATCGGCAAATGCCAGCATTGTACAACCGGCGATAAATATGTATGCATGGAAGGTCCGATATTTAACTATGATCAAATTCAGGGAAACTGGGACTAGTAAATTATGGTAAAAAAAACCCAAACAAAGCCAAAAGTGGCTATTTTTGACTTTACCGATTGTGAAGGTTGCGAAGTTGTGTTAATTTCACTTCGAAATAAACTTTTAGAGCTGGCTGGCGAAGTAGAAATTGTCAACTGGAGACTGGTGCAAAAAAGAGCAGACGAGGGCCCTTATGATGTGGTTTTGATTGAAGGTACGCCTGTTACTCGGAGAGAAATTGATGCTTTAAAGTATTTGCGCGAAAAAACCAAATTTTTGATTGGGCTTGGAAGCTGTGCGACATTAGGAGGAATTCCCGGCATAATCGATAAAGAGACCCGTTCTTTGTGGTATAAAAAAATTTATGGAGAAGAATATAAACCCCGCGGGATCGATGCATTGCCACTTGTGGCTTACGTTAAAGTTGACTATTTAATCCACGGCTGTCCTGTAGAAAAAAAAGAAGTGGTGAGGGTGATGGAAGAAGTTTTAGCCGGCAGATTTCCAAAAGGAAGAGGATATTCGGTTTGTTTTGAATGCAAAATAGCCGGTAACCGTTGCCGGCTATTGGACAAAAAGGTGTGTCTCGGGCCGATTACTCAAGGGGGGTGCGGAGCGATTTGTGTTTCGGGAGGTTCTCCCTGCTACGGATGTTTTGGTCTTCGCGACTCACCACAGATTGATAATCTTTTGACTACTTTGTATAAATTTTCCGATTCCGAAGAAGTTGAAAGATATTTTTCGATGTTTCTTAAAAAGACACCTGAATATGCAAAATTATTTAAAAAATCGAAAAAGAAAAATGCAAAAGAGTGAATTTATTACCCAAATTGAGGGTCACGGAAGCTTAAATGTTAACTGGGATAAAAATAAAGTAACTTTAGAAGTTCATGAGGGAGAACGGTTATTTGAAGGAATGGTTGTGGGAAGGCAGGCGGAAGAGCTTTATTGGATTACTCCAAGAATATGCGGGGTTTGTCCGATTGCCCATAATTTAGCAGCGATTAAAGCGGTCGAAGACGCTCTCGATCTGAAACCATCGTACTCGACGGTTCTTTTGCGAAAAGTGCTTTTGGATGCCCAAATGATTCAAAGCCACGTTTTACACTTGTATTTTCTAGCTGCGCCTGACTACTTGGGTTTGGATTCCGGCTTGGAAATTATCAAAGCACATCCGGTCTATTTCCAACAGGCTCTAGAACTTAAAAGAGTTTCTGATTTGATTACGGATACAATAGGCGGCCGCGGTATTCATCCCACTACAACCGCAGCCGGCGGTTTTCATAAAGTTCCGTCGAATGTGTTAGTCTTTTTTCGTCTTTTGACTACCCGAAGATTAAAACAGATTTAATATTATTTTCTCAAATAAATGGAAATTCATATGAAGTATATGACGGCAAAAAAATTGCATCAAATAAGGGTTTAACAGAGGCAATATCCAATTATAAAAAAGTGATTACCGAAGAAGTAAGAAGTTATTCAACAGCAAAGTTTGGTAAGCACGAAGGAAAGGGAATGATGGTCGGTGCCCTGGCCAGATTAAGTCTGCAAGGCGGTTTATTAAAAAGAGAAACGCAACAGTTTATCGAAAAAACTGAAGTCAATTTTCAAAACCCATTCCATAATAATCTTGCCCAAGCAATTGAAACTTATCATTTTGTTCACGAAGCCAACAAAATTTTAGAGGAATTGATTAAGACCGGAATAGATCCAAAAGCTACCGATTTACCAAAAGAATATAAACCTGAAAGGATTTCCTGCGGAATTGGTGCGCTGGAAGCTCCAAGAGGCGGATTATATTATGAGATTGAGGTTGATTCTGATGGCCTTATAGTGCATTGCAATATTATTACACCGACTGTTCAAAATTTAACTTCGATGGAAGAAAGTGCGCAGGCTCTTCTTGAGCAGACTGATGGTCAAGATAGAAAAAAGAGGAGTGAGCTTTTGGAAATGTTAGTTAGAGCTTACGATCCCTGCATTACCTGTTCTGTCCATTGATCAAACCGATTGTTTTTTGGGTATAAAATTCCAAATTTTTTAAAGAACTTTTATTAAGAACGCCACAAGCTTCTCCCCAGTGAAATGAAATATAGTCTCCTATTCTAATTTTGGGCAAAATATGTTTATTTCGGTGAATCTTCTTTTCAATATCATTTCCCAATTTAATTTCATTTTTTGTAAGTAGAGGTTTATATTTAACTATTAAAGAATTTTTCTCAAGCTTTTTGACTTTTCCCCAGCCTATGCGGCAGAGATCCAATAGAGATCCTTCAAGTTTTACTCTTTTGGCAACGGCACCCAGAATTAATGCCTTTATCCTAGCTTCAGTTTTAGTCAAAAGTCCGGGTCTGCAAAAATTAGTTAAAATTAATTTTTGTAAATCCTCTCGGCTTACTTGTTCTAAAAGCCGGTTACCAACCCAAAAAGCCTTAAGTACTTTTTCATCAAAAGGATCCAAAATATTATTTTTTTTAGCAATTAATTTGTAGTAACTGTAAGCAGCTTCGAATTTTTCGAAAATCTTTCTTATTGCTTTTTCCGAAGCGGGTTTACCGGAAGCATAATCGGATAAGATTTTTCGGCTTTTTTTATCTTGCGGACCGCAGAAACCTAGTGAAAAAGACGGCAGGGAATAAGCGGTGGCTACTTTAAGTCCGAGATGCATAAACAAACTTTGGCAAGTTTCTTAATGTTTCCCAAATCACACGAAGACCAATCGCCAGACCGATTCCAAGTATCAAAAGTCCTGTTCCGATTAATTGGTGAACGGTAAAACTTTGGCCTTGAAAGATAAAAGCAAGTAGTGAGGTAATTGGTGAACCGAGAAGTAGAATAACCGTAGCTGTTGATACGTTTACATATTTAAGACCTGTATACCAAGTAGTCACATAACCAAAAAGAATGGCCCCTGAGATAAAAACCCATTGCCAGTGAAGTGTGGATAACGTGGGAATAGCACTTAAACCACCGGTGAAAAATAAGAATATGGCAATGAAGATAGACCCTATTCCCATCCGGCCGAAGGCAACAATTCTTGGCGACAAAGTTTTCAACGCATGCTTTGAAATGATATTTTCAACTGCCCAGAAAAGTGTTGCTGCTAGTACCAATAAGTCTCCCATCTGAAAACTTACCGGTAAAAACTTCAGAAAATATAGGTTTCCCATCAGAAGTAGTGCTCCGGTAATGAAAAGTCTACTGGGAATTTTTTCTTTTAAAAAGACAGCCGCTAATATAACAACGTAAATAAACATGGTTTTATGAATAAAAGCTCCGCTGGCTGCGGTAGTCATTGAGAGACCCTTGAAGAAAAGAAGGAAGGGAATCGAACCGCCAACTAAACCGATAATAGCCAAAAGTAGCCAGTCTTTTTTCTTTAGCTTTTTCAAGCGTGGAAATTCTTTTATTCCAAATATCAAACCAACCAAAAACAAGGCAACCAGTATGTTTCTAAGAAAAGCGTAAAGATATGGATTAAAGCCCTTGACCCCGAAGCTATTAATAAAAATAGCAAAACCGCTTATTATCGCTGTTCCGAAAACTAAAGTTATTCCTTGGGAATATTGTTTACTCATGTTTTTATGGTTTACCTTTGCCAATTGTTGATTAATTCTAAAACTTTTTTTGCATCGCTTCTAGATACTTTTTTAATGGCTAATCCCCGACTTGCATAAAGATAATCGTTTACTTTGACGTTTTTAAGAAGACTGATATCAACCAGGTTTTTTCTACCTAAGGTGTTAACGATGGCTTTATTTTTATTTAGTTTTAGTACTTTAACAGGAGTTGCTAGACACATTGTTTGACTGTAATTGAATTGTAACCAAGATTTTTTTGAAAATATTTTGTTTAAATTAAAGGATACCATAGAGTATAAAAATCGAAATAGAGGCAAAATTAAGCAGCCTTGTTAATTTTTATAATCGCTTAGCAGAAAACCCCACTTTCTTAAAGTGGGGATGAATGCTAAATTAACGATTACATACTTCCGAGTTATTGGGACACCAAAATTATGGAGTTTTCTGCTGCGCTCTTGTAAACTTAGAGAACAAAACCGAGGACTCTAAGTCCTCGGAAGTTTATTGCCTATCGTTGCTCCTAAGATTATTTATGTGATAAGTTGAGGATAGTAGTGTAATTACTGCAAATCCGATGGAACAAAAGGTTATTAAAAAAGATCCCGCTTCTTTTAAAATTAAACCCAATTTAGAGAATTATCAAAAAGTCAGAAAATCGTTTAAGTGGGAAGATGTAAGGCGCGAGAGTTGCTCCTAAGATTATTTATGTGATAAGTTGAGGATAGTAGTGTAATTACTGCAAATCCGATGGAACAAAAGATTATTAAAAAAGATCCCGCTTCTTTTAAAATTAAACCCAATTTAGAGAATTATCAAAAAGTCAGAAAATCGTTTAAGTGGGAAGATGTAAGGCGCGAGATTGAATTTAAAGACGGTAAATTAAACGCAGCTTACAATGCGATTGAAAGGAATGCTCTCAACTGGCGCAAGAACAAGATTGCACTTTACTGGATAGGAGGGGAATTTGAAAAGCAGGAATATACTTTTGGGCAGCTGAATGACTTTTCAAATCAATTTGCCAATTTGCTCCATGAACTTCAGATAGAGCAGGGTGACCGGGTATTTTTCTTTCTTTCGCGCGTACCCGAGCTTTATTTTGGTTTTTTAGGAACCCTTAAAAGAGGTGCTATTGCGGGCACTATGTTTGCAGCCTTCGGTCCGCAGGCAATCACAGACAGGCTCCAAAACAGCGCGGCAAAAGTTTTGGTAACGGAACCATCCCTTTTTGACCGGGTTGTAAAAGCAGCAAAAGATCTTCCCGATCTTGATACAGTGTTGGTCACCGGCGATCCAAAGGAAATAGGGCACCTTAAAATTCAAGGCAAAAAAGTTCTTTCTTTTTCCAAACTTCTGGAAAAACAAGACCGAAATTACAAAACCCGCCTGATGGACCCACAAGACCCGGCTTTTATGCTTTACACATCAGGAACAACCGGCAAACCCAAAGGAGTTGTTCACGTTCACAAAGCAATTATCCATGAGCATATGAGCGCAAAGTACGTTCTTGATCTTCGGGACGATGACGTCTACTGGTGCACCGCCGACCCGGGCTGGGTAACCGGAATTGCCTACGAAATTCTGGGGTCCTGGAGTAACGGTGCTTCAACTGTTGTTTTCAACGGCCGTTTCGAACCGGATCTTTGGTACAGGATAATTCAGGACTACAAAGTAACGGTCTGGTATACGGCCCCAACCGCCATCAGAATGCTGGCAGCCGCAGGCGCCGACATTGTCAAAAAGTACGATCTTTCATCTCTTAGGCATCTGGCAAGTGTCGGCGAACCGTTAAACCCCGAACCTATCCGTTGGGGCCTCAAGGTTTTTAACTTACCGTTTCATGACAACTGGTGGCAGACCGAAACAGGCGGGATTCTGATTGCCAATTATCCGGCAATGGACATAAAACTCGGATCAATGGGCAAGCCCCTGCCGGGAATTGAGGCACAAATTGTCGATGATGAGGGCAAAATTCTGCCGCCAGGCCAGGAGGGCAATCTGGCTATAAAGCCCGGTTGGCCTTCGATGATGGAGACAATCTGGCGCCGTCCTGAAAAATACAAGTTATATTTTAAAGGCGGCTGGTACATTTCCGGAGACCGCGCATTTGTCGATAAAGACGGTTATTTCTGGTTTATTGGCCGTGCCGACGATGTTATTAAAACTTCCGGTGAAAGAGTCGGCCCGTTTGAAGTTGAATCCGCGCTTATTGAACATCCGGATATTGTGGAGGCGGGAGTTATCGGTAAACCTGATAAATTGCGGGGAGAAATCATCAAAGCATTTGTTAAATTAAAAGAGGGGATTAAACCTTCTGAAAAATTAAAGGAGCAAATCCAGCAATTTATCAAAACTCATCTGGCTGCCCATGCCTACCCCAGAGAAATAGAGTTTATCGACAAATTGCCCAAAACAAGATCCGGCAAAATTATGAGACGGGTTTTAAGATCAAAAGAGCTGGGTTTGCCGATTGGCGATACTTCAACCCTTGAAGAGTTTTAAATACGAGGATTTCTTACCTGAATGCGTCGAATAATTTCCCGGTTGAAAACTGCCTTACTTCGTCTGTAAGTTCAGTTTTAATCTTAAGACGGTTTGCTTGCCTGTCCATAAACGGCGCCGAATCCGGGTTTTTATAAAGAACTCCAATTGCAATTTGTGTCTCCAGATCCTCTGCAATCTGCATTGCTTTTTCTATATTTTTCGGATCATAGTTTTTAATATTGGCAACATCTTTTACTCGCGTCTGGTACCACTCATGGGGAGTCATGTGATTAAAAGATGGACAGCTCTGCAAAACCTCAATAAAACTAAAGCCTTTATGCCTCAACCCCGCCTGAAAGGTTTTGGTCATATGATGGATATCGCCGGAAAATGTCCGGGCGGCAAAGGCAGGATGCAGAGATAAAACAAACCTCATCGGGTGAATAGGGTCGGAAGTAACTCCATCGGGAGAAGCATTCATTTTAACTTTGACTTTTGTTGTCGCAGATGCTTGTCCTACGGTTAGGCCGTAATTAAGATTATTGTGAAGGATAAACATAACCTCGTAATTTGAGCGGATTGCGGAAACCAAATGGTTAATGCCTTCGCCCAATGATCCACCATCACCGCCAAAAGCAATGACCCTTATTTTTCTATTGGAAATTGCCGCGCCGCAGGCAAATGGAATAACACGGCCGTGAAGACCGTGAAATCGAAAACCGTCAATTTTGTCGGCTCCATTGCCATGACAGCCGATGTCAAAGCATAAGAGTGTTTGACAGGGTTTGATTTTTTCGGCAACCAGTGCCCGTTTAATTGCCGCCTGAATACCGTAGTTGCCGCAGTTGGTACACCACGTATAGATATTTCCGGAAGAATAATCTTTGAAATGAACTTCAGAATGGTTATTACAATTGCTGTCTTGCATTAATATTTGAGTTTTGTCTCAAGGTATTCAATCAAATCTTCAACAAAGAACGGTCTGCCGTCAAATTTTAGAAGTTTATCCGAGAACTGATATCTGGTATGGGCAGTCAAAAGTGCTCCGCAGTCAAAAGTGCTCCCAGTTGTCCAAAAGCGTTGTTTTCCAAAAGTACCAAAGGTTGTGCTGCGGCTATTAAATCCAAAAGTTTTGATGTTTTAGGAGGGTAAATGTATTCGTAATGAAGAAGGTTGATACATTTTTTGGGATGCGCCCTGTTCCATAAATCCAAAACATCAACTATGGTATTTACAGCGCTGCCCCAGGAGACAAACGTCAGGGCAGATTTTTGGGGTCCCACAAGAACAGGTTCCGGCAATTCATCCCTCAAAAATTCCAGTTTTCGAAGCCTTTTTGAATACATCGCCAAGGCAGTTTCGGAATCTTCGGTAACCGAACCATCGGCTACATGTTCATCGCTGTTGGCAACATACGTTGCTTCACTTTCACCCGGTAACCAACGGGGCGAAATTCCGCTTTTGGTATTTTTATACCTGTCGGCAGAATCAAGATTTGCAAGTTTATTGCCTTCTGCCAAATTTCGCTTGATAGGAATATTGTTATTTAATTCTTTGACCTGAAACAGCGATTCGGCGATTTGTTTCTCGGAAAGAACAATAACCGGTATTTGATATTTTTCAGCCACGTTGAAAGCATTTTGGACAACAGTATATGCCGAATTAGAATCAGATAAGGCAATCACGCAGCGCGAGAATTCGCCATGACCTGCATACAAAGCAAGATTAAGATCGGAAGCACTGGTCCATGTCGGCAAACCCGTAGCAGGCCCCGGGCGCTGAGCTAAAATACAAACAAATGGAGTCTCGGTCATTCCCGTCAAAGAAACCGATTCCGTCATCAAATCATAACCGCCTCCGGATGTTGCAACTAGGGCACGTGTGCCCATAAACATTGCACCGATTGCCATTTGGGCAACGGAAATTTCATCATCGATTTGTTTAACCAAAATTTCCGTTTGGTGGTATGTTTCGGCCATGTAACTTAATATCGAGCTTGAAGGAGTCATCGGATATGCAAAGTAGGCGCGTACCCCCGCTGCCATTGCGCCGAGTGCTATCAGGTGATTTCCGGTAAGCAGTGCATCATGCTGACAATTTGTCTGTGACCTAAAGGTAATTTTCAGTGTTTCTAAATTTTTTAGGGGGAAATGGAAACCTTTTTTCAGACAACGGATATTAGGTTCGATAACATCCGGTTTTGCGGCAAACTCACTGCGAACAACCTTGGTAAGCGGTTCAAGTTTTAAACCTAATAACTTCCATAAAGCACCGATCATTACAACATTGGCCATTATAAATTTGCCGCCAGCTTCTTGTGCAAGATCACCTGCGGCAAGATAGGCGATCTTAATTTTCTTTTCACGAACCAAGCGTTTTTCAGCATCAGTTAATTCCAGCTGCGGCAGCATATGAATTACCTGACCGTGTAACCTAAGTGTTGGCAGATAGGCATGGAAAGAGACGCGGCTAAAACACAAAAGTATGTCTGCTGCTGCCGATGAGCAGTTAATAGGGTAACTTGCAAAATCTATTTGGTGAAATGCGTGGCCGCCTTTAATCAGAGAAGGGTATTCGCGGTAACCAAAAGTATGAAAGCCGGATCTCTTGATGGCTTTTGCGACAATCTCGCCGATCGAGTTGATTCCCTGACCCGATTCTCCGGCTATTTTAATAACTTGTCTTTTTATATCAAGCACGGTGACTTTTCCAGAATTGGGCAAGTTTAGAAGCCCAAGGTTCAACTTGAGAATCTAGAATTTCATAGGGTTCGCCTTGAATTTTAAGTACGGTTCCTTTCTCCATGCCGCCGTTTTTTGACCAAAGCACATGAACTTTTTCAATCCCTTCGCAAAATAAAACTGGTTCATAGCGCCTGTCTCCCAAACCCACAAACGCAGCTTCCTTATTTTGAAAATTCTCCGACTGCATAGCCTCATAGAGCTTTTGGAAAAAAGGGTTTAGTTGTCCATGGTTCCATGTGGATGTTCCAAACACGAAATACTTATTATTTTTGATTGTTTTAATCGGTGTTTTTTCGGCGCGGCGCAACACAATCTCGAAACCATTCTGCCGGAGGACTTTGGCGACGGTTTCCATAACTACCTCTACATTCCCCGAAGCAGAAGCATAAACCAAATTAATCCTCATGAGTTCTCTTACCATAATAACATCACCTAAATGACACGGTCGATACGCGTAAATCATTCACAAGTCTTAACGGTCGCTTCAGTTTCAAAATTGTTCAATGTTCTGGTTTAATTAGTATGTATGAAACCAAACATTGGAACATACGACCGAATTGCAAGGCTGGTAATCGGTGTAGTTTTAATCTCACTTGCCCTAATTTACAAAAGTGCATTTATGGCCCTGGGAGGGCTTTTTAGCATATACGAAGCCGTTTCCAACTGGTGCGTATTTTATATTCGCTCGCAGAACACCCTGCCTAAATTGCAATTTTGGCGGGGATGAATACGAGAGAGCGCGAATACATATTTCCGAGTACTGGGAGTATCTGCTCGCTCATGTAAACTTAAAAGACAACGCCGAGCCTTTCAGGCCTCGGAAGTTTATCAAATTCTTGGCCGAAATACCTGTTCGATAAAAAGCCCAAAGGGCGCGTTTGATTGGAAAGGAACTTTGCTTTTGGGTCTGCGAATTTTGTTTTCTGCGATTGTCCTTAATATTTTTGCAAAGTTTGTCGGGCTTTCTACCTGGTATGATTTTTTAAATAAACCTTCTAAAGTTTTATCCTGGGATAACTATATTTTCCTGTTTTTTGTGTACCCGTTTATTTTAGGATTGGCTGGTAGATGGAAGCAAGAAGCTTTAAAGATAATTGATTAAGCCCAGGATCTGCGACAATTGGACTTTCAATTCAGCTTGAAAATAGCAAAGTTTAAAAAAGCGGCAAAAGTTGTCCAGAGAAGATAGGGGAAAACTAAAAATGCCGTAATTCCCATGTAGAAAAATATTTGACCGGTTTGTGTACAATGGTAATGCCCAAGGGAGGTGAGAAAGAATGATTTTAACTTTAGTAAACCTTGGTTTTGGGGCTTCAGCGACTGATGCAGCCAGATGGTCAGAAAAGGGAATGGGATTTGGCAACAGAGGGATGTTCATGGCAGGCCCTGACGGGTCGTTTATTGTTCTTTGGGGATTATTTTGCTTAGTGACAGGGGTTTTGGTAATTGCGCTTCTTGTTGTCTTAATCCGCTATTTCTGGAAATTGGCAGATAAGATAAAGTAGTATTAGACGTGTATATTGTCTACGCACTTCTTGCCGCAGTTTCAGCCAGCTTCGTTGCAATCTTTGGCAAAATCGGTCTGTCGCGCGTTGACACAACACTGGCAACCACAATTCGGGCCATCGTGATGGCGGTACTTCTTGTAATTGCCTCTTTGATTTTAAAAAAATGGGATCTTTCGCAAATTGACAATAAAGCATATCTTTATATTTTTCTGGCAGGGTTGGCAGGAGCAACATCCTGGTTTTTTTATTTTTTGGCACTTAAATTCGGTCCGGCAACTTCGGTTGCGGCACTAGACCGGTTAAGCGTAGTTTTTGTAATTTTATTCGCGGCATTATTTTTGGGAGAGTCGTTAACCTTAAAATCAATTGCCGGGGGAGCACTGATTGTTGCAGGTGCCGTTCTTCTTCTTAAATAATTTCAGTTTAAAATGATGGTGTTATAATAGGCATGTTTCATGACAGGTTTTATTCACGACATTTCGGAAAAAGCCCTCAAAAATTCTTACTTTCGTCAGGTTTTAGAAACGGGTGAGCATACCCAGATTGTGGTGATGAGTATTGCACCTGGCGGAGAAATAGGGGAAGAAGTTCATACGGAAAACGACCAGGTTCTGTATTTTGTAGAAGGCGAAGGGAAGGCAATTTTAGACGGTGAAGAGGTGAATTTTGAAAAAGACGATGTTGTTCTGGTTAAAGCCGGAACCCGCCACAACTTTATCAATACCGGCAGCAAAGATTTAAAAATCGTAACTTTCTATTCGCCTCCGCATCATCCGGAAGGTACAATCCACAAAACCAAAGAAGAAGCAGACAAAGCAGGCTACTGAAAGCTTTTTAAAACAATGAGCGTTGAGTTGTTTTTTGAAGACCACCCAGCGGATTCCAGATTCAGGGAGAAATTCGGAAAAGAGACGGGTGATCACAGAAGCTGGCCTCTGCTTTCTCATCTTGTTGAATCCATGATCGCCGAAGCAAATAAAGAACTGAGA